>MPMF02200097.1_pt1 | contig 10607 bp, 10 predicted proteins | sample 1617271 | NCBI WGS metagenome assembly MPMF02 (sample SAMN05944812, study PRJNA350692) | marine metagenome | biome: marine; feature: ODZ; material: water; isolation source: 120 m water sample prefiltered with 30 um filter, filtered on to 0.2 um... | place: Pacific Ocean | collected 2012-04-09... | reverse complement strand
TACATCGAACCAAGGCTGCGTGGCGTTGATGACGGCGCTGCCCATGCTCTCCAGTCCGGCGTAATTGAACGTCTCTCCCGCCCAGCGTCCGCTTCCGGTGGCGGCTCCCACTGCCGGCGCGGCTTCCACCTCGACGACTTTTTCGACCTCGACCACCTTCTGGACTTCCACTTCCTCGACGGTCGTGACGGTCACTATCCTATCTACCGGTACTTCTTTGATCTTCTCGACTATCTGCACCTGCGCTTCTCCGCAGGCGCCCAGGATGACGGCACCGGCTCCGGCTACAGCCCCAACGCCGAGCACTCTTCGCCGTGAGAAACCTCGACGAATAATCTGGCCTGCCATTTTCCTACTCCCTTAACGGCCGTTCCGGCCTGAAGACCGCAGAAACTGGGCGGCAGATCCATCATCCGGCACACTCCCTGGGTTCCTCCTATTGGTCCCTCGGCCACCATTGAGAAGCCAGCACATGCCTTGCCGCTGCCCCTGCGGGATGCAACCAACGTAGGTTAGACGTTGCCCGATCGCGGCGTCAAACGCGTGCACTCGTTCGGTAAATGCGAAACAGTGGGCTCCTTTCGATTGATGTTGGTGGTGTGGTTATGCTGACGAACTCGGCTGGGGTCTGGTAGTCGAGGGGTTGGTGGGGGCGGAGGTGGTTGTAGGCATTCTCCCAGTCCCTGAGGACGGTGTTCATGGCGGCGGCCGTGGTCTCGGCGCTGGTGATTGCATAGAATTCCTCCCGGTGGGTGCGTCGGGCGCGCTCCACGTGAGGGTTGAGCTTGGGGGGATCTGGGTGGAAGCACGAAGAGGCGGATGCCGCGGTCGCGGCGGGCCGGTTCGCACTCGGTTTTGAACTCCGAACCGCCATCGACCCTGATGGCTTTGACGGTAAAGGGGATGCGTGCGCTGATGGTGTCCAGGAAGGCGGTGGCGGTACGGGCGGTGGCGGCCCCCCGTACCTGCATGACATCCCAGCGCGAGACCGTGTCGGGGGCGGTGTAGTGTTTCAGGAGCGCGCCGGGTAGAGGCCGCGGGTCCAGAGTGTCCACTTGGACCAGGTCGCCGGAGAGTTCGATGCGGTAGTCCGACGGCTTCCGGGTGGCGTAGGGTCGCTGGCGGCGGCGTTTGCGGGCCGGGTAGGACGTTTAGATGGGCTCGCGCAGGTAGCCCCGGGCTTTGGCCCGGCCAAGGATCCTGCCGACCATCGAGGCCGAGACCGCGATACCCTCCTGGCGCAGCAGCACCACCAGCTTCTACTTGCCGGTGCGCGGCCAGCGCCCACGCCTGGCTATCACCGCCTCCACCATTTCGGGGCGGTAGGCGGGTCGCCTCGTCCGCCTGGGACGCCGGCTGCGATTCTCCAGACCCACAGGTTGCGCGGGCTGCAACGTCCCCGCCAGAGATAACAGGTCTGCCGGCTGATCCCGAAATGCCGGCAGGTCAGGGAAACGTTGCCCCCGGTGCCTCTCACGGAACTCGAACCCGCTTCAGTCTCAGCCTGGCTGTCCTGGACAGCTCCACCGGGGTCCCCGCTAGGCGCTTGGCCCCCGGCGCCAGAGCGTTAACGCGGTGCATGGTTCGCGAAGCATACTTGCCGTTCATTCTCCCCCTGGGTGCCTCGTATCTAGTTGGACCAGAACAACGTGTAGATCAATCCAGTGTTGACCTCCGGTGCGAACGGCTGGAAGAAGATTGGGGCCACCGCCATCCGGACGCCCTACCGGGGCATTAATCGGCCCCTTGCCTGTCACCTTTGATCCCCCGGAGGCTCGGTGACGCGTTTGGTTGACTGGCTGCACCTCCGCTGTTGCTCGGGGGCGCCGCGGCGGCAGAAACTTATCTGAATATAATTGTCGAGCAGACCACCACCGACTGCGAGGATTGAGCGGTTTGCGCTCGCTCGGGGGACTGAAGTATGCATGGACGACAGCTCAAGCGTTCCGGGCCTTCGGAACGCCCCCGCATGACGAGTTCAACATGGGATGACCGGGGATTTGAGCGCCGTCCACCGGACGCCGAGCCCGGGCCGCATCATCCGTATTCCTTTAGAGCTAGAGCCCGGGCATTTGAGTGCGTTACCTCCGGGATGAGCAGATGAGTCTTCATCTCCGGTACGTTCTCTACTCCGTACTGCTCGTCATCCTCGCCATGGTCGCCGGCGGCTGCGCTGGAGGCTCAGACGAGGCGGGATCCGCGGCACCGGCATCCGGCGGTGGCTCGGCGACTGATAGTCTTTCCGGCGACGGTCCCAGCCTGGAGGCGGAGGTCGATAGGGCCCTTACGAGGTTCCTGGAGAATTTCATCGAGAGCGCCCAGGGCCGGGATCCCGAAGGCGATAAGGCTGCCGCGGCGTGGAATTTCCTCCCCGGCAGTGTTCAGAACGAGCTAGACGAGGACGGTGCTGGGTCATCACCCGGCAAGATTCTTCGCTTTCTCGAACTCTCCGGCGCTCCTGATCCGGACTTTGATATTGAGATAATCCAGGCCGATTTCCTGCTGAAAACCGGCTCCGCGAGAATCACCTTGAACTTGTCCGAAGAGCCGGTCACCCGGATATTCGAAGTGGAGCGAGTAGGCTGCGAGGGGATAATCGGCACGGTTGAACTCAATCCAAGAATCGAAGAATGCCAGCGAACCAATGTCGAACCGTGGAAGATCACGAAAGTGACCGTGCCAGAATAGATGGACTGTCCGGAGTGGGGCTGGGAGACCGGCCCAGAGGCCCATCTGGACAGCTGACAATGCCCCTCTCTCCGCTGCCGACATACTCTGATCCCGTTGAACCGCATTCAGTCAGAGCCCGGGCGTTCGAGTGCCTCACCTCCCGGAGGCGTAGATGAGTCTTCATCCCCGGTGTGCCTTCTTCTCGATACTTCTGGTCATCCTGCCCATAGTCGTCGGCGGCTGCGCCGGGGCCTCGGACGGGGCGGGATCCGCCGCAGCGCCATCCGGGGGTGGCTCGGCGGCCCGCAGTTCTGCCGGTGACGGTCCGACCCTCGAAGGGGAGGTCAATCTGGCGCTCACTCGGTTCCTGGGCAATCTCGTCGAAAGCGCCCAGGGCCGTGATCCCGAAGGTGAAAAGATCGCCGCCGCCTGGGGTTTTCTCCCGACCAGCCGCCAGAACAAACTAGACGAGGACGGCGCCGGGCCGTCACCCGGCAAGATTCTTCGCTTTCTCGACCTCTCCGGCGCGCCTGATCCTGACTTCGAGATCGAGATTATCGAGGCCGATTTTCTGCTGAAAACGGGCTCCGCGAGAATCACCCTGAGCTTCTCCGGAGATTCGGTCACCCGGATAGTCGAACTTGAGCGAGTCAGCTGCGAGGGGATAGGCGGCACGTCCGAACTCAATCCGAGAATTGAGGAATGTCAGCGAACCAACGCCGAGCCGTGGAAAATCACCAGCGTTGCCGCGCCGGAGTAGACGGACTCCGCGGACTGGGGCTGGCCTTGCCGGCCCGCCGGCCAACCCGGACACGTAGGAACGGCCATCTCTTCGCGACTGACGGACTACGATCCCCTTACCCCGCGTCCGGATCATTCTGACGGTCCGCTCCTGGTCGCCATCTGTTGGTAGGCGCGGCCCGCGTGATCATCCGGGACCGGCGCCGGAATCATGAGATGTCGCCCTGAAGGACAAGTTCCCACTCGGCCCGCAACTTAACCCCCGCTGCGGCGGCCGGCTAGTTCAGATAGGCGAGGACGATATCGCGGACTAGACCCACATGTTCAATCAGTTCGGAGCCGGGAGTATTCGGTTGAGTCCCGCCGGTTATGCATTCACCGAAGTGCAGAAGTTCGTTCGTGAACGCATCTCCGTGCCATTCGAGATTCTTGGCTGAGGCGAGACCCTCGCCTTCGATCTGTTCGACGGTGACCCGCGTGGCCAGCCCCCGTGCGAAACCGCTGGGGAACGACACCAGAATGCGCTCCCGCGAACCGTAGACTTCGAGCGTCTCGCGGAAATGCCACAGTTCCGGCAGGTCTACCCAGGTGGCCACCGCCCGCCCCTCATTCTCGTACTCGAGGACGGTCGAGAATGCCCGCCCCCCGGCCCAAATCTCCGTGCTGACAACCCGGGATGGGTTGCCGAACATTCCGTGCAGGTTGCCGATGTCGTGAATCATGCTGCCATTCAGGGTGTGAAACGCACCGCTGACGTGAGCCTGAACCTCTCGCCCGAGAGCTTCCCGCAGCAGTTCGCCCGTACTCTCGCCAAGTTCCCGGGCGGCGCTCGCCGGGAAGTCCGTCGGGACCAGATACTCGAAATCGGCCAGGTGATGTTTGTTGTCGGGATGGAGATGGTTCACCTGAATGAACCGAACATCGGCCATCCCTTCAACCATTTTCTTCGCATATACGTACCCCGGGTCGTATCGTTTCATGTACGCCACCTGTAGGACGGTGCCCGCCGAATCGGCCGCCTGCACCATCTCCTCCGCCTCCCGCACCGTGACACACGCCGGCTTTTCGACCAGCACATGCTTGCCCGCTTCGGCGGCGGCTATTGACTGCGGCGCGTGGGTGCCGCTCGGGCAGACGATGACGGCGTCGATATCGGAGTGGACCAAGTCTCGGTAATCGCTAAATCGCCCCGCCGCCGGAACCCGGAACTTGTCTCCCACAAAAGTCAGCAGCTGCTCCGAAAGATCGCAGATTCCACCGATAGAAAAAATCTCGGGAGCCGCCGCCAGATTGGGGAGATGTTGGATTTGAGCGATCGCGCCGCATCCAATCACCCCGACTCGTATCGGACGGCTCATGATCGCAATGTCTCCCTCTTCTTCCTTTTACACATGGGGCCGCCCACCGCTCAGAAAGGCGCCGCTCACAATGCGAACGATCCTAGCCCGGGGCTGTGGACCTGTCGAACGGCTTGCGGCCACAGACTGTCCGCACCGTGACGCCGGCGCCGGACGGGGGAGTCCTCGCCGGGAGACTACAGAAGGGACGACGATCAGTACCTGGGAGGCGAAGATCGGCCCGGGCTGGAGTCTTTTCCGTCGGTCGCATCTCCGTGGAGCGTCCGTAATCGCCAGATCACGTACAAGGGCACGAAATAGGATCCGAACCACAAGAATCTCAGCGCACCGCCCCAGTTTGTCAGGGCATCGAGCAGACCAACTGCGAAAAACGAAAGTACCGGCGCCAGATAACCTATCAGGAACCATCCCCGGGTGGAACGGCCCCTCTTCCCGGCGACAAGCATCGCCGCCACGCCCACCGCAAATCCGGGGAGGGCGATCAACATCAGGCCTATCGCCAGGTCCGGCATCGTCGCCCTATCTGCCCATAGCTAAAGCACCGTCCCATTGTCGCATAGATCACCGCCGGTTGACCCGCGCTGGCTGCGGCGGCGATCTTCAGTTTCCTGGGCGATTGGCACGACTCGTCGCGACCGGTCCGGTCCTTGAATCGCGAGGACCACACTGTCCCGGTTCCGATGCTCCTATCGTTTGTCGAGCGGGTTGGTGGAGACGCGGCGGGCAGCGGTAGAGTTCGCGAGCGACGGAGATATCGATGCTCCTATCATTTTTCAAGCGGGTTGTTGGACATGTGGGAGGGAGCGGCAGAGTTCGCCAGCGACGTAGCGCTTGAGCGAACGAATGATCTTGCGTCTGGAGCGGCCCTCGCCGGACCAGCGGGCAACGCATACACTGGTGCCGGGTTCGACGACAGTGCGAACCGCGCCGGTGCACACTATTCCGAGATTGTGGTGGCTCTTCGAGGCTCCCCAGGCCGGAGCAGGTGCATACTGCCTTCGCTCCCCTGCGGGAGCGCCAGCGCACAATCTTCGAGGCCATCGAGGATCTGATCATCAAGGAGCGCTTCGATCTCTCGCCGCGTCTCCGGGATCTGGACGCCGAGGTCGAAGCGATCGAACTAGCCCTCCGCGAGTTGATCGCCACCACCGCCAACGGGGACATCGAGCGGGTTCCCGGGCACGTCCTGGCCAAAGCCCGCGAGCGCCTGGGGCAGGATCTGCGCCGGAATCCGGCCCTCGACGAAGATCATCTGCGCACCTTGCCCAGCCTGCTGCAGTACTTCGACTTCCGGGAACTTCAGGACGCCATCTCCGGCAAGCTCCTCTGGCCCGATCTTGAGGATCGTTTCGGCTCAAAGGGGAACCTGCCGGGGCGCTTCGGCCAGCTCGCCGAGCTTCGCAACGGCATCCGCCACAGCCGCACCGTCACCGAAGTCACCGAAAAAGACGGCGAAGCCGCCATCCTCTGGTTCCGCCAGGTCCTCGCCAAATGACTCCCGCCCTCAAGCCGCCGTTTCTCTGGGTCGTCGGACCGGAATCGGTGGATCCCGCGGCACATATCTTTGCAGTCAAAGTGCGCGGGCGCGACGCCACCTTCAGCGAGTTGGATGGACCTCCGCCCCCGTCGTAGCTTGCTGACCGAATGCCGGTGCAACCCGTCCGGCCTTCTCATCTACACTGGGCCCCGGGGAGGGGAATCAACCTTGACGACCTACGTCCAAACTCAGCGCACGCGGCAGGGCGCGTTCAAACAGACCTGGAAGCGGCTGTCCCTTGAGGCGCGGGCCGACGGCGACTATCGCGACAAGTCCTACCCCTTCGTGCTGCCCGCCGGATTCGCCCGGGAAAACCTCTGGGAGCCGATCCGCGCCGCCGCCCTGCGCCATTTCTACGTCCAGCGGATCGCCTGGCACGACGGTCAAAACCGCGGCCCCGTGGAAAGCCGCGAGCCATCCCCCCACCTTCTCGACTCGCAGGTCTGCGCGGTCAACTTCTGGTGGGGCCTGAGCCTCTCGCCCGACTCTCTCGCCGCCGCGTTGCGATCCGTATTCGATGACGTCGATCACGTCGTCCTGCCCAGCGAATCAGGACCGTTGGCCGAGGTGGAATGGGTCGGACTGGAGCGCTACCTCGACGAGAGAGGCTGGCCGGGGCGCGGCGAGTTCGCCACCAGCGCCGATCTGCTCCTGGCGTACGAAGACGCGGCCGGACGAAGGCACGGCGTCCTGGTTGAATCCAAGTACACCGAAACCTATTCGCCCGACAAGTGGCTGAACATCGGCAAGAGCGGCGAGAGTCGCCGCAAAACCCATTCCCCTCTGTTCGAAGCCGCCAACTCCCCCATCCGCGGCAAGCTCGGCATCGAACTGGACGACCTCCTGATCGAGCCCTTCTACCAGCATCTGCGCCAGCAGTTCCTGGCCGCCGAAATGGAGCGCGCTCGCGAACTCGACTTCGATACCGTCACCTGCCTCCATGTATCACCCCGGGCGAACCGGGAGTTCCACGAGGGCGTCACCGCGCCGAAGTTGAGGGAATTCGGAGAGACGGTCGGCGAAGCCTGGAATGCGATCCTGGTCAAGCCGGAGCGGTATCGCAGCGCCGCCTACGAGGACCTCTTTTCCGCCGTTGCCGCCGCCGGCGATCCGGAATTGGTCGGGTGGGAGCAGTACCAGCGCACCCGCTACGGCTGGCAGTTGGACCCGAAGTTGAGGATCACCCCGTTCCGCCGCGGGCTCCGGGACGGACTCTTTGATTGGTTGCAGACCGGTCCCGGGAAGGATCTGGTCGATCTGTTCAAAGACCGGAAGCTGGATGTCCGGCTAAGAGATAACTACCTGAACGCCTATGACGCTCAGTGTTCGCTGGCGAAAGTGCAGTGGAGCGACGGCGCCGGCCCCAGCCTGGTCATCCACAAGGCCTATCTACAGGAGTCGCTGGACTCACCCCTGGCTCGCGAGCCGAATCTGAGCACCCCGAAGAACCCGTACTTGAAATTCGCCGTAACCCCCCGGCTGGTCGAGGCGTATGCCGAAGCTCTTCCCGCGATCCAGAAATTGGTCGCCACGGACTACGTCAAGCCCGAGGGAAAATGGGAAGAAGAATGCAGCAATGCCAACCTGGAGGGGACGTCTCTGCTGGTAATAGATCGCCAGATCGTGTCCGGGAAGCCCGCCGCGCGACTCGATCTGCTCGCCATCGGCGGCTCGGACTCCGGCCCCTTCCTGGTTGCCGTCGAGATGAAGCGCGACGTCGACAACCGAATCCAGGAAGTCCCCGAGCAGACCGCTAAATACCTGCGCATGCTAGATCCGTACGGTACCGGTTTGCGCGCGGACGTGGCCGAGTCCTACCGCGACGTCTGCCGGCAATTGCGGGCGCTGGGCTTCCCGGCTCCGGACCCATGTTTGGTCAAGGAAGGAATGCGGGTGGAAGGCCTGGTGGCCATAGCCAATTACAACGACAGATCCGAGCTGCTACAGCGAGCCTTCGACCAGGCCCTCCGCCTCGATCGCGAGATCCGCTTCTGCCGGATAAGCGACGCCGATCTTATCCTGCCGCCCGAGGAAAAGTGGATCCGGCCGCAGCCCCGCTAGATCTGCCCCGAAGATCGCATCCCGGTTTAGGGCCCTACTCGCTACCCTCGCTGGCCGTGGCGGCATCGTGCAGCCGCTCCGCCAGTTCCAGAATCTCTTCGCGGCGAGCGATGCGATCGGCCCATTTCGACGGGACCCCATCCCGGCCGTAGAAACACCCGGCGAGCTGCCCGTACACCGCCCCGGTGGTATCGGCATCATCACCGAGATTGACCACCTTTAGTAGCCCCTCGGCGAACGAATCCGAGCGATAGAACGCCCAGAGCACCGCCTCGATCGTCCGCACCACGTAGCCGGCGCCGGTGATCTCCGGCGGCTCGCGCCGTTTGAAGCTGCCGGCCGCCACTTCCTCAATCTCCGGGTCCCAGGGCGCATGGTCCCCCCACGCCCCGGCCGGCGTCGCCCGGTCAGCCAGCAGCTCCGCCTTCGTTGCCCCGCGGGCCGCCATCGCGATCAGCCCGCCGAAATAGCGGCATCCATCCACCGACTGCGGTGCGCCGTGGGTCGTCCGCGAGCTTTCCCCCGCCAGCCGCACCGCCCGCTCCGGCCGGTCGGCGTAGAACAGCGGCACCGACGCCAGCCGCATCACCGAGCCGTTGCCGGCCGTGTGCCGTTCGGTCGGGCCCGAAAACGGCTCGCCGCCACGCTCAAATGCGACCAACGCGGCTGAGGTTGTGTTCCCGATATCGAAACAGACCCCGTTGCTGCTCCAGTAGCCGTCGCGAAACCAGCGCACATAGCGGGACATCTGGTCAACCGGGTCGAAGCCGCCGCATTCAACCAGGCTTTCGGCCAGGCAGAGCGCCATCGACGTATCGTCCGTCCACTCCCCGACCTTCAACCGGAACGGCCCACCACCCACCATGTCCGTCACCGGGTCGAAGCTGCCGGGCCGCGAGAACTCCACCGTCGTCCCCACAGCGTCCCCAACGGCCATGCCCATGATCGCCCCCACGAATCGACTAGGCATTGCAGTTCTCATTGCTGGCCTCCCCTAAGTCGGGCACTAGCTTGCCGCAGCAAGGGCACCAGTGCTCAGGACCGCCGTTCGTTCCATGCGGGCCTATCTCCGTCTGTCCTTCGGTCTGTAGGACTAGTGGATTGTAGGGCGGCGGGACCGGGATGCAGGACCTACTCTCGACCTCCCGACACGAAACTCGTTGGCCGGGCGAGCGGCCCCAGAACTCGATTTTCGAATTTGTTGCGCGTATTCGGACCGGGGTTATCAGCATGAATGAATCTGCGTTTCGCCACCGCCCCTTGGAGCCTCCTTAATCGGGCTCCGTGCAGCGACGTTTGCAGCAACGCCCGCAACTAACGACGGGCTGTGGCGGATAGTTCCGGACGACCTACCGGGAGCTTCAAGGTTTGACGACCAACCACGGATGTCCAAAGACGTGCCGGTGTGCAATCCCACCTTCGGCACCAATGTCTACATGGACGCTCACTGTTGTCCGCCAAACCTGTGACGCGACGACCGCTAGAGTAGGTGACTCATATTCTGGTCGGCATTGTGGCAACGAGTTGTCGGGCCGGCGACGGAGATTGCCAACGCATCTTGCTCACTAGATGATGTTACTTGGGAGTGCGATCGTCCTGTTCGCAACAGCCCGGAGCCTAGGCCAATGCTGCTGCCAGCGCTGTCTACCCGGCAGAACGGAGTCGGGTGCTGGGAGGTCCTGGACGAGCGTTGGGATCGAACGCGCGTTCTTTGGCGCTGGTTCAGCCTTGGCTTGTACCCCGAATCAACGCCATCTTCTCGGTTCGGTAGTGCCGCAATAAATGATTGGCGGCCAACTGAATGTCCTTTTCCAGATTCTTAAGTTCGTTCCATTTTCGCCGGACCCCGCCCCCAAAATCCCACTCGCCATTAGTCCAGCGACACACGGGTGCGATCAACTCAAGGTCTTCTGCGAAGAATCTATCGGTAGGAAGGCCACCCTCGTCGAAGCGGTCGGCAATGGCATCCATCACAAATCCGAGGCTGACGATGCCGACCCCGTGCATAAGCCGTGATTTCCGAGCCGGTAGACCCCAGCCCTCGGCGAAGACCTCGCTGGCTGCGGTCCAATACGCTTTTAGGATTTCCAGCATTCTCTCGGCGTCAACCCGTTCCGGCAAGACGATGAATGTCCTGGCTGGTCAGGCGATACATCGTCCACTCATCCATGGCCACGGCACCCAGGGAATCGTAAAACCGAATCGCCGGCTCGTTCCAGTTGAGCACGGACCACTCAAGC
>MPMF02107565.1_pt1 | contig 10608 bp, 10 predicted proteins | sample 1617271 | NCBI WGS metagenome assembly MPMF02 (sample SAMN05944812, study PRJNA350692) | marine metagenome | biome: marine; feature: ODZ; material: water; isolation source: 120 m water sample prefiltered with 30 um filter, filtered on to 0.2 um... | place: Pacific Ocean | collected 2012-04-09... | reverse complement strand
TGAGTCAAGCTGAACGGGATTCGGAAAGGCGCCCCGGCATGGCCATTGTTGATGTCGGTTTTCGGCCCCGTTGTCGAGCCAGCGGCCCCATTCCCGACGCCTTGCGATGCCGGCACTTCGCCGCAAACCCCTTGAACGCACATCGGATCGCCCGTAAGAGACCCGTACGTGACAGTGCCCGCCGCCCCCGATGCGCGGCGCCATTTCGCCAACGGCAACGGGAGGACCAGCCATGGCCGATAATCGACCCACCATCGCCATCCTCGGCGGCACGGGCGCCGTCGGTGCCGGCCTCGCCTGGCGGTGGGCCAGGGCGGGATACCCGGTGATCATCGGCTCGCGGGCCGCCGAAAAGGCCGAACACGCGGTGCGCGAGGTTGCAGAGCGGGCACCGGGCGCGGCGCTGTCCGGGTTTGAGAACCTGGCCGCCGCCGCGGCCGCCGACATCGTCGTCCTCACCGTCCCCTATGCCAACCACGGCGCCATGCTGGAGGCGCTCAAGGACACCGTTCAGGGAAAGATATTCGTCGACGTGACCGTGCCCCTGGCGCCGCCCAAGGTGAACCGGGTGCAACTGCCCGACGGCGGCTCGGTGGCCAAGGCGGCACAGGAATATCTGGGGTCCGGCGTCAAGGTGGTCTCCGCCCTGCACAACGTGGCCGCCGCCCATCTCAGCGACGACCACGGGGCGCCCGACTGCGACGTGCTAGTGTGCGGCGACGACGCGGACGCCCGCCAGCAGGTTGTCGAATTGATCGAGGCGGCGGGCCTCAAGGGCTGGCACGCCGGTCCTATCGACAACTCAGTGGTGGCCGAGGCGTTGACTTCGGTGCTCATCTTCATGAACCGCCGCTACAAAATCGACGGCGCCGGCATCCGTATCACGGGCGATCCCGAGGAGTAGCATGATCACTTGCCGGGATTGGGCGGCGTGATTGGCAAGCGGCTACAGCTCGTCGCTTTGCCCGGGTTGCCCCTGGTCGAGGCGGGGGCCGACCTCGCCGCCCTGATCTCGGCGGCCGGCGCGGCGGCGGGCGAGGCGTTGGCCGACGGCGACGTCGTTGTCGTTGCCCAGAAGATCGTCTCCAAGGCGGAGGGCTGCGCCGTGGACCTCGCCACGGTAGAGCCCTCGGTGAGGGCCCGCGAGTTGGCCCGCCAGGTCGACAAGGATCCCCGGCTGGTCGAGCTCATTCTCGCCGAATCTTCTGAGGTCTTGCGTCATCGTGCCGGTGTCCTGGTGGTGGTTCATCGGCTCGGCCTGGTTCTCGCCAACGCCGGCATCGACGGCTCCAACGTGGATCGCCAAGGTGGCGCCGAGCGGGTGCTCCTGCTGCCCGAGGATCCGGACGGCACGGCGGCCCGCCTGCGCGCCGCCTTTGCCAAGCGTCCCGGCGCCGACGTCGCCGTCATCATCAGCGACAGTGTCGGGCGCGCCTGGCGTCAGGGGACGGTGGGAGTGGCGCTGGGAGCGGCGGGCCTGCCGGCGCTGCTCGATCTGCGTGGACAGCGCGATTTGTTCGGACAGCCCTTGCGGGTCTCCGAGGTCGGCCTCGCCGACGAGATCGCCGCTGCCGCCTCGCTCCTGCAGGGCCAGGGCAACGAGGGCGCTCCGGTGGTCGTAGTACGCGGCCTCGATTGGCAAGGGGCGGGGCAGGGCACGGCCGCTGACCTCATCCGCCCCAAGGCAATGGACCTGTTCCGGTGAAAGCGCCGGACGTGCGCTGCGTCGCCCTTTCCGGCGGCATCGGCGGCGCCAAGCTGGCCGTCGGTTTGTCCAAGGTGCTGGTGCCGGGCGAGCTTCTCGTCGTCGCCAACACCGGCGACGATTTCGAGCACCTGGGCCTTAACGTTTGTCCCGACATCGACACCCTGACCTACACCCTGGCCGAGATCAACGACTCGCAAACCGGCTGGGGGCGGGCCGGGGAGACGTGGAATTTCATGGCCGCGCTGGAGGCGATTGGCGGCGAGACATGGTTCCGCCTCGGCGATGGCGACCTCGCGCTGCACGTCGAGCGCACGCGCCGCTTGGCCTCCGGAGAAAGCTTGGAGGCCATCACCGCCGACGTGGCACGGCGCCTCGGCGTCGAGCACCGCATCGTGCCGATGAGCGACGATCGCGTGCGCACCATCGTCGAGACCGCGGACGGCGACCTTGCATTCCAGGAATACTTTGTTCACCAGGGGTGCGGGCCCCGGGTCTCGGGCTTTCGTTTCGACGGGGCGGCGGCGGCGCGCCCCAGACCGGTGCTCCTCGACGCCCTCGCCGGGCCGGCTTTGGAGGCGGTGGTCATCTGTCCCTCCAACCCGTTTATCAGCATCGATCCTATCGTGGCGCTGCCGGCCCTCCGCGAGGCGTTGCTCGCCTGCCATGCGCCGGTGGTCGCTGTGTCGCCCATTGTCGGCGGCGCCGCGCTCAAGGGGCCGACGGCGAAGATCATGGGCGAACTCGGGCTGCCGGTGACGGCGGCGGCGGTGGCCGGCCACTACGGTGTGTTGCTCGACGGTTTCCTGGTCGATGCCACGGATGTAACCGATGCGTCGAGCGAGCCTGCAATCGAGGTGGCGCCGGCCGATGTGGTGATGGACAGCCTCGAGGACCGGGTGAGGCTGGCCGGTGAAGCACTGGATTTCGCGCGCCGCCTCGTCCGCTAAACCGCCCCTGTCAAGCGGCGGGGACAGTTGATATAATCGCCGCCCCTCGGCCCCACGAAGACAAAGAAAAAGGACCAAAAAAAATATGTGGGCGGTGATTCCCGTCAAGGATCTGGCCAATGCCAAGCAGCGTCTGGCCGAAGCTTTGGACCAATCCGAGCGGCGGCGGCTTTTCCGTTGCATGTTCGAGGATGTGCTCGCCACCGTGTCGCGGGCGCGCCGGCTGGCCGGCGTCATGGTGGTGACGCGCGACGCCACGGCGACTCAGATAGCCCGAGAGCGCGGCGCCCGGGTGCTGCGCGAAGACCAAAACCGGGGCCAGAGCGCCGCCGTCGGCCACGCCGCGGCCATGCTGGCGGGCGAAGGGGTAGCGGGTATGCTCACCCTGCCCGGCGACGTGCCCCTGGTGACGGAAGAGGAGATCGCGGTGGTCCTCGATGCCCATGGTGGGGCCCACGGCGCGGCACCGGCACTCTCCATCGTGCCGGCGCGCGACGGCCGCGGCTCCAACTGCATGGCGCTGACGCCGGCCGGTGTCATTCCCTTCCATTTCGGCGACGACAGCTTCCTGGTGCATCTTGAAGAGGCGCGCCGGTGCGGCATCGAGGTGCGCATCCTGGAGTTGCCCGGCCTTGGCCTCGACATCGACACTCCAGCCGATTTGCGCGAGCTTTTGCGCCGCCCTGGGGCGGGCGCCGTCCACGCCTATCTCGAGACGAGCGACATCGCGGCGCGCCTGGAATCCTATGAAACATTTGTGGCGCCTTCGCTGGCCGTCGAAGTTTCCGCTTGAGGCCGCTTGGCATGGCCAATAGCAGCGCGTTGCTGGCATCCACCGCCGCAGGTTGTTGGCCCCATCAGCTCGATCGAGATGAAGCGGCCAGTCTTTCCACGGAAACCGACACGGCGGCCTTGATGACGACGGCGGCGGCCCTGCGCGACGCCGGGCACGGCGATGTCGTTACCTATTCGCGCAAGGTGTTCATCCCTCTGACGCGGCTGTGCCGCGACGTCTGCCACTACTGCACTTTCGCGGCGCCGCCCAGGCGCGGCGAGGCCGCCTACATGACGCCGGACGAGGTGCTGGCCGTGGCACGGGCCGGCTCGGCGCAAGGTTGCAAGGAGGCGCTGTTCACCCTCGGTGATAAGCCGGAGCTGCGCTACCGCGCGGCGCGGGACGAACTCGTCGCCCTCGGGCACGGGACGACGATTTCCTACCTCGCCCAGATGATGCGCCTAGTTTTCGAGGAGACCGGCCTTTTGCCCCACCCCAACCCCGGCGTCATGAGCGCTGGCGACATCGCGGCGCTGAGAAGGGGCTCGATTTCCCAGGGCCTGATGCTGGAAAGCACGGCGCCCGGGCTGTCGCGAAAGGGTGGGGCGCACCACGGCTCGCCCGACAAGGACCCGGCTCGGCGCCTGGAAACCGTACGTCTTGCCGGGGCGGCGGGGGTGCCCTTCACCTCGGGTATCCTCATCGGCATCGGCGAGACCCGCCTAGAACGCATTGAGGCCCTGCTGGCCTTGCGCGACCTCGACGACCGCTACGGCCATATCCAGGAGATCATCGTCCAGAACTTCCGCGCCAAGCCGGGGACGCGCATGGCGCAAGCGCCGGAGCCGGCGCTCGACGAGCTTCTATGGACCATCGCCGTGGCGCGCCTCTTGTTCGGGGCTGAGGCCAACATCCAGGCGCCGCCCAACCTTAGCCCCGGCGCCCTGGGGCGGCTGGTGGATGCCGGCATCAACGACTGGGGCGGCGTCTCGCCGGTGACGCCGGACCACGTCAACCCGGAGGCTCCGTGGCCTCATCTCGACGGTCTGGCGCAACAAACGGCGGCGGCGGGCAAGGTATTGACTGAGCGCCTGACCCTCTATCCGGCCTATGCGCGTAACCCGGAGCGCTGGTTGGACGGGGCGTTGCGCGGTCGCGTCCTCCAAGCCACCGACGCCGAGGGGTACGCGCGGACCGGGGAATGGTGCGCTGGCGCCGATGTTCTCGTGCCGGAGATTTTATCGCCCGCCGTGCCGTCCTCCGGCAATATCGGCAACAATGCCATCTTGGAGCGCATCCTGGGGCGCGCGCTCGGCGGCGTCGAACTCGGGGAAGGGGAGATCGTCCGTCTCTTCCAGGCGCGCGGCGAGGCGTTTGCCGCCGTCATCGAAGCCGCCGACGGCTTGCGCGCCCAGGTCAAAGGTGACACCGTCACCTACGTGGTCAACCGCAACATCAACTACACCAACGTCTGCTACTTCAAGTGCCGGTTCTGCGCGTTCTCCAAGGGCCGGCCCGGCGACAACCTGCGCGGCCGTCCCTACGACCTCGGCATCGAAGAGATCGAGCGCCGGGGGCGCGAGGCATGGGCGCGCGGCGCCACCGAGCTGTGCCTGCAGGGCGGCATCCATCCCGATTACGACGGGGACACCTATGTCGATATCTGCCGGCGCCTCAAGCGGGCTTTGCCCGGCATGCACCTGCACGCCTTTTCGCCCCTCGAGGTGTGGCAGGGGGCGAAGACGCTGGGTGTGGTGCTGCCCGAGTTCCTGGCCCGTCTCGCCGACGCCGGCCTCGGCACCCTGCCAGGCACCGCCGCCGAAATCCTCGACGACGAGGTGCGCGCCGTCATCTGCCCCGACAAGCTGACCACCCGGCAGTGGGTGGAAGTGATGGAGACAGTGCACGGCACCGGATTCCGGACCACGGCGACCATCATGTTCGGCCATGTGGAAGGCCCCGAGCACTGGGCACGCCATCTGCTCCACGTGCGCCGTCTACAAGCGCGCACCGGCGGTTTCACGGAGTTCGTGCCGCTGCCCTTCGTGGCCATGGAGGCGCCGCTCTACCGCAAGGGTGGCGCCCGGCGCGGCCCCACCTTCCGCGAGGCGGTGCTCATGCACGCGGTGGCGCGCTTGGCGCTGCATCCCCTGATCCCCAACATCCAGGCGTCGTGGACGAAGTTGGGGCCGGACGGCGCTGCCGCCTGCTTGCTAGCCGGCGTCAACGATCTCGGCGGCACCCTAATGAACGAGAGCATCACCCGCGCCGCCGGCGCCGCCCACGGCCAGGAGATGGCGCCGAAGCGCATGGAGGCGTTGATCCGCGCCGCCGGGCGGGTCCCCATGCAGCGTACCACGGCTTACGCCGAGGCGTCGGCCGAGCGCGTCGCCGCTTCCCGGGACGCACCGCCGCTCACGCCGCCGGTCAACACGCCGCTGTCGGAAGACACTCGGCGCGCTAGCCGGCGTCCGGCCCGCGACCTCGTGCGGCCCGGGCTCGAGGTGGAGGCGGCGGGTCCGCCGGCTTACTTCGAGTAAGACTGGGGAATATGGAAACCGGTCCGGTTGTGGCGATAATCCGCCCTCTGGCGGGTGCTGGCGTTACCTCAATTCCTCGGGCAATTGCTCCTTGGCGAGGGTGACGGCCTGGCCGGCATCCTGGGCGTAGCCATCGGCGCCGATTTGATCGGCGAACATTTGGTTTACCGGCGCGCCGCCGACGATCACCTTCACATCATCGCGCAGTCCGGCTTCCGCCAAGGCGTCGATAATCTCCTTCATCTGCGGCATGGTCGTCGTGAGCAGCGCCGATAGGGCGACGATGTCGGGGCGGTGTTCGCGTACCTGTTCCACCACCTCCTTGGTCGAGACGTTCACACCCATGTCGATGACCTCGAAACCGGTGCCCTTCATCATGGAAAGCACCATGTTCTTGCCGATATCGTGCAGGTCCCCCAACACCGTGCCGATCAGTACCCGCCCGCCACGCTTGACGTTGGAGGTCGCCAGATGCGGCTCCAGCAACTTCAGGCCGTCATTCATGGCCCGGGCCGAGAGCAGTACCTCGGGAATAAAAACCGTGCCATCGGAAAAACGGCCGCCGATCACGTCCATGGCCGGCAGCATGCCCTTATTCAGGATATCCTGGGCTGGATAGCCCTGGTCCAGCAATTCCTGGGCATGTACCAGGATGTCTTCCTCCTCGCCTTCCAGAACATCGTTGGTGACCTGCCCGAAGGCTTCGCCGACATCCATCTCAGCGATGGTTTCTTCAGTCGTTTTCGTGGGCGATTTGGGCGTCACCGCTGCCTTGGCTGCGTCAAGACTAGCCTCTGTAACCGGGCGGTAGCTGCCAGCGGTAAGCGGCAAACCACCCTCCTTCTCGATCCGGTCACCAATGTAGAGCAAGCGGTCGAAATCAGCATCGGGCGGCGTGGTATCGCCGATCGAGGCGATGAAGCGGGTACCCGGCGCAATGGTCTTGAACATGTTGTCCATGAAGTCCTTGAGGTCTTCATGGGTCGAGGATTTCTCCAGCAACAACATCTCGGGAATGCCACCATGGATGGTCAGGTGAAGCTAGCCAACCTGTAGGCGCGCCAATTTTATGGTGATAATCTTACACTATATCCGCTTAAATTGTGATCAATATCAAGTAAATCGGCTCGGAAAATCGGGGCGGAATATGTTAGTGTCCTGGATCGAAAATACGGGTAACCAGAGTTAGCGGTCAGGCACCGCAGCAGGGGAAATGATGTCGTTGGACAAGACGGAAATCGAAGCGCGGATTGTCGCCTTGCAACAGGAACACCGGGACCTAGATGGCGCCATCGATGCCATGGTGGAAAAAGGCGCCTTCGATCAGCTACAGCTGCAACGCATGAAAAAGCGCAAGCTGGCCCTGCGCGATCTGATCAGACGGCTGGAGGCGCAGTTGGTGCCCGATATTATCGCCTAACGGAGACCCTTCAGACGGCGCGGCGAAACGCGCGGATATTATTGTTGCTTGGCGGCCTGCGACGCGGGTTTTTTCAGGGCGTTCTTTTGCACATACATGGCCCGGTCGGCGGCATCCATGGCTTGCTGCGCCGATTGGCCCTTTTTGAAGGTCGTAATGCCGTATGAGGCGCTCATGGTGAATTTCGCCCCGCCATGTTCCACCGGCGTGGCCATGATCGCCTGGGCCAACTGGCGGCCCTTGACCAAGGCCTGTGCGGCATTGGTATGACTCAGGATAACACCGAATTCATCACCGCCCAGACGGCCCAGCATATCGGATTCGCGCAGATTGTCGGAAAGGGCGTTGGCCACGTGTAACAGGGCGGCATCGCCGGCGGCATGGCCGTATTCGTCATTGATCCGCTTGAAATCATTCAGATCGAAATAAACCAGGCTGGAAACGGCGGCGTAACGTTCGTTGTAGGAGATCGCCCGGCCCATTTCCCGCATCAAGGCACGGCGGTTCGGGATCAACACCAGGGTATCCTCGTCCGCCAGGCGCTCCATATAGGCCAGACGGCTGTTCACACGCTCCACCTCCGCCTGCAGACCCTCGACCTCCTGCATCAGGGTCAGGATGGCCTGGCGCACCTTTGGCGTCAGTTCCGGCTCTGGAATGCCCATGACGGTGGCGCTGTCCGTCGGCGCGGCCACGCCAAGATCCGAGGACGAAGCATAGGCTCCCGTCGCCGACGCCGGGTTTCGGCGCTGCGCCGCGGTGGGCCGCACGGGGCGTGTTTCAGGAATCTTCATACTTTCAGCGTCTGCTTTCCATGGCGAATACTACCCGACACGACAGGAAACGTGCTGTAATCTCGCGGGAGTCTTCCTCATATTACGCAAAAACTAGCAAAGCAAAGGTTAACAAAGCTTTTGGAAGCGCCCGTAACTCAATCTCGACCCTATTATTTAGCGATTGTCCACCAAAATTGCTAGAAAAAGCAAAATTCCAGGTGGGTTGGCGCCGGGCAAGAGCCTATAATCCCGGCCCGAATTGGCCCAGCCTTCAGGCTATACCGGCGTCCAGTAATACCAAGTTGCGGTGATAAAGAGCTTGGGCGAGTGTTTTGCACGGAGAGTGAATATGACGAAAACAGAAGCCAAGGTCGGCGTTATCATGGGAAGCCGCTCTGACTGGCCGACCATGCGCCATGCGGTTGAGGTTCTCGAGGAACTGGGCGTAACGGTGGAAAGCCGGGTCGTCTCCGCCCACCGTACGCCGCAGCGCCTCTATGATTATGCCGCCGCCGCCGCTGGGCGCGGCCTTTCGGTGATCATCGCCGGTGCCGGTGGTGCGGCCCATCTTCCGGGCATGGCGGCGTCCATGACCAACCTGCCAGTGCTGGGCGTACCGGTGGAAAGCAAGGCATTGCAAGGCATGGACAGCCTGCTCTCCATCGTGCAGATGCCCAAGGGCGTACCGGTGGGCACCCTGGCCATTGGCCACTCGGGCGCCGTCAACGCGGGCCTGATGGCCGCCTCCATCGTCGCCTTGCAGGACGAGGCCGTGGCTCAGGCGCTGGCCGCCTGGCGGGCCCGGCAGACCGACGCCGTACCTGACAATCCAGATGAAGACTAGCCCCGATGAGGATTGGCGTCATATGATCCCCCTTCCCTCCGGCAGCCGGATTGGCATTCTGGGTGGAGGCCAGCTGGGCCGGATGCTGGCCCTGGCGGCCGCACCCCTTGGCTACCGATGTCATATCTTCGGGCCTGAAGCGGCGCCGCCGGCGGGCCAGGTGGCGGACGCAGTAACCATCGCGGACTATCTGGATGAGGCGGCATTGAACAGATTCGCCGAATCAGTCGATGTGGTCACCCTGGAATTCGAGAATGTGCCCGCCGCCGCCCTTGAATTCCTGGCCGATCGCGTTCCCGTGCGACCCGGCGCCAAGGCCTTGGCCACGGCCCAGGACCGCCTGGTTGAAAAGGACTTCGCCAACAGCGTCGGCGCGGCAACGGCACCCTACGCCACGGTGGACGGCCTGGCGGATTTAAAGGCGGCGATAGCAGAAATCGGACCCCGGGCGGTATTGAAAACCCGGCGCATGGGCTATGACGGCAAGGGCCAGGTGATGCTGGGCCCGGATTCGGATTTGGTGCAGGCATGGGCGGCCATGGCCGGTGCGCCATCCATTTTGGAGGGTTTTATTCCCTTTGACGGCGAAGTCTCGGTGATCGCGGCCCGCAGCCTGGACGGCAGGGTCAGCGCCTATCCCCCAATAGCCAACCGGCACCGCGATCATATTCTGGATATATCGGAGGTGCCCGCGGACTTGAATCCGATCCAGACCAAACGTGCCATCGCCATCGCCACGGATCTGATCAGCACCCTGGAATATGTTGGCATCATGGCAGTGGAGATGTTTGTTACCGGCGATAATATGTTGGTCAACGAGATGGCGCCACGGGTGCATAATTCCGGCCATTGGAGCATCGAGGGTGCGGAGACCAGCCAATTCGAACAGCATATCCGGGCTATCTGCGGCCTACCCCTGGGCGCCACGGACTTGCGCGGCCGGGTGGAGATGCGCAATCTGATCGGCGATGATGTGGACCAGGTGCCGGCGCTGCTGGCCGAGCCGGGCGCGCATCTGCACCTGTATGGCAAGGTCGAGGTGCGCGCGGGCCGCAAGATGGGCCATGTCACCTATGTGCGGCCGGATTCCGGGGCAAAGGACAGCGCCCCGTGATTTGGAATTTGGGCCTACGGCTGCTGCATCTGCTCGACCCCGAGGATGCCCACCGCCTGACCATCCGAGCCCTGCGCCTCGGGCTGGGCCCCAATGTTTCCGCCAATCCCGATCCCATCCTTGCCAGCCGCCATTGGGGCCTGGATTTTCCCACCCCTTTGGGTGTCGCCGCTGGCTTCGACAAGAATGCCGAGGTGCCGGTGCAGGCCGCGGCCATGGGCTTCAGCTTTGTCGAAATCGGCTCCGTCACGCCGCAACCGCAGGCTGGCAATCCCCGGCCCCGGCTGTTCCGCCTGTCGGACGATAGCGCGGTGATCAACCGCAACGGCTTTAACAACGAAGGCCTGGGTACGGTGGCCCGGCGCCTCGCGCCATTGGGCGGCCGCCACTTTATTCTGGGCGCTAATCTAGGCGCCAATAAGGACAGCGAGGACCGCATCGCCGATTATGCTGCCGGAATGGCAGCCCTGGGGCCCTTGGCTGA
>MPMF02281279.1_pt1 | contig 10613 bp, 7 predicted proteins | sample 1617271 | NCBI WGS metagenome assembly MPMF02 (sample SAMN05944812, study PRJNA350692) | marine metagenome | biome: marine; feature: ODZ; material: water; isolation source: 120 m water sample prefiltered with 30 um filter, filtered on to 0.2 um... | place: Pacific Ocean | collected 2012-04-09... | reverse complement strand
GGCCACATCGCGGTGCGTTTGACCGAACCGCGGCCCCTGGGGCTGTTTTCAGGTTATTACGAGGGCCCCGATAGCAGGTCGCGTGACTCCTTCCGGCATGGTTGGTATTACACGGGTGATACTGCAACCCGGGATAGTGAGGGCTACATATGGTTTGTGGGCCGCTCTGACGATGTCATTACGTCTGCCGCCTACAGCATCAGCCCATTTGAAGTTGAGAGCGTATTGCTGCAGCATGATGCCGTGGCGGAGTCGGCGGTGGTGGCCAAGCCGGACTCGCTGCGAGGCCACATCGTCAAAGCTTTTGTGGTTCTGGCGAGTGGCTATAGCGCATCGGACGAGCTCGCGACAGAATTGATGGATTTCGTCAAGACTACCACCGCACCTTACAAGTATCCGAGGGAAATTGAGTTCCGCCAGGAATTGCCTAAAACCATCTCCGGTAAGATACGTCGGGTCGAACTGCGGCAAGAAGCTGAGGACGAAGGCAGCAGCGCAGATAAGGCTACTTAGCAGGAGGCAGGGAAATGACAGACCCCAGTGTTGTAGAAGGTTCGCGACCAGGAGCCCTCATCAACTCGACCGTCAGCGATCAGTTTGACGATACGGTACAGCAGTATGGTGAACGCGAAGCGCTCGTGGTCAGGCACCAGGGGATTCGTTGGTCTTATAACGAGCTAAAAAAGGAAGTAGATACGTTTGCCGGCGGCCTGCTGGCGGCGGGCTTCGAACCTGGTGACCGTCTAGGTATCTGGTCGCCGAATAACGCCCAATGGGTGGTTACCCAACTGGCAACCGCGAGAATCGGCGTCATACTGGTAAACATCAATCCGGCCTACCGCAAGGCCGAACTCAAGTACTCATTGAACAAGGTTGGCTGCAAAGGCCTGGTGTTGGCCGAGACATTCAAGACCAGCCAGTATGTAGAGATGTTGCGGGATCTGGCACCCGAGATAGGAAGTTATGCCCCGGGAGAATTACAGGCAGAAGAGTTGCCGGCTCTGCGCACGCTGGTACACCTTGGGTCCGGCGAGATACCGGGCATGTACCGGTTTTCCGAGATATCCAGCCTCGGTGGCCCCGAGGGCAGTGCGCGCAGTGGCGAAGTCGCAAGAACGCTGTCGCCAGATGATCCTATCAACATTCAGTTCACCAGCGGGACGACGGGCTTGCCCAAGGGGGCAACGCTGACTCACTTCAACATCCTCAACAACGGATTTTTCGTTGGTGAAGGTATGCGCCTGGGCGAACAAGACCGGATATGCATCCCCGTACCACTGTACCATTGCTTTGGCATGGTGCTCGGTAACATGGCGTGCATCACTCATGGTGCGGCGATGGTTTACCCGGGCGAGGCGTTTGATCCGTTGACTGTTCTGCAGACGGTGACTGAAGAACGGTGTACTGGCCTGTACGGTGTGCCGACGATGTTTATCGCCGAGCTGGAACACCCCGAGTTTGCGGAGTTCGACCTTTCCTCGTTGCGTACAGGAATTATGGCGGGGTCTACGTGCCCGGTAGAGGTAATGAAGCGCTGTGTCGACGAGATGCATATGACTGACGTTACTATCTGTTACGGCATGACCGAAACAAGCCCGGTCAGTTTTCAGACCGCAATAGATGACCCATTGGAGAAACGGGTGAGCACGGTCGGTCGGGTTCACCCTCATGTCGAGGCAAAAGTAGTCGATCCCGAGTCTGGGCAGGTTCTGCCGCGGGGTAGCGCAGGAGAACTCTGCAGCCGCGGATATCTGGTCATGCAGGGCTATTGGAACGACCAGGAAAAGACCCGGGAGGCAATAGATGCCGAGGGCTGGATGCACACCGGAGACCTCGCGATCATAGACCCGGAAGGCTATTGCAACATCGTCGGGCGCATTAAAGACATGGTCATCAGGGGTGGAGAGAACATCTATCCCCGGGAAGTGGAAGAGTTCCTTTATACCCATCCGGATATCGAAGACGTGCAGGTGATTGGCGTACCCGATGAGAAATACGGCGAGGAACTGTGCGCCTGGATTAAACTACGCGGCACTGCTGAATTGGCCGACGATGCAATCAGAGAATTCTGCAAAGAGCAGATTGCCCACTACAAGATTCCCCGCTACATAAAGTTTGTCGATGAGTTCCCGATGACGGTAACCGGGAAGGTGCAGAAATTCAAGATGCGGGAACAGATGGAACAGGAGATTGCTGGCCAGTAAGGGACGAAAGAGGAATTTCATATGGATTACGAGAGAACGTTATACAGCTCCGGTGCGCCGCTGGAAGAAACAGCCGGTTACTCCCGCGCAATCAGGCTGGGGGACTTCGTATTTGTCGGCGGCACAACGGCCGTCCAGCCTGATGGCTCCGTGTTCGCTGAAGGCGACGCTTATGCGCAGACCAAATACATTCTCGAGAGAATGGAGTCCTATTACCTTAAAGCCGGCGCTAAGCGGGAAGATGTCTATCGCGTGAAAATGTACGTGACCGACATATCCAAGGCGAAAGAGGTGATCAAGGCGTATTCGGAGTTTTATAAACCGATAAAGCCACTGGCAACCATGGTGGAAACACCAAAATTGAATCGCCCAAGCCAGGTGATAGAAATAGAGATTGATGCACTGATTGGCTCTGCAACGCAAAAGGCTACCCGGGACTGGCGCGACCCTACAAGAAGAACGGCAGCACAGGTAATCGGCTTGCGCTATCTTGCGGAAAGTTACGAGCGCTCAATTGCGTGGTTTCGTGAGGCGCAGATTCTCCTGCCGACCCTGTCCCAGCTGGCAGATCCTTCGACCATTCCCGGCCCCTTGCAGGGCGCACTTGCCAAGATCGATCGAAATGAAGCACATCCGCTCAACCTCTTTCGACTGCACTGGTATAACGCCATGGATTACTCCTGGCGAGTCAGAGTACCCGAGCACATCGTTTTGCCGAAAGAGCTGACCGGCGTTGATGCACGGATTGTGCTGGTCTTGGGTAACCGTTTTCCTATGGTTAGTTGCCACAAGGTACTTGCCGCTTACGCTTGCCTGGTACCGCGTATCGTCAGTGGCCAGTTTGATCCTACGCGTCACCGGGCAGTGTGGCCCTCTACCGGCAACTATGCCCGCGGCGGTGTTGCCATCTCGCGCCTGATGCAGTGCCGCGGTGTGGCGATTCTGCCGGAGAACATGAGTCGCGAGCGCTTTGACTGGCTGGAACGACAGGTTGATAACCCCGATGACATCATCAGAACGCCAGGCTCGGAAAGCAACGTCAAGGAGATATACGATGCCTGCCGTGAGCTGGGGCGCGATCCGGGTAACTTTATCGTTAATCAGTTCTCGGAATTCGGTAATCACCTCGGCCACTACCAGGTCAGTGGCCAGGCGTTTGGCCACGTTCTTGCTTCAATGCAGGAAAAGGAGCCCGGACTTCAACTGGCGGCCTTTGTTGCGGCATCCGGCTCAGCAGGCACGCTGGGAGCAGGAGACCGGCTCAAGGATGATTTTGGAGCAAAGATCGTTGCGGTCGAAGCGCTCGAATGTCCAACCATGCTGTACAACGGCTACGGCGAACACAATATACAGGGAATTGGCGACAAACATATTCCGCTGATCCACAACGTGATGAATACTGACCTAGTGGCCGCGGTCAGTGATCAGGCAACAGACGGCCTGAACCTGGTGTTTAATACCGAAGCGGGTAGGGCTTTTCTGCGTGAACAGATGGATGTTGATCCGGTGGTGGTTGAAAAATTGAAACACCTGGGTCTTTCATCCATCGCCAACATGCTGGCCGCAATCAAGACCGCCCGGAAATTGAACCTCGGAGCGCAAGATGTGGTCATGTCGGTGGCGACCGACGGCGCGGAACTTTACACCAGCGAAAAAGAAAAACTGCTGGCCCGGTCTTATTCCAAAGGGTTTGATGATATATCCGCGGCCGAGATCACGGCCCGGCACCTTGTGGGCATGAATACAGAACATATAGAAGAACTGGACGAAGTCAGTCGCAACCGTATATTTAATCTCGGTTATTACACCTGGGTCGAACAGCAGGGCGTCAGTGCCGAAGATTTTGAAGCCCGCCGCAGCCCGGCATTCTGGCAGGAGTTGCACCAGATGGCGCCAGACTGGGATGCGATGATCGAGGAGTTCAACAAACGTACCGGCATCACAATCGGATAAGTTTGGCTACCCGAGGAAGGTGCATGCCCGCACTGATGTGATAGCACTTAACCGGGTCTCTGGGGTACCCGGCGCAGGCTGTTTAACCTGGACTGAGCGCTTCAGTCCGGCAGGGCGTCAATGGTGATACCGGGCACCCAGCAGTAGCCGTCGGGATCCAGCAGGTAACACTCGCGCAGTCCGTGGGGACGGTCTTCGCTGCTACGCAGTACTACGTGGCCGCTGACGATGGCCTTTGCCTCGCAAGAGTCCGGATCAATTCCGTACAGGCGCAGTTCCGCACCGGCGCCACGTACCCCTGCCTCGGGTAGCAGCGAGGGCAGCGGGTTGGCATGGTAGGTGTGGTCGGCGTGCAGTTGGAAAAAGTGCCCGGCCGATTCAAGCACAGCAAAGTCTGCATCAGCCCGGTGTACCTGCATACCCAGCACGTTTTTGAGAAAAGTGACCGTGCGTGCGACATCACACACCAGCAGGTTGATGCCAAAGCCTTCCAACGCGCGGCCAACCTTTGCCGCTGGGGCCTCGCGCGCGGTTTTGCCGTCCATCACCACGGCAGGTTTGGCCGGGCGCTGATAGGGTGAGGCGCGTTCATCGTGGGTCGTCGGGCGCAGCCGCTTATTTTACCGATTTAAAAAATGCAAACGCCTGGGCGGGTGACATGGACTTAACAGCGGCATAACACTTGTCATATTTGTCCTGGCGGCGGCCCATCGCAACCTGCAGCTTTGCCGAAGCATCGGCTTTCTTGTCTTTTTCCAGGCGGTAGTCGATAGCCACCGGTATCTCTTCACACACTTGCTCATAGGTAGTGTAGGAAGTATCGGTGCAGGTTGTTTTCCCGGAACCGGCGTCAGTGGTGCAGGTGACCGTTCCAGGCACCACCACTGGCGTGCTCTTGCAGGATTCGTGCACCCGGTATCCCGCAGACAAAGCGGTCTCGATGTCCAGAAGTTGATCGCTGTAGCGGTCTATCTCCCGGTCCAGGGCTCTGATGTTCTGGTGCCGTTTGCAGGCGTAGGCTGCGCGCTCAGTTGGCGTCATTTGCTCGAAGCTGCTCAAGGTGGTAAAGCAGCCAGCCAGAACGAGCATGGGAACGAGGAACAGGGGCCGTAGAGGCGAGTTCATCGGTGAGCGAAACAGCAGGTTACTCTCGGCATGTCTGGTAGTGTGTGACTATTCATGAATTTTGCAGGAATTGTAAGCCCAGGCAAGGTCATGAAGTCAATGGAGTTTTCTTGTCCCCAAAAAAGAAGGGCCCCGCGATAGCGGGACCCGGGAAGCTGTATGTGATTTAAAAGCGGTTCCAGTGTGGAGAATCTCCTGTCGCCTTCTAACCTCCTGTCACTATGGGTGCCACGTATTGAGTGATTGCTTTCTCATCTGGGTCTTCTCGGCTGAGGAAGCACCCCAGTTGTAGTCATAGACGGCACCCTCCCACTCACCGTACATCGGGTTTGGCAGCACAATGAAACTGGTGCCGAACTTGTCCTGGTGCTGGTCTACCGCCGCCTTGCGCTCGGCTATGGTTTTGCCCTTGAAGTCATCAGAGTGATCGTTGAGATTGTCGCCGAACCACATCACCACCTCGTGGTTTTCGGCAATTGCCTGGCGGCGCTTTTCCTTGCTGGAGCTCCCGCTGCGTAGGTACATGTGGCTTTCTTCAGCCTGCGGAGCACCCAGGGCGCGCAAGTTCCTCAGGGTGTTCTCCATTCCCGGCACCAGCCGGTCTTTTTTTATCTTGCGGTTGGACAGGTAAAAGATCTGCACCCCTTGTTGGTCGGCATAGTGGAGGAAGTCCAGCGCCCCGGGGGTGGCTTCGGCCTGCCCGGCATCCACCCAGTCAAACCAGCCGTTGGGGTAGCCGGTCTGGTATTCGACAGTCATTGCCTGGTAGGGGCTGTTATCGAGGACCGTCTCGTCCAGATCCAGGACCACGGCCTTGGGCTTGTCTGAAGGTGTCGCCAGATGCATATCCAGGATTACCTTTGCCATCCTGTAGATAGTGATAGTGAGCGCTCGATACTCTGCAGATGTCTGAACCCAGGCCGTCGGCATGATCATCTGCTCTGGCAGAAGATCGACCTTCTTGTAGTCGGCCGCAGGAACCGTTGTGGTGGTAACAAAGAAAACCAGTACGCTGGTAAAGAGAGATTTCCTCATGTTCATGGTTGCCTCCTAATGGTTTTGGGAAACGGGGCATCTTGCTCTGCTGATGGTCCCTCTTGAGGTGCTGATCCTACACCCTGTAAGCTTTGATGAATATTCACCACGATAGTGCCGGTTTCACAAACAGTTCCAGTTCGGTCGGTTTTACGATGGACGCTCTGGACGATTTACCTGATATTCACCCCCCATAGGGCATTGCTACCTGGTTGCCTGCCTGCAACCAAGCCTGACTGAAGGATACCCATGAGCGATGAGGTAAATACCCGCTGGCCGGTTGTTGCACTGGCTATTGCCAGTGGCATGATAGCCGCGGCAGCGATGGGTAAGGTGCCGCCCGCAGTTGGCCTCCTGCGCCAGGAGTATTCGCTCAGCCTGGTCTACGCGGGTTGGATCGTATCGATCTTCAGCGCCCTGATAATGGTCACCGGTGTGGGCTTCGGTGCGTTGGCAGACCGGTATGGATTGCGGACCGCACTGCTCGCAGGCCTGTGGGCTCAGGTTAGCGCCGGGCTTGTGGCTGTGCTTGCTTCATCCCCGTTGATTCTGCTGGGTACCCGACTGATTGAAGGAGTTGGCTTTCTGGCCGTGGGGGTTGCCGCGCCCGGAATCATCATCGCTGCCAGCGCCCCTCGAGATCGTAGTTGGAGCTTGGGACTTTGGAGCGTTTACGTACCAGTCGGCATCAGCCTGGCGATGGTGTCGGCAATGCTTGCCTTGGACCTACTCGGCTGGCGCGGGCTCTGGATGATCTTTGCTGCTTTGGCAGCTATGCTGGCTCTGATCGGTCACTGGCTATTGCCGCACGGGCCGGGGCCCGCGGCACAAGGCGCAGCAACCGGTAACCTCCTGGCCGTGCTGCAGCGACCCGGTTCGTGGTTGCTGGCCGGCAGTTTTACCGCCTACACCCTGATGTGGATATCGATCATGGCTTGGCTACCCACCTACCTGACCGACCAGCGGGAGATGACCGTTGCAGGCGCCTCCTTATTGACCGCGGTAACAGTCGCGGCCAATGTGCCCGGTAATCTGCTGGGCACCTGGCTGTTGCACCGCCGCTGGCACGGCGGGACTATCGCTGCGCTTTCCGCTGTGATTATGGGATTCTCGATATTCGTTGTTTTCGATGGTCGTTTCAGCGACGGCGTGCGTTATGGCAGTTGCCTGATCTTCTCCTGTGCTGGCGGGATGCTGCCGGCTGCCATCCTCGGCACCAGCCGGTTGCATGCACCTGATCCACAGCGTATTAGTACGATCAATGGCCTGATCATTCAGGGCTCGCACCTCGGGTTGTTCACTGGCCCGCTGCTGGTAGCTATGGTGGTGACTGCCCAGGGCAGTTGGGAGAGCGTCCAGTTGTACATGGTGGGGTGTGCATTGATCGCGTTGGTTTTGTCGTGGTGGCTGCGCCAGGTCGAGAGCCGGCAGGTACAGGGCTCACCACTGATGCCAAAGGGCACTGGCCGATAACCGGGCGCTAATCGAGTAGCTGTTCAGGTTGCCGTAACGGCGGAATGCTTGCCCCCGTGGTTCGGCGCAGATTTGACCCGGTACAGTGAGCGCGAAGAGTTCCACACCACCAGCAGGCTGCTGGCCGACATCGCCAGCGCCGCGAACAGGGGATTGAGCAGCCCCGATACCGCCAGTGGGATTGCGGTGGCGTTGTACAACAGAGCCCAGCCCAGGTTCTGCCGAATCCGGCGCCGGACGGTATGGATCAGTTCAAGGGCGGTGAAGACCCCCTCCAGGTGGTCGCCCGGGATGATCGCATCGGCGGCGTCGGCAGCGAGCGCAGTGGGAGCGCCAAAGGCAAGGCCGAGGTCTGCCGCAGCTAAGGCCGGGGCGTCGTTGCTGCCGTCGCCGATCATGAACACGCTGCCCTCGGTCCTCAGTTGACGTATCACTGCTGCCTTGGCCTGCGGTGGAATGCCGGCGAAGACTTCATCCATTCGCTTCTGGCAATCACCGGGATGTTCCGCGCCGGTCAACAACACCACGCGGCCTTGTTGTTTGAGCTGGTCGATTACTTTCTCCCAGCCCGGACGGAGTTGGTCGTGGGTGACAATTGCACCCTGGGCGTAACCGTCCCAGCCGACATAGGAAACGGTCCCTTCGTCAGGTACCACCATCGCTGCTTCTGCGAGGAGCGGGGCGGGAATGTCCCAGCCCAGGCTGGCAAACAGGGAACGGCTGCCGACCGCAGCACGGCGGCCGTCAACGGTGGCGAGAGCGCCTTTGCCGGGATGGGTGTCGATGTCGGTTGCCGTGTGGCGCGAGTCCAGTGCGGCGATAGCTTTGGCGATGGGGTGCGGGGAAAGGCGTTCCACGGCAGCGGCATATTCCCGGACTTGGGGCGGTCCGAGAACTTCACCCACGGCCATCTCACCAGTCGACAGGGTGCCGGTTTTGTCGATTACGATGGTGTCTGCCCGTGCGGGTTTTTCGAATATGTCGGCACTGGTGATGATGATGCCGTTGTGTAACGCGGTGCTGACTCCGGCGGCGCTGGTCAGCGGTATCGCGAGTCCGAAGGTGCAGGGGCACGACACGATCAGCGTCGCCATGCCGGCCAGCAGTGCCGTGCCCAGGGAGGCGCCCTCCCGGAACATCAGTCCGGTCACTATCACGGCCAGGATGAGCACCACCGGCACAAAGAAATGGGCGACCCGGTCCGCCATGCCCCAGGCCCCGACACGCACACTCTGGGCATTCCACAGGGCCCGCGCCAAGTTGTCTAACTGGCTTTCGACCGGGTAGCCCACTGCGATTTCGAGTTCACCTTCGACGATACTGGCGCCGCCGATAACGTGCTCCCCCGGGCCCCGGTTTACCGGGAACGGCTCACCGGTAAGCAGTGATTCGTCGACTGCAACCTGGCCCTCGATGATTTTGCCATCGATGGGAATCGTCTCCCCTGCGCGGATGACGACCCGGTCTTCGGGCTGCAACTCAGCCAGGGCCAGGGTGCAGAAGCCATCGCCTCTGCGGACCCGAGCCGTCGGTGTCCACGTCGCCATGATGTGGGACAACTCAGTAGTGGCCCGGACTTTTGCCTGCTGTTCCAGGTAGCGGCCAAGGGTCACCACGGCGATGATGGCGGCAGCCACGTCGAAGTAGAGCTCGAGCGAGCCGACGGCCAACTGGCCAATACTGTAACCGTAGGCTGCGAGAATGGCTATCGCCAGCAGGTTGTCCATGTTCAGTAGTCCGGTCCTGAGCCCGATCCAGGCTCCACGGAAGATCGGCGCGGCGACATAGAACACCAGCACGGTAGTCAACACCAGCAGGGCTACCGGTACTGCCTCGAAGGCAAGCCAGTGTACGGGCTCCAGATCTGCTACATCGACCAGGCCCAGGTGGGTCGGATAGTAAAAGGCGAGATACAACATCATCACGGTAACCGCCAGGCTCTCTGCCACCATCAGCCGCAACAGTGGCAGCCGTTCGTCGTACTCGGGGGCACTGTCGCGGCTGAGACGGGCACGGTACCCGGCCCGGCTGAGAATGTCCGGCAACTCGGATTCGTCGATCCGTTCCGGGTCATAGGTGATCTTTGCGGTCGAGGTGGCGTAACTGCAGGTTGCCGCAACGATGCCGTTAACCTGGCGGGCAATCCTCTCGATCAGCAGTTCACACGATGCACAATGCATGCCGTCGATGCGCAGGAAAGCCTCATGCCCTTCGGGCTCTGCCATCGTTGTCGGCACATTGTTGCCAGCATCATCGGGCAGGGCGGCATGGCCAAAGCGCCGGTACACTTCGCGGCAGCCAAAGCAGCAGAAAGCATGGCCGTCGGCGCAAAGTGGTGCGGCTCCAACTGGCAGGTCGCACAAGTGGCATGTGGCTGCAGGCACTGTACTCGTCATGCGCATGATTCAGTATATTAAGAGATTCTAAAAAAGTTTTTAAAACAATAAGTTATCCGCAGAAAGTTGAGGCTGGTTTCACCTGAGCATATTCGGCTTTAATTCCCGTATTAAGATCGGGTTTGATCATGGTTTTTTCCAGATAAATGGAGGGTAAATAAGCATGCTTGATTTCCTGTACCTGAACGGCTGGGGCGCGATGTTAATGGTGCTTTTCCTGTTCATTCCATTTCTTATCATCTTCGTCTATGTGGTCTACAAGAAGTCGACGGGCCAGGGGTCAGCCGATTCTGCTTCGTCAGGATTATCAACTGTAGAATGGGTTTGGATGGCTCTGGTGCTGGTAGTGTTCGTTGGAGTGAACGTTATCAGTATCAGTTACATGCCAACAGTCCAGACTGCCAGAGCGGCGGTCGATGAGGCAAAT
>MPMF02299940.1_pt1 | contig 10615 bp, 9 predicted proteins | sample 1617271 | NCBI WGS metagenome assembly MPMF02 (sample SAMN05944812, study PRJNA350692) | marine metagenome | biome: marine; feature: ODZ; material: water; isolation source: 120 m water sample prefiltered with 30 um filter, filtered on to 0.2 um... | place: Pacific Ocean | collected 2012-04-09... | reverse complement strand
GGCATTCAATGAAATTACGCAATAGCGAATAGGCAATATTGTAATTCCCACAGAATGATTGGTAAATCGAATTAATGAGAATTTTGCGGGATTCTAGATGGTGATGATTGAACGCACCAAGGAGTGTAGTCGCCTGCTCCTGCTTGCTTGCGTTCTCTTCGTATGCTATAATTTCGAGATAGACTGAGTTGTATAGCGAAAAGGCATCTATCCCCCTGCCGAAATTATCTATGGAAAGTTGCTGTTCCAGATTAATCTCAGGTGTGGAGCTCTCAATAATTGACTGAGCTATACTCTGGTATTCTTCCTGTGACATTTTTCACAACAGCGCAATGTTCGCGCTTTCGCACGAACCTAGCCTATCTTTCCTTAGGAATGTCCTTAGAGGTGCTCTGCCTGTCCTTTAGTTGATCCTTGAGGTAGTCTGTACGGCTGTGGGGGCGCTTGGGATTTTTACACTCTTCTTCACCCGATTGGCATGCCTCTAATTTGGATAGGCGCTCACTTAGTTTCTCTTCAATTGCAGCCAACCTTTCTTCATCGGCTGCGCAGTCTGAATCTGCGCGACATTCTGATACGCGTTCAAGTGCTGCCTGAGTACGTGCAATCATCTTGTCAAGGGTTGCCTCGCGGTGCTCTTCGCGCTTTGCCTCACGTTCGGCTTTGCACGCTTCGCGGTCAGCAGCGCACTCCGCCAGCTTTGTCTGGCGCGCCTCGAGTCGCGCTTCCAGCGCGTCAAGCCGCGACGTGTCAGCGTCATCTGGCATATGTTCGCGGAAATCGGCCAGTCGCACCAGTCGCTTCTCGACCTGGTCCTGAAGCCTAGCCAGCCGGTCCGGCCGCTCGCTTTCAGCATCACCCTCCGCAACAACTGCGCTAGCAAGCGTGCCGACGAATAACAGGGCGGCAAAAAGAGCCGTGATTTTTGACATATCTTGTCTCCGGCGTAACAACGCCATTCGTTTACCCATGCCACGAGTTATAAAACTGCTGCCTTCGCTGAAAACCAGCCTTAAAGACGATGGCCCGTATGCGCGCGCATGGGTCTCTTCAACCCCGTCAGCTTTGCGAAAGAGGCTGTCGCTTCCATTAGCGAGCAGGTCGCTGGCAGGGGGATTATTGCCGCCTCGGGCGGTGTTGATTCCATGGCGGCCGCGGTGCTTGCGTCCCGTGCGCTTGGTGAAAGGCTTCTGGCAGTGCATGTTGACACCGGCTACATGCGGCAGGACGAGTCGCAAGCGGTCGGCCTTATGCTAAGCGAGATGAAGGTGAATCACCGCGTGGTCGACGCCAGCGACCGTTTCTACGCGGCGCTGGAAGGGGTGACCGACCCTGAGTTGAAGCGCACGCAGATTGGCGAGCAGTTCATCCGCGTTTTTGAGGAAGAAGCACGTACCTTTGACGCGAAATGGCTGGTGCAGGGCACGATTGCCCCGGACTGGATTGAGTCGGGTGGCGGGCTACGCGACACCATCAAGTCGCACCACAACGTCGGCGGGCTGCCCGAGGATATGGAGATGGAACTGTGCGAGCCTCTGCGCGAGCTTTACAAGGACGAAGTTCGCACGCTGGCAGAGCACCTCGACGTTTCAGTCGCGCAGCGGCAGCCGTTCCCCGGCCCTGGCCTGGCGGTGCGGGTAATGGGCGAAGCGACGCGCGAACGCACTGCGCTGGTGCGACAGGCATGTCACATCGTAGAGCAGGAAATCGAGGCTGCTGCAGGAGCGCGTGAGATGGAGATGCCGTGGCAGTACTTCGCGGTGCTGCTGCCAGTGCGCACCGTTGGCGTGCAGGGCGACGTTCGCGCCTACGGCCATACGATTGCTGTGCGGGCGGTCCAGAGCTACGATGCAATGACTGCACAGGCGTCAGAAATGCCGTGGGCGGTGCAGCAGCGCATCTCGCGCCGCATCACCAACGAACTCAAGGAAGACATCAACCGAGTAGTTTACGACGTTACAGACAAGCCGCCCGGAACCATCGAGTGGGAGTAATGGTGCCGGGGGCGGGGTTTGAACCCGCGACCTCCGGATTATGAGTCCGGCGCGCTGCCAACTACGCCACCCCGGCACGCGGTGCGGCGGACGGCGGGTGCCATAAAAGGATTAAGACTCAGGCGGCCTTTTTAGCGGGCGTCATCTGCCGCACGCAATGGCAGCCGACTCCGTCGGGGATTACGACCCGGTAGCGCTGGAACAGGCGGTCGCCAAACGCTGGGCGGCCGAAGGCACTTTCCAGCAGCAGGTGGAGCAGCGGAAGGGTGCGCAACCATTCACTTTCCTCGAAGGGCCGCCAACTGCCAATGGCATGCCTGGGATTCATCACGTAGTCTCAAGGACCTACAAGGATCTAGTCTGCCGCTGGCGTGCGATGCAGGGGCGCTACGTCGAGCGAAAGGGAGGCTGGGATACCCACGGGCTTCCTGTCGAAATCGAGGTGCAAAAAGCACTCGGTTTGGGAACAAACCGTGAAATTGAAGATTACGGCATCGAGAAGTTCAACACCGCCTGCCGGGAGAGCGTCTGGACCTACGAGGAGGCGTGGCGCGAGATGACTGAACGCATGGCGTTCTGGGTCGACATGGACGACCCGTACGTGACCCTCCACGACGACTACATTGAGTCGGCGTGGTGGTCACTGAAACAGATGTTCGAGAAAGGGCTGCTCTACCGCGACTACAAGGTACTGCCCTATTGCCCACAGACTGGTACCAGTTACAGTAGCCACGAAGTCGCGCTCGGTTACAAGGAAATCAGCGAGCCGTCAATCTACGCCAAGTTCAGACTGGTAGATGACAAGGCATCAATCCTGGCGTGGACCACGACCCCTTGGACCCTGCCCGGTAACGTTGGACTGGCGGTCGGTGAGGAAGTCACCTACTGCCGTATCCGTATTATCGAACCACCAGCTAGCTGGGAAGGAAATGGTGGCGCTGAAGTGGGCGAGGAGCTGATTCTAGCTAAGGATCTACTGAAGGATACGCTACGGCACCAAGTCGAGGTGCTGGCAGAATTCCCTGGCTCCGATCTTGTTGGCCAGCACTATGAACCGCTATTCCCCGGCGCGATTGAACCAGGTAGCTCGAAAACCGCATGGACTGTGATTGCCGCTGATTTCGTCACCGCCGAGAGCGGCACGGGCGTCGTGCACACGGCGGTAATGTACGGTGAGGATGACTTCAATCTGGGTCGTGCCGTCGGACTGCCTGAGGTGCACACGGTTGGGACTGACGGTTGCTTCGTCGCCGGGGTGCATCCTGACCTTGACGGTCGCTACGTCAAGGAATGCGACGGCAACATTATCGCACTGCTGGACGAGGCGGGGCTGCTCTACCGCACCGAGGAATACACGCACGACTACCCGCACTGCTGGCGTACCGACCATCCGCTGCTCTACTATGCCATGGATTCTTGGTTCGTGCGTATGACTGCCGTGCGGGAACAACTACTGGCGCACAATGCGCAGGTAGAGTGGGCTCCCACCTGGGTGGGCGAAAAACGGTTCGGCGAATGGCTCGAGAACGTCAAAGACTGGGCCATCAGCCGCGAACGGTTCTGGGGTACACCACTCCCGGTCTGGTGCTGTGAATGCGGCCACCAGCATTGCGTTGGCTCGCGCGCTGAGCTGCGCGAGCTTGCTATTGATACCAACGCCATCCCGGAAGACTTGCACCGCCCCTACGTCGATACAGTGAAACTGCGTTGCAGCGAGTGCGATGGTGAGATGACACGCGAGCCGTTCGTTATGGGTGGCTGGTTCGACTCCGGCTGCGCCAGCTTTGCGCAGTGGCACTACCCCTTCGAGGACAACAAGAAATTTGAGGAGAATTTCCCGGTAGACTACATCTGCGAGGGAGTCGACCAAACGCGTGGCTGGTTCTACTCGCTGCTGGCGGTTGCGACCGCGGTTTTTGACTCCCACTGCTACCGCAGCTGCCTGTCACTGGGGATGATTCTAGACCGCGAAGGCAAGAAGATGTCAAAGTCGCGCGGCAATATAGTCAACCCGGGCGACCATTTCGACCGCGAAGGGGTTGACGCCGTGCGCTGGTATATGGTGACGGCAGGCGCGCCGTGGGCCGAGCTGCGGTTCGACCCGCAAGGACTACGCGAGACGTTCGCGCGCTTTTTCCTGACGCTCTGGAATACCTATCGTTTTCACGCAGACTACGCTGCGCTCGACGATTTCGACCCGTCGGCGGAGCCACCTGAACTGGCACCGCTTGACAGCTGGGCGCTCTCGCGGCTCGCGGCGGTTACCGAGGAATACACTGCACTCTTCGAACAATGGCGCTTCCACCGCGCGGCGCGTCTGCTGGAGGAGTTTCTAGTCGATGATGTCAGCAACTGGTATGTGCGGCGTTCCCGGCGGCGACTCTGGACTGATGCGCCAACGCAGGACAAGGCGGCTTGCCAGCACACGCTGCACATGCTACTCGAAACCGTCTGCCGGCTGATGGCACCGATTGCACCTTACCTGGGCGACCACATCCACCACGCTTTGACGGGAAGCAGCGCCCACCTCGCAGACTGGCCGGAGCCCGCAGAACGGGACCCTGCACTCGAAGAACAGATGGTACTAGTCCGCGCTCTTGCCGAATCAGGGCGCCGCGTGCGGGCCGAGGCGCAGCGACGGCAGCGACTGCCATGCCGCGCAGGCTGGATTATCGGTGGTCCCGATGTCACCCAGTTCCACGACCTGCTAGCGGAGGAGCTGAACGTCGAGTCGCTGGAGGTTGAGAGCAACCTCGAGAAATTTCAGGAGATTGAGCTGCGCCCCAACTTCAAGTCACTCGGTGCTAAAGTCAAGGGCGACCTGCCCGCCGTGAAAGCGGCACTCGAGGCGCTTGACCCAGTTAAGGGTGCCGCGGCACTTACGGCAGGCTCGCTTGAATTGGCCGGACACTCAATTGCGCCGGAAGACGTCGAACTGATTCGCGTTGAACGCCAGGGATTTGCCGCTGCAACGCTTGATTCAGGTGTTAGCTTAGTGATTGATATGGCTATCGATGATGCGCTACTCTCGAAGGGGCTGGCGCGCGAAATCACGCGCCGTGTCCAGGCACAGCGTAAAGCGCTAGATCTGAAGATTGAGGACCGCATCGCGCTTGAGGTGTGGCTGCCATCTAGTGCACCGGAGCTGGCCGCGGCAGATTGGGAATGGGTACAATCGGAGACTCGCGCATCGAACGCCGAGTTGCACCGCAAGGCAGCGCCGCAGCGGACGGAGAACTTCGAGGTTGATGGTATAACTCTAGGCTTTGCTGCTCGCCGGGCCTGAAGTAGGCAACCGCTGGGACACCACTACTATTCTACTATCTTGAAACTGGGCTGCTTGGCAACTGGCTTGAACTGCGGTTTTTCGTCTTCGACTACCTTGAAACTAGGCTGCTTGGCAACTGACTTGAAGACTGGAGCCTCATCGATTCCAGCAGATTCGAACGATGGTCCAGTGTTCTCTGGCTGTGCTTCATCGATAGGGGTGAAAGTGGGCAGGTCGGCGCTCGCCTCGCGTACCGTTGAAGAGCCAGTACTGACCGGCTTGAACTCCGGGACAGAGGCGTCTCCGCCATACTCAAAGGCAGGTTCGCCCCCGTCTCTGAACTGCTTGATAGCCTCGGCGGCGGCATCCTTGACAGTCTCAACAGCATCACTGGTCAGAATAAGCAGCATATCCATCGCGTCATTCGGCATCTCGATTGGAGCAAAACTCGCCATGGTACCCAATGCGGCGGCCGCGCTGGCACGCACGCGGGACTTGCTGTCACGGGTAGCGATAATGTATTCCTTGACTGCGTCCTCCAGCAGCACTGGGTCTGCATCTGGTATCTTCGACCAGAGCTCGCGTGCCGCGATGTAATCGCCCGAGAGCACAGGCTCCATGAGTATTTCGAGCGTTACGCCTTTCGGCTCTGCTTTGGGAGTGGGCGTATGCTCCTGAACCCGGCGTTTTGGCGCAGCCTTGGCCTTGCGCACCTTGGCCTTGCGCACCTTGGCCTTGCGCACCTTGGGCCGTGGGTCGCCGTGTGTTCCACTCCCTTGTCTGCGCTGTTTAGCGATGTCGCCTCCGCTCTCGCTCTCGAGCCTTGATGGCCTCTTGAACTGTGGTCCTTCGTTCACCGTCACTACACTCGACCCTCTCGCCCCCATCGCCGGGGTCACCGGTTGAGGGTCGAAGAAGGGGGGTTTGGCGAGCAGAGCCCGCAGGTTGCCGTTGTTGTAGGCGTCCAGTGCGACAGTGTTCACGCCAACTTGCTTCAGCAGCTCGGGTGAGCTGTCTCCGCGCACCAGTCGCTCCAGTGTGGTGAGGAGCACCGGTTCGCTCTCTAGGAGGGTGTGAAAAGCAGGCGCCAGCCGGCCAATATCATCCCGTTTGGTCTGCAACGCCGGGTCGCCCCCGGCCTTTGGCTGTACTGTGCTATCGCCAAGCTGCACTAATTGGTGGAAAGTCTCACTCAGGAATTCCTGCGGTGAGTATGACATCCGGTCACCATACTGTGCCTGCAGGTCAGCCTTCAGCGCACGCTCGCCAAGTGCCAGTATGAACATGCAGCCTGGCAGATCAAGGAAGCCAGCCATGAATTCGAGTAGCCGTAGTAGCACCCCGGAAGTGGCCATGTCGACTCCTTGTATCAGCACTACCAGCGGCGGCTGTGCGACCAGTCGCTCCAGCAGCTTGCGCATTGCAGTGTCGAATTCACGCATCGCCACCATACGTGCGGTGCCGTGCTGCTCCTGCGACGCCAATACGTCCAGTCCGTCGAGTAGGCGACCAGTAATCTCGAGTACTGTCGTGTCATGCTCTGCCAACTCCTGCAGCAACAGCAGCAGCTGCTGGACCAATGGCCCCCCCAAATCCGGCTCGGAGAGGTGCCGTCGTGCGTTGAACGCCAACACTGTCAGCCCGCGCTCCTGCAACCGCGGCTCGAGCTCGACCAGGAGCTGTTTGCGTTCTGCGGGAGAACCTTTGTAGAGAGCAACCAGAGGCGGTGGTTTGCTTGCAGCAGCCATCTCTTCTAGCTGGCGGAGGGCATCATGCATAGTGAAGTTATGTCCTTGGGCAGGAAACGCGTCCCCGCTGCCGCCGCGGGAGTCACCATCTTTTTTAAGGGTTCGGGGGAGGTGGAAACTGAGCGCGGGGGTCGCATAGCCTGGCCAATTGTGCCGGACTTAAGATCCGGTCCGTTAGCGGTTCGCCGGTTCAAATCCGGCCCCCCGCACCAACCGCTTTAGTCCAGTTGTGCCGCCATAGTGAGCTGGTGCCGTCGTGCTGCAACACGCCGGTAGAGCCAGCGCAGTAGTGGCATCACACCCGGCAGCCTCGAGAGCAGCCAGAGCGGCCAGCCCCACCATATGTGGCTGCAGATTTCAACGAGCGCATCGGCGCCACCGAGCACGCGGTCGTCGGGAAGTAGCAGTAGCAATTCATCTGATGTGGCGTCCGTCCCTTCGCCGTTCCGGGCAAGCCGTTCGCACACCCACTCCGCCTGCAACTCCGCTAGTGAGAAGCCGACCCGCTGTGCTAGTCTGCCCCAGCTGTCAGCGAGCCCGCAGCAGAAGTCGCATTCTCCGTCATACAACAGCCAGCCCGCCTCGGACATGGCGCGCCAGCCGGCGTTGTGTAAAAGCGCGCTGTGGCGTTTCCTGGAGACCTCGTTGGGCGTTGTATAGCTTAAATATTAGTCGTTAGAAAGGTTTAGATGGTCCAGTAGACCATTGCCAGTGCTAGGATGGCGGCGACAATACCGCCCCAGGCTGCATTGCTCCAGGCCATGATTTTCGAGCCGTCTAGCGGTGGGAACGGAATCATGTTGAAGCCACCCAGGATGATGTTGATAATTACCAGGAACCGCGCTAGGTCACCAGCCCAGCCGAGCGGCCCGGCAGCGTTCGCGAGCAGCAGATAGAACGGCAGCGCTGCCAGCGCGAGTGCGATGTTTGTGAGCGGCCCCACGGCGGCGATGTGTCCATGCTGTCGGTTAGTGACATGGCCCGCAACCATCACCGCTCCCGGCGCTGCAATCAGGAAGCCAACAGCCCCCATCAGCAGCGCTAGCAGCAGCCCGTTGCGGTTGCCGCGGTATTCAGCCCAGCAACCATATTTCTGCGCCATCCATTTGTGCGCTAATTCGTGTAGGAGGAAGCCAGTCATCACCGCCGCGAATGACATCAGCAATTTCACTCCAAGTACCATTGGATGCTCCAGCGCCTGGTTGAGTCCGCCGGTTAGCGCCAACGCAAGTGCGATTGTCAACAGTGCTACCGACTCGGCAATCTGCTTTTTCTCGTAGTCGGAGAAGAGCATTCCGCCCGGGCGTCGATTCACCTGCAGTGGTTCGCCCCAGCCGGCGCTGAATGGGGAATACTCGACGTGATAAGTCGCCTGTCGACCCCGTGGACTTTCACGCCACATGGGCGCGCCACCCTGTCCCCATCTTAAGGAATTTGGCTGCCGCGCAGCACAAGCGCTTAAGCGCGCTAGCCATCGGTATGTGTGGAGGACAAGCCAGAGCTGCTGCACGCCCGTATAGCCGCCCTGGAAACGAAGCTGGAAGAGGAACGGAAAGCACATGAGACTGAGATGGCGCAGCTCAAGTCGGAGAATTACGACGCACTGGAAGCGTCACAGACACGCTATCAGGGCGAGCTCACTATACAGCGCACAAACTACGAGCGACAGATTGTGGAACTGCGAGCACGACTCGAGGCGTTCGACGCTTAATGTTAAGCCCTGCTTGCCACGGTGGGCGCCGGCGCTCCCGTGGTGTAGTCCGGCCCATCATCTCGGCCTTTCGAGCCGAATACCCGGGTTCAAATCCCGGCGGGAGCACCATTAGTATTTTGGCGCCGAGGGCGAGATTTGAACTCGCGAGGGAAAATTCCCACGGGCTTTCCAGGCCCGCGCAATTCCGGGCTATGCGACCTCGGCGCGGCGGCGTCACGTCGCTCTCGTTTTAGAGACTTGTGGACCGGTACACTTATACAGCAGGAGTAGCCTTCAAGGATACTGCGCGTAGGGTAAACTTGAAACCGGATGAGAAGAAGAGACTAGATTCTATTGTTGAGATGTTGAGGGCCACTTACTACCCGGGACACCACACCACCGCGCAGCGAGTCATAGAGCGGCATCTTATCCGCGAGTTCGGCTACAGACCCCGCGAGGCGACATATTTCGGATCCAAAGTCATTGAGGCACTGTGCGAGCTGGAGATGCTTTCGCAGGCGCCGGAAGACACAACACGCAACACTCTCTGGCGCGTTGACTTGCGTAAGCTCGCTAACTACACCAGCTGAAGCCGATCCAGAATTACACCAGCCAGTGCGCGCTTGTTTCCACTTGCTTTTTTGATACCCTTCCGTGAAACTAGCACCACTCGCGCAGCCTCTGCTTCCATCGCCTCTGTTGTGTTGGCCACAACTAAATCGGCGTACTCCAATGGCGTGTCGGCTTTTTTTATTAACTCTTCGTCGGAAACAGCATCGGCTAGTTTGAACGCTACTAGCTTCCCGGAGTGCGCCCTGCGTAGCAATGGCAGCAGTTTCGGCGCTGGCTCAAGCTCGAGGCTTATCCGCTGGCCCGAGGCAATCTTGCCCGGCTGTCGCGTCGGCCGGAAGTCAGCCAGTGCTGCCGGTAGCAGGATTGCATCCCATGCACCAAGCGACTCGACTCGGCCAGCCAGCTCCTGCAATGTCGTAAACCGCTCGAGCGAAATCCAGTTGCCTGGGGCAACTGTCGCCGACCCAAGCCAGAGCGCAACATCTGCGCCACGCGCGAACGCCACCTCGGCCAGCGCGACTGCCATCCTACCGCTGGAACGGTTTCCCAACACACGTACGTCATCGAGTGGCTCAGCAGTACCACCTCCGATAATCAGCATCCGGTGGTCAGCAAAATCGCGCTTACCGGCGAGGTGACAGGCCCATGCTGTGACTGTTTCGCGCGCCGGTAGCTTGGCTTTACCTTCTTCCAGCACGGGGTCGAGTACTGTCGCAATTTCCCGTGCGGAACTCAGGTTTTCCTGCACTACGGACGACTGCGCCATTTTTCCATCCATCGCAGGCGCAATCAACAGTGGAACACCGGAGCCGAGTAATGTCAGTGCGAAAAGCGTCGGGGGGGTGTCACCAATACCATGCACCACTTTGGCTAGCGAAGAGGCTGTGCAGGGGGCGATAACTAGCAGATCCGCGTCCGCCGTAACGTGTTCTACCTGTCCCGTGATTTCAGTAACTGGTGGTCGCCCACACGCGAACTCTAGCGCTTTTGGGCCGACGATTTCAAGCGCAGCCGCCGAAGCGACGATGCGCACTTCGGCACCGTGTCGCAGCAGCTCGCGCGCTAGCCCAACGGTCTCGACCGCGGCGACCGAACCGGTGACGGCCAGCCACACGATGCGGTCGGCGAGGGCGCTGCTGTGCTGCATGACACTGCGTGCAGGATGCTTCATACAAGCTCCCCCACGGCGCGTCTATAAGAGTCCAGCACCAGCTCGACACGTGTCTCGATGGCCTGCCACGCTGCGGTCAGCGATCCGCCACGTAGGTAGAATGCGCTTGCCGGTGGACGCGGATCTGCTAGTTATCGCCCCCTGCACAGCCTCTTCGCTAGCCAAAGT
>MPMF02263698.1_pt1 | contig 10619 bp, 9 predicted proteins | sample 1617271 | NCBI WGS metagenome assembly MPMF02 (sample SAMN05944812, study PRJNA350692) | marine metagenome | biome: marine; feature: ODZ; material: water; isolation source: 120 m water sample prefiltered with 30 um filter, filtered on to 0.2 um... | place: Pacific Ocean | collected 2012-04-09... | reverse complement strand
GTTCCAGTACATGTCGCCCTGGTAGGCATTGTATTCCAGGGAGATGTTACTTTCTTCTGCGGTCTTCCAGTCACCAACAAGTGAGGGGTCATTGACAATAACCTCCACACCGGGTGAGCAACTCTCCGGGCCGGAGTCCTCACACTCATCTCCAGTGCCGTTCTCATCGGCATCGGCCTGATCGGGGTTGTAGGTATCGGGGCAGTTGTCGTCGCAATCGGTAGTGTTGCTAGCCGTGCAGGGATTGCTGCCCGGCGAGCCATCGCCATCGCCATCGCTATAGATCCCGTCCTCGTCATTGTCGTGGCCTAAGTTGTCCTCGCCGCTCTCCTCACACGCATCGCCGATTTCGTTCCCATCGGAATCGGCCTGATCGGGATTCGGATCATTCGGGCAGTTATCCTCGTTGTTGGGAACCCCGTCGCCATCCGTGTCGAAATCGGAATCGCACGCATCGCCGATGTCGTTCCCATCGGAATCGGTCTGACTCGGGTTGTAGTTGTCGGGACAATTATCCTCGTCGTTGGCGATCCCATCGGAGTCCGAGTCGACCGGATCGTTCTCCGGACCGCAGTCCCCGTTCGGGCATTCCCACCCGCCATCCTCCACCGAGACCCGCCAGGGGGTCCAATCGCTCGGATTGGCCTCGGGATCGTTGTCGATCAGATCGTCCCTCAATTTGGTTTCCACCGTGCCACTGTGGTGCAGTACATTCACATTGCCCCCATGACGAGTGCCGGCGTCATTGATTCCAGCCTCCCAGGCCGCCTGCCCATCCGGGTCGCTGGCCCAGTCGTTGTTCGCGCCAGGTGGGGTGACATGGAACACCGGATCGTTTTTATCGTCGCCATCGCTGTCGCCGAAATCGAGCAGGGTCACCTTTTCGCCATCACCGCCCCCGAATCGTTGAAGTTGGCTGTTGGCTGCAAAACTGGCAGAAGAGTTCGAGGCTAGCGGATCGTCGGGGCAAAAGAAGAGATCGGCACTCTGCCGGCCCAAAAAAGGCTCGATCTGCTCGACCCACTTATTGGCCTCGACCGGCGTTGGGCGGTTATTGTTGGCCATCTTCAACGCCAGGCCAAGCTCGGTCAGGTTGTTCTGGCACTGTGCCGTACGGGCGCGGGCGCGGACCGAACCGACCGCAGGCAATAGAAGCGCGATGAGGACCACGATCACACCGATCACGATCAGAAGTTCGACAAGCGTGAAGCCGACGCGAAAGCGCGAAGAGCCAGAGCGAGAAGAGCCAGAGCGAGAGAACATGGTTCTGTTCCTTAGGGACGATTGCGGGAAAACATCATCCCAAAACACCCCTGTTTTGTGCGATAGCCGATGCCTCAGTCACTCTCCAAACTATCGGATTATGGCCCGATAGTCAATAAATCGTCGTCTACAGCAAAACTTCTCCTGGAAAATGGTTGATTTTTAGAAAATGGTTATAACGCCTCAACCTTAATTGTGCTCAACTCGAATTGCGCTCAACTAGGCACCATCACGATTGTTCGGCTCCACCGTGATATTTAATATTCCATCGTCGACCTGGACGATCGCCTCCTCTTCCGTGATGTTTCGCTTACGCGGTGTCATGCTGCGGATGATCTCCTCTCCATCTTCGCCCTCCTCTAAAGTGATATTCTGGTCTTCTTTGGAGTGCCGTACGGCCGTGGCATAAAGGATCACACGGTAGTCGGCCCCTGCTGTGGGGACTGGGATTTCGAAAGTCATTGATTCGCCAAAGGCAGACTTGCGGAGTTGCTTACCAGAGGAGATCGTCGTCGGTTCCTGAATGAACCTGAGTAGAATTCAAATCGAAGCCACCCCGCAGCTTTCGCTCCGCGTTCATCCTGAAAGACAATTTCGTCAAGGGTGCCTGACGCGGAGTATTCGCCACCACCCACATTGTAGCTCCACCCGGCAGATGCTGCTTTCGCTTCGCATCGGGCAAGGCTCACAACCTCCCTGTTGTCGGGTTGACAATCACGATGAGCAGTTCGATCGGCGCACATGCGTAGCGGGCATGTAAAGATTGACGCCGCATTGTTTTATGCCCCGACAAACGAATGAACGCCTCGAGGAAAGACCTCGTCCTTTCGGTAACGCAACAAATGAGATATTTCGAGCCGAACTTATTTTTTGTTTGGTGAAATGCGCCGTTTTGTCTCTGCAGAGAGACACATCAGATACGCCCCGGCAGGCAGACTGGTTTTGGGGGTGGCCAAATGGGGGCTTTTAGGCCGGCTATATAGAAAATAAACGTTCCAATAGAATGGGTCTTTTGCCGGTTCTCTCCGATGCGTCCCTGAACGGAATCGTTCTCCATGACCAAAATCCTGGGAATTTCTGCCTTCTACCACGATTCGGCTGCGGCACTCGTCGTTGATGGTGAAATAATAGCAGCGGCCCAGGAAGAGCGATTTACCCGCAAGAAACATGATCCTCGTTTTCCCCATCAGGCGATTGCCTACTGTCTGAGCGAGGCGGGTATTTCGGCTCGCGATTTGGACTACGTCGGTTTTTACGACAAGCCGTTTCTGAAGTTCGAACGATTACTGGAAACGTATCTGGCGTATGCGCCGCGTGGGATCCGTTCTTTTTTTATGGCCATGCCCCTTTGGTTTCGCCAGAAGTTGCATCTTCCCCGAGAGATGGGCCGGGGTTTGGGCGGCCAATACAAGAACCGGTTTGTTTTCATCGAGCACCACGAGTCGCACGCTGCCAGTGCCTTTTACCCCTCCCCCTTTGAGGAGGCTGCCGTGCTCACCCTCGATGGAGTGGGCGAATGGGCGACTGCCAGTTATGGGATCGGACGGGGAAATGAGTTGGAGCTTTTCAGCGAACTTCATTTTCCGCACTCACTGGGGTTGCTCTACTCGGCGTTTACCTTCTTTACCGGTTTTCGCGTCAATTCGGGTGAATACAAACTGATGGGCCTCGCACCCTACGGAGTGCCCAAATACGCCGATGTAATTTTTGAAAAGCTGATCGACTTGAAAGAGGATGGCTCCTTTCGTCTCGACATGTCCTACTTCAACTACTGCCAGGGTCTGACGATGACGTCCGGAAAAATGGACCGTCTTTTCGGGCGACCTGCCCGCAAGCCGGAATCGCCATTGACCCAGGACGACATGGATATTGCTGCCTCGATACAATCCGTGACCGAAGAGATCATGTTGCGGATCGCACGGCACATCCATCGTGAAACCGGTCTGAATCAACTCTGCCTGGCTGGTGGAGTGGCTCTCAATTGCGTCGGTAATGGCCGCATTTTGCGAGAGGGTCCGTTTGAGAAGGTTTGGATCCAGCCGGCGGCTGGCGATGCCGGTGGTGCACTAGGCACAGCACTCTTCATCTGGCATCAACTGCTTGGTGAAAAACGTGTTGCCGAGGAGACAGACAGTCAGCGAGGCTCTTTTCTCGGACCGCACTTTGAGGATACCGATGTGCGGAGCTTTTTTGATCAAGTAGAAGCGGTCTATCACCACTACGAAGATACCGATGCACTCTGTGAACGGGTCAGCGATCTGCTCGCCCGCGAAAATGTGGTTGGTTTAATGCAGGGACGTATGGAATTCGGACCGCGCGCCCTCGGCGGCCGCAGCATCCTGGGAGATGCCCGCAGCCGAAAGATGCAATCGGTTATGAACTTGAAGATCAAGTTTCGCGAGTCCTTTCGACCATTTGCTCCCTCGGTGCTGCAGGAGCGGGTTGATGAGTTTTTTGCAATGCGCAGCGGCGAGCAGAGCCCTTATATGTTGCTTGTGGCCCCGGTCCATCCGTCCCAGCAGGTGCCGCTCTCCGAGGAGGATGCATCGCGGGAGGGAATCGACAAACTCAAGGTCGCTCGCAGCACGGTGCCCGCGATTACCCATGTCGATAACTCAGCGCGCGTACAGACGGTCGATCGTGCTCGACATGGACTCTATTATAAACTGCTCAAACGGTTTGAAGAGCAGACCGGTTGTCCCGTACTGATCAATACAAGTTTCAATGTCCGTGGTGAGCCGGTCGTGTGCAGCGTCGAGGATGCCTATCGCTGCTTTTTAGCGACCGATATGGACGTGCTCGTGGTGGAGCAATGTCTGCTGATCAAACAAGAGCAGCCCGAGTTACAACACCACGGCCGAGATGAATATCTTGCACAATTTGCCCTCGATTGACGCGAACGTTACCAGGAGAAAAAAACCGATGGGCATGATCGAAGTCAAAAAAGATTTCAGCCGCAAAGAGTTACTCTGGTTTGGTCCGCTTTTCGCGATTTTCGTAGGAATCATCGGCTGGATCCTCATTCAAAAATTTGCACTCCACCAAGTCGCCTACTGGCTATGGGCAATCGCTGGTGCGTTCACGGTGCTCTACTATCTTATCCCCCGCATCCGCCGTCCTGCGTATACTGGCTGGATTTATGCCGTGATGCCGATCGGTTGGGTCATTTCCCATCTTTTGCTGGCGGCGATCTATTATTTTCTCTTGACTCCAATTGGGATATTGATGAGGCTCTTTGGCTACGATCCGATGCAACGGAAGTTTGACCGTTCGCGAAAAAGTTATTGGATTGCCCGAGAAAAGAAGCGGCCTCCGGCGAGTTACTTCAAGCAGTACTGAGCCATCACGCTAAAAAATCAAAGAGACCGGATGACGGGACAATGAACGACAGACCACGGGCGGAAGACAAGACCGATGCCGAGGAATTCGCCAGACAGGCGGAGAATGGCCAAGTTGGATTTTTTGCCGAGTTTTGGGATTTTCTACTGCACAATAAGAAGTGGTGGATCACGCCGATTGTGATTGTGCTTTTACTGGTCGGTGTTTTAGTGATGCTTGGTGGCACGGCTGCTGCCCCGTTTATCTACACGCTTTTTTAAACAGCCAATTTCGAGCAACGCGTCAACTTGGATCGTTATGCTTTGCTCCTTTTGGAGCTAGCCGCGGAGCAAGGGTCGTGTCAGGCAGGTGGGGCCACCTTCGGCCTTCCTGCAGAGTTCACTTCCCTCAAAGAGAGCCACTTGGCAACCGGCATCCACAAGTACGGACTCGGTCTTGGGAAAGCCTGCGACCATCACACACCGGCGCTCCGCAAGGGCAAGAATGTTCGTGCTGAGTGTGCCGCTCTGGCGAAATTCGTCCTCAGGAGCAGCCAGGCAGGTGATCCCGCGTGCGTCGAAGAATGTTTGCAAGCGGACCGGCAGGAGCGACTGGCAGGTGAGCGCCAGGTTGTGATCGAGCATGCTGACAAGCGACATCAGGTGCAAGCAGGCGAGGCGTCCTTGGTAGATCGGCAGGTCGAAGGAGTGGATTGAGACGCCGGCCGGGGCGAGGATGTTTTCTAGCTGCACCGCGCCCGCTTCGTTAGTGCGAAAGCCGAGTCCCACGAGCAAAGTCTCTCGATCGAGCCAGATGCAGTCGCCCGCCTCAACGATACCGGGCTCTTTTATGGTGCCGAGGAGCGGAATGTCTTGTGCAAGGTAAAACTGTGCGTGGAGTGCTTCTTCGCCCCGCCGCAGCGGCTTGCCCATCCGCAGGACAATGGCGCCCGCATCCGTTACCATGGAAGGGTCGTGCGTAAAGACAGTATCTGCCAGTTCGAGCGGATCCTCTTCGAGAAAAACCACTTCCGCTCCAAAGTCCTCAATGATTGCCACCAGCGTGGCATGATCGGCCTGCAGCTTTTTGGCATTGAGTGGTCCGGTATAGTGCCATTTTTCGGCATCCGCATTGGCCATAGCGCTGCCCGGTCGCTTCATCAGGACCCCTCGCAAAGGGGCTACCATGTCGAGGGCGCCAAAATTATTCATTGCCCTGAACCCTCTCGAGCTTTTCTGCATCGCCATGTAGAAGTTGGATCGCATCGGCGGTCGAGAGTGCCGTACAAAATTCTCCGTGCAGACTGGCAATCGTCGTATCATGAATGAGTTGAGCATCGTAATCGGTGCCGTCGCGCCCGATACGGTTGGTGCAGGCGCAGGCATCGTGTACCAGATAGGTATCAAAGCCCATGTTCCCCGCCATCCTGACTGTCGTGGCAACGCACATGTTCGTGAAGAAACCGACCACCAGCAAACGATCGATCTTGCCCCGCCGCAATGCGATTTCCAGGCTCGTTCCGATAAAACCACTGTTGACGTCTTTTTTAAAGACCGCCTCTCCTTCCAGGGGTTCAAGGCCTTGCTTGAACGCGCCGCCCGGTTCGCCAAGTTTGAGCGGGGAGGCCGCTTCGCGCGAGTCGTGGGCCGTGTAAAAAACAGACAGTCCTTTTTCTCGCCAGGCATGGAGTATCTGTCCGATATGCTTTTCGGCGTCCGGGTTGTTTCGCCTACCGTGCTGTCCACCCCAATGCCCGAGTACATCCACGCCACATTGGACATCGATCATCAAAAGTCCGGTGTTCGAACAGAACTGTTTAATCATCACATGTTCCTTTTTAAGTTGGCAGAGCGCCTCGAATTTTTTATAGGAAATTGCAATTTGGCGGGAACGGCGATTGTACACCAAGGCGACCGATCGCCCCAACAGCCTCTAGCAGAACATCTTCCGAGGCGATCGGGTGATGGTTTGTTTCCCGTACCGCTTCATCCAACCCAACTATTGACCCCGCCGGGTGATTTGTCATGATACATAGAGGTTTCTTTACCGGCCATTTTTCAACTCCTGTTCGGTTCGTCGGCTATGATGCTTTTTGCCAAGATGATTGCCTGGACAACCCTGTTGCTGCTTTTCCTCGCATCTCCTCCGCTCGGTGGTGAGGAACCTCCGCAAAATCCCGCTGCCACAATCCCGCCGAAAAATCTCTCGGCCGCCACAATCCGTCAACTGGTGGCCCAGCTCGATAGCAACCGATTTGCAGAGCGAAAAAAGGCCACCGACCAACTTCGCGAGATTGGGGTGCCGGCAATAGAACCTCTCGTGGCCGCGGCCCCAGGGGGCAGTCTGGAACTTCAGGTTCGGGTGATGAAGCTGTTGGGTGATTTTTACCGTTCCAACGAACCGGCGTTGAGGTTGGCGGCCCGCGAGGCACTCAAGCAGTTGCGCTCCTGTGAGCAGGAGGCGGTTTCCCAACGGGCAAAAGAGATTCTTAAATTTCCGTTTTATGAACTCACCGATGGCAATTGGCTCGGCAAGGGATTGGTCCATGGGCTTGGTGGCTCTCGGCCTATCAAGCTTGGCGGGGCTGGGGGCATCGTCATCGGAGGTGGTCAGGTCCGTTTGGGAAACGGAGCACAGATCGTCGTTTCAGGTGTCGAAAAGGGGCACCGGTTTGTTGATATTATTCAGGGCACCGGTTTGGGGATTTTGATGATTGAGAATCAGAAAACCGGTGCGATCGAGGTCTACACCTGCCAGCAGCAACCGCCGGGTGAACCAGAATACCACCGCTATCAGGCAAGCAGCGCGGCAGAACTGGCAAAAGAGCATCCCAAGATCCACGCCTTTTATGACCACTTTAAAGGCTATCGGGGCGGCATGGTGATGAACGGGGCGGTGGCAATCCAGTAGTGCTCTGACCGCAGTTCAATAGTATTGTGCGGCGGTATTGTGCGGCCCCTTTGCGTCGGAAGGTTTACTCTTCCGAGGCATCCTCTGACGGCTCAACGCTATTATTTGTTTTAGCCGCTTCGAGCTGTTTTTTGACATCCTCAACTTCTTTGCGAAATGTTTCGTTTTGCTCTCGCAATCGTTCCATTTCGCCGCGAAGATCTCCCAGTTCCACAGGCAGTTTTTTTTCGTCGCGAAGCTTTTTCAAAGTTGCGATGGCCGCTTTTTTCTTGCGACCATCAGAGGGGCCGACATTGAAGGATCGGACGATCTCGATCGCTGCCGGATCGCGTAGTGTGCCGAGTGCTTTGATCGCAGCAACCCGAACTTTCTCTCGCGGGTGGTTCAAATAAGTAATGATGAATTTACGAACCTCGTCGCGGTCGTCGAGATTGCGGGCAACATAGGCCAGCGCATCGAGAGAAGCCGGAAAAGCTTTGGAGGGATACTGCCCTTCGTCAGTAATCGCTTTTTGCAACATTGGGATATAGGCCGCATCGTCGAATGTGCGGATGGCATCAATCGCGCCGGAAGTGACCGCATTGTCGTACGAGCGGGTCGGTAGCAGGGAACGGATTTCGCCTGCTACTTCTGCAGTCGGATATTTGCCCAGTGGGCGCAATGCATCGGCGACGATGTCGGGATTTTGTTCACGCTGCAAAACTCCGAGCAAAGCTGCCTGTGATTCAGGGTGGAAGAAAGTGCCGACGCTGCGTACCACCTGGCGACGAACGCGGGCGTCATCTTGGGCGAGCGAAGCGGTAAGGGCCTGCAGTGCTTGGGGCGTGCCGATCGCCGCGAGTGCTTTGGCCGCTTCGAGCCGGACACCATGGAAAGGGTCTTCATTGAGTGCGACCTTTAACTGGTCAATGGTCTTCTGGTCATCCTTTTCACTCAGTGCTTTTGCTGCGAGCAACCGGCCGACCACATCATCCTTCTGCCGGAGTTGCTTGTAGAGCATCTTCTTCGGTTTGTCGAAAGTAATATCGGCCAAAACCTCCATGTTGGCATCGAAGCGAACGACCTCTGGTCTGGAAGGGAGCGATACGTAAAAGTCCTGTTGTCGTTTTTCCACCAGGACGGACTCGTCGAGAACAAAATCTTTTCCCACAAAACGGAGCGTTACGGGGAAATCAAAAAGTGGCGTTGTGTCATTATTGTTCTTTCCTTTTTTGTCTTTCTCATCGTCACCATTGGCTTTTTTGAGTTGCTCGACCGAGACCTTCGCCAGTTTGTTGCCTGGCTGCCAGTCATAAGTCACTTTCAGCCGGGGGTGTCCCGGATTGTGAACCCATTGATCAAAAAAGGGTGCCAGAGAGAGGCCGGAAACTTCCTCGAAAGCCTGCTGCAAATCGTGGCTATCAACGCTCCGCAAAGCGTTCTTCTTGACATAATGATTGACCGCTTTACGAAACAGATCCTCTCCGAGTCGGGCGCGGAGCATATGCAGGATCCAGCTACCTTTGGCATATGCCCGTTGATCGAACTGATCCCAGGCCTTTTTGTAGTGCCGGAAGACAATCGGTCTTTTTTCACTCTCGTTGTAGATAATCCCCCGCCGGTCGTTGTAGACCGAGTAAAGCATTGTATCTTTGCCATGCTTGTAGCCTCCGTAGAGGTACGAATAGTAAACGGCAAAGCCTTCGTTGAGCCAAAGTTCACTCCAGTCTTTGCAGGTTACATAATCGCCAAACCATTGATGGACCAATTCGTGGGCGATCAGGATTTGCAAATCCCGTAGATTTTCACTTTCGTCAGGAAAGAGGACAATCGGATTGAGTACCGTGAGAGAGGTGTTTTCCATCCCACCCAAGTGGTAATCCTCCACGACGATTTGGTCGTATTTGGGCCAGGGGTAGGGTACGCCGATCTCTTCTTCCAGAAACCCCATGATGTCCGCCGTGTCACGGAAGGCGTTTGGGGCATAGGGTGCGCGACTCTTGGTTGTGTAAAAGCCGAGTGGAATGTCGCGATAATTTCCTTCCAGTTTATCGAGGTGTCCTGCTGCCAGTGCGATGAGATAATTAACGTGTGGTTTTTGCTGTTGCCAGTGGACCGATTTCATTCCCCCCGGTTCGTTTTGTCTGCCGACCATCCGACCATTTGAAAGGACGGTCATTTCCTGAGGAACATGACAGATGACCTCGCTGGTGAAGCGCTCGTTGGGGTAATCGATACTGGGGAACCAGTGGCGCGCCTCGTGCGGTTCACCTTGCGTCCAGATGTGAGTGTCTTCCTTCCGGAAACCGACTTCGGGAGTACGGAAATAGAGCCCTTTTTTCGGCTCGGCCTCGTAATGGACCTTCAACAATACGCGCTTGCCAGGTTCAACGGCCGGGTCGAAAGCGATGACGAGTCCCTGGGGCGTCATTTCGTAATCCGAGATTTCGACATTGGCCTCTACATCTTGGACATCCAAATCGATCGCGTTGAGGGTAAGCTCGCTGAGCGGACGGGCAAGTGGCACAAACGTGAGTTCGCAACTGCCGGCGACGGTCCGCTTTTTGAAATCGGGTGTGACATCCAACTTCAGATGCAAAAGATCCACCTGCCGGTCAGGCGCATATTGTCGACCACTTGCGCTCGCCTTCAGTTGGCTGACAATTTCCTCGGAGCCGTAGCGGCACATGCTGGCCTGCTCGAGGCCGATTTCCTCGGCTTTGCTAACCGAGGCATGGAGGAACAAACAGGCGAGCGCCATGCATGGAGTAAGAGTGGCAATTTGCGAACTTCTCAAGAGAACTACCTCACGAGTCGAAAGACGAACCAGGGGACTAGCCTCTAGTATCCTCACTCGTCCTGCTCGGTGCAAGCTGGTAGGTTGCGATGCAAGTCCTCTTTAGGGCACTTGCGCAGAGGCGGATCTTTCCTCAACTCTGATTTCGTAAAGTGCGGTAGTGCCACTCACCTCGTAGGCCACGGCGAGCAGCGGCTTGCCAGTTGGCGAGAGCTTGGTGGGAATGAAAGCCATCGTTTCAGGGCAGAGACCGTCCATGCTGTGGTTGCCCATGCTGTGGTTGCCCATGCTGTGGTTGCCCATGCTGTGGTTGCCCATGCTGTGGTTGCCCATGCTGTGGTTGCCCATGCTG
>MPMF02026975.1_pt1 | contig 10622 bp, 11 predicted proteins | sample 1617271 | NCBI WGS metagenome assembly MPMF02 (sample SAMN05944812, study PRJNA350692) | marine metagenome | biome: marine; feature: ODZ; material: water; isolation source: 120 m water sample prefiltered with 30 um filter, filtered on to 0.2 um... | place: Pacific Ocean | collected 2012-04-09... | reverse complement strand
TTCTGAGTCCCGAGGGGCTCCACCGCGCTCCTCAAAAGAACAACCAATTCCACCCACGAATTGTTCTGAAGAACCAAACAAATAGACCCAGATAACATGTAAGAATGCAGCGGAGTGGGAAGAGAAGATGCGGGTGGGCTAACTTCGCTCGGCAGCATCAAACCCGTGAACTTGAACGACTATGTCGCTCGGCGGAAACTTTCTCATGTGACGCGTCCGGCTGAAATTTGAACGCAGTAATTGACGGCAAGGACATGGCACACAATTCACCGCAACTTGTTCGAGCCAGCCTCAAAGGTGATCTTGCCACCGTTCGAGAGCTGATTGAGTCTGGGGCTGATGTGAACAGCACGGATGAGCATGGGATGGGACCGTTACTGACATTCACACCATCCGTCGTCGAGTATCTGCTGTCAAAGGGAGCCGATCCAAATCGCCAGACGAACGAAAGCGGAGCGACTGTGCTCGCTGGGATAGCCTACATGAACAATGCGGACTGTGTCTGTTTGTTACTCGAAGGCGGAGCGGACCCAAATGCTGCCGAGGAAAACACCGGCGAGACGCCACTTCACAACTGCTTGGCCAAGCCGGACGGCGATCGACACGCCGTGGTCAAACTTCTCATCAAACATGGAGCTGACCCGAATCGACGTACATTCCCCGGCGTGAAGACTTTGGGTTTTTGGCGGGATGTGCGCACGCGTGGTGAAACTCCACTACACCGTGCGGCCGCGTACGCGAAGAAGAAAACAATTCGGTTACTCTTGAAAGCAGGCGCGGACAAGACGATTCGAGATGCAAACGGTGACTCGCCGCAGAGTTGGGCAAGTTGGCATTGGCGTCCAAAGCCTCTAATCGACTTGCTACACCCGCAGGAGTAGACGATTCGTCCACGGCCGTGTGCAACGACACCGTCGCGCAGTTCAAATCAACTCATCCGGAGTGTACAGTGGAGGCGTACGCGATCGGTCGGGCCGGTTTCAAGTGGAAAGTCATTGCCGCCGGCCCAGTGATGCTTGACGTTGAACTTAAGCGGCTCTGCTCGTTGTTAGTCCTGGGGTTGGGTGTTGGCGTTCTGATGGGTTGGGATGTGATCTGGCATCCTGCTTTCTTTCGTGTGCTTTGATTTGATCCCAGGTGGTTTGGGCCTGGGCTTCCTGCGGAGATCGTGTGGCTCTGGCGGAGGCCGGTTGTAGCGAAGTGTTTGATTAAAAGGACTTGCGCTTTTTGTTTTTGTGACCATTCTGAAGTCTTACCTCTTCTGTGACTTCAACGAAAGCAAATCGCAATGACTCCTTACAAGAAACGTTCTTGCCCGATCACTATGCGGCTCGCCGAAGATCTGATGATCCGAAACATGGCCGACGCGACGATTGATGCGTACACCTACCATGTACGGCGACTGGCGGACTTCATTAAAAAGCCACTGGATCGCGTAACCCCGGAAGATGTTAGAACCTTCCAGCTTCATCTCATCCAAGACAAGAACCTCGCTTATAGCACGTTCAATCAAGCGGTCTGCGCGCTACGCTTCTACTACCGGCACACCGAGCCGATGCCGTGGCCGGTGACGATGGTTCCGTTTGGGAAACGACCCAAGACGCTGCCGGTCGTTCTCAGTCGACATGAAATCGAAAAGCTCTTTCAATGCACGACCAACCTCAAACAGCGGACCTTCATGATGACGCTCTACTCGGGCGGGCTGCGGTTCTCCGAAGCAGCACGCTTGAAGGTCGCCGACATCGACAGCCAGCGGATGATGATTCACGTCGCGTGCGGCAAGGGAAAGAAGGATCGATTCGTGCCGCTCTCACCGAGACTCCTCGAACAACTGCGAGCTTACTGGATCAAGTATCGCCCGACCGGATCGCTGCTGTTCCCAGGCAAGACGCCGGAGAAACCGTATGCCGACACATCGATCCGCAAAGCGATCAAGGCTGCCGCAGTCAAAGCGTCCATCCAGAAGCGCGTTTATCCGCATGTGCTGCGACATTCCTACGCGACGGGACTTTTGGAAGCGGGAGTCGATCTGTTGACGATCAGCCGGTTGCTGGGTCACTCCAGCTTTGCGACGACGATGCGTTATCTGCATTGTCGCCAGGAGCATCTTCACAGTACACCGAGTCCGCTGGACTGGTTGCCGGTGCAACAACTGCCGACGTACACGCCGCCAGAGGAAAACGGCCTGCCAAATCAGCCGCCACCACCTTCTCCGTAGCGGATATCCTTCGCTGGGGCGCACCGCAAGCGACCAATGCGAGCACACCGGCGCGAGTCTGTGACACGCTGGCGAAGCTCGCGCTCTGCCGAAGCCATGTCATGGGCGGACGCATTTTCAAGTGCGAAGACTGTCACGAAACGACTTCGCTGTACAACTCGTGCGGCGATCGTCACTGTCCCGCGTGTAGCGGATCGAAGCGAGTTGACTTCAACGAGAAGGCCGCCAAGCTGATCATCGACGGCGTGGTCTATTACCAGGTCGTGATGACACTGCCGAGTGAACTATCCGAGTTGGCGTTGTCTAACCGTGAACTGTTGGGAGGCTTGTTGCCGAAGTCGGCTTGGTCGTCGCTGGTCCGATCGGTCCGTACGGAACAAGGCTACGCGGCCGCCGCGATCTCGGTCTTGCACACGTGGAACCAGCAGTTGATGAATCACTGGCATGTGCATCTGCTCGTACCTGGTGCCGGGCCGAGCGTCGCTGGCGACCGCTGGGTCGAAGCGACTCCGCCAATAGGCAGTCGCAACGACCACGGTTTCTATCTCGTCGACGCGGACACACTGCGATCGCGCTTTCGCAAAACATTATTGCGTCGACTCGCACAAGCACGTGCCGCTGGAAAGCTCAAGCTGACCGGACAGCACGCCTATCTGAAAGACGACGACAACTGGACCGCTTTCGTCAACGGGCTCGCATCAAAACCTTGGGTCGCCTACATCCAGCCACCACCGACGACCGAAAGTAAAGCTCGTCACGTTGTCAATTACCTGACCCGCTACCTGACCGGCGGCCCGATCAGCGACCATCGAATCGTCTCGGCCAATCGGCAGAGCGTGACGTTCTTGGCCCGCGCAGGCAAGCAAATCGGCGGCCGTCGCACCCAAGTACCGATCACGATCTCGACTAAGGAGTTCACACAACGTTGGAGCGAGCACATCCAGCCAGACCACTTGACAAAGGTGCGCTACTTCGGTGGCTGGAGCAATTCAAAAGTCGGCCAATACATGCAGCGTTGTCACGATCTGTCTTCAGCCACCACCGGCGAAACCACCGCCGAGCCCGATCAGCAGGGCGCCGATCCACAGCGACCTAACCTCGTCTGCGAAAGCTGCGGCAGTGATCGAATGGTCTTGCAGAGCGAATCCTCCAAACCAAGCTGGCGAGAGCTTCTGGGTTATGGGTCTTCGGCGAGTCCACCGTGGTACGCAGACCTCCGCGACGAGTCAGATCGGATCTTTTGGGACGGTCTGATGGGTGAGGGTTTTAACGCTTGGTACCTGCAAACCCTCATAGAAAGTGCAAAGGAAGCGGAAGTCCAACCGCCACCACCGATCCAACTGCACCTCCCAGGTTTTGCACCGCCTGACCCCTACCTGCTAAACTCATTCTGAGGCGCCTCGCCCCCGTCGCGGCGCCGCCAAACTTCAACGCACGATCTATGCCTGCACATCCTGTGCCTCCATAGATCGCAATTCGTTACATGCGCTGATCAACTCCAACTTCCTGACCGATGATCTCAAGCTCTGGGCCACGTAACAAGCAAGGTGCATCATATGCTACGGCTTCAGTCGTTTCTGTTTCTGTGGTTCTTGGCCACAACCGCCGCAAGCGCAGACGAATCTGTCACTGCTGTGATGAGTGCGACGTTCAAGATTACCAACAAGAGTTCGTCGGCTACCTGCTTCATCATCGGCGTACCGGCACAGTCCGACGTGGCACAGCAGGAATTGATCTTACTCACAGCCGCACACGTCTTTGAGAAGATGTCCGGCGACGAATGTCATATCGTATTACGACAAAAGCGCGGCGATGGCACTTTTCTTCGCGACGAAGTGACACTCAGAATTCGTTCGGCAGAAAAACCGCTGTGGGTTAGACACTCGGAAGTCGATGTTGCCGCAATTAGATTCCAGCTGCCGTCGGAACGATCAATCACGGCGCTGGATTTAGATCAGATTGCAGGTGAGCCGATGATCAAGAAAGGCAAACTCCGCTGTGCCGATGAAGTATGGATTCCCGGTTATCCTGCACAGTTGGAGGCCAACAGCGCCGGCTTTCCCGTTCTCCGACAAGGTACGGTGGCGAGTTTTCCGTTGATGCCGATCAATCACAACAGAACCTATTTGGTGGACTCAAGCACATTTGGAGGTGATAGCGGGGCACCAGTGCTGCTTGGTAGCGGCAAGCACGCAGACAAGCAAACGCGACAACCCATCATTGTTGGATTGGTCATTGGGCACCACCGGGAGACGACAAAAACGGTCACACCCATCGAAGAGCGTACGGTACATCGCCCTCTGGGGTTGGCGATCGCTGTTCATGGTGAGTTCATCCGCCAGACGGTTGATTTGCTTCGCAAATCACAAGAACCGCCTGTCACGACGGCGAGGCCGCGGCGCTCGAACAGCTAGCCAGGCATTCTCGAATCCGACTCACCATTTCTTCCATACTGAATGGTTTTACGAAGATCGCTTCCAGCAGCTCAAAGTCTTCAAACAACTCGACGACTTTGAAATCCTCAAAGGCGGACATGAGCATCATCGGCGTGCGAGCATAGCGAATATCCTGGCGAAGGCGGCGGCAGAGATCCGTGCCCAGGATCGTTGGCATCTCGTAATCCGCTATCACGAGATCGAATTGACTCTGTTGGGCCAGGTGCAATGCCTCACCCCCGTCAAGTGCAACGGTTGTGGAAAACCCGGCATCTTCCAGATTGAAACACAGTGCATTGGCGAAAATCCTATTGTCTTCTGCCACGAGAATTCGACTGGGTTGAGCTTTCAACGTTGTGTCCTCTCTCAAGCGGCTTGTTGCCCGCATATCGTATTTCTCAGACTAGGTTACGGTTGGCTCGAGTCCTGTGACGTCTTTCACTGGTCGCCTTGTGTCACAGGCGAATTCACCGGCTCGGAATTCGGCAATTCAATCGTTGTCACGCTATCGGGCAACCATCGCACGACTTTACAGTGACTGGAAAATGTCAACGAATCGACATCTTGCGTAATGTTCACGACGCGAGAAACCGCGCAAGATCCATCGGGCAGATAGAGAATCAACAGCTCGGACTTGGGGCGTTTCTTGGTTTGGAAGCAGATCCCGCCCAGCGACAGGTCTTTGGCCATGGCGTTCGGTTTGGGAGAATTAGGAGGGATCTTCTGACCGTTGAGTTCCTTGAATCCAAGGATTGCCGTGTATGTCACACGCTGATCACTTCGACGCTCATCGGCTGGCTTCTGGTTGTCTTCGCCGTTAGTCATTGCGAGCAGACTCTGTCAAATAGGATTTCACTTCCACGAAGAACTGATAGCCCGTACTATGAATAGCTTACAATGCGGCCTTAGTCCAACGGATTCCCAAGCGGGGTTTGCCTATTGCAAAGGGCATGAAATGCACCGTCGCCGACGATCATGGCGTGTCTCACAGGCCGGCGGGGTGGGACGAGCTTGCGAGTCTCGGGCATTCGTCCTGCATTACGAATGCAAAGCGATACAGGCCCCTTCCATCCCGAGATACCTTGATTAGCCTGTTGGTCATTGGTTCCGATCGTGATCGGAACGACGGTGAAAACAAACGCCGATCAATCGGGCGTGCCTCACTGCGGTGCAGGCTGACGTCTAATCACCGAGACAGACCAACTCGCCGCTTTGCGTGGTGACGTAAACGCGACTCTCTGCGATGGCTAGCCCGTCCCAAGCAGGCGGCTGAACATAGGTCTCGTTGATAACTCGACCGTTCGAAGTTGACATTACTTTGAGGCGGCCATCCTGATGAATCGTATACAGTCTGTCGCCGGCCAGAGCCATGGCGTGGACGCGGTTGTGACGTTGCGTGCCTCGCTTCGGTTCTTCCCTCTCTTCATTCGGATCGACGAATGGATCCTTCGTCCATTTCGCGCCCTCCGCGATGCGGTAGGTTCGATAAGGTTTGCCGTCTTCTCTCGCAGTTTGTGAAGCTTTCCAGCCGGTGATCCATTTGCTGTCGAACTTTTCGCCTTTGTCCAAGTCAAAGTCGCGGCGGAAGATATCCGTGCTTCCGTTGAGCGAGCCGTAGACGTTGTCGTCACGGAACACGATTAGCGGTCGGCGAGGTGCCTCGCCGGGGAAACGATGCTGATGCCGCGCGCCGTAAGTCCATGAGCCGCGCGGAATCCACACTTCGCCGGCGCCGGTGTTCAGCTTGGCGAACGCATTCCACTTGTCAACCGACACGTCCTTGCCATCAGATGACAGCACCCACCGCGACATGGCAAGACCGTCGCCTTCGGCGTGCAGGATGTCGAACGGATCGAATTCCAGTCCGGAGTTTTCGTAGAAACCTTTCTGCGGCACGGTGTTGATCCGCTGGACCCAATGTCGTTCGCCTGTCAACGGGTCCACGGCGAAGACCAGAATCCCGCCGTCGGCCAGCGGTTGACGTCCGGCGGCGAAGTAAGCAATGTCGTCCATCACTAGCACGGCACCGGGAATTGGCCAGGGAGATTCCACCTGACCGTAGGCGACGATCCGCTCGTCCGTTGGCGCGGCGCGGAGCCGCCAGACGACTTCACCCGTATCAGCTCGCAACGCGTAGACCCAGCCGGCCGCCGAGCCAAACAGGCAGAGGCCACGATGAATCGCTGGCGGTGTGTCCAGTCGGCCATTGGCAGTGAATCGCCATCGGACCTTACCGGATGACGTGTCGATGGCGATCAGTTCGTGGGCGTCGGGCCGCGTCACGAAAGCCGTTCCGTTGGAGATTGTCGGCGCGCTGAGCGGACCTTTGACGACCGGGTTGTCCTGCCAATCGTCCAGGATTGGACCACGATCTCCTGCTTCCAGATTACTCGCGGCATTCAGAGCAATCCGCCAACGCTCACCTAGTTTCTTTGGTCCGGGGGTCGTCGCACTGGCGCTGCGCCAGCGGTCGTGACGGTACAGCGGCCAGTCGTGGGCTTGGGGATTCGCGGCATTGGGATCGACTTCGGCTGGGCCTTTTTCCAGCAGGAACTCTATTTCGTCGAGCGGCCGGTTCGCTGGCGATTCCTTGCCAGACGCTGGCGCCATCGCGACAAAGCCGCGCAACATGGGCCAACAAGTGCAGTGCTTTGGCGTGGTGTAGACGAGGCCATTCGCAGGCACCCAGCCGTTCTCGCGCGAGCAATTCGCCTTGGTGATTCGGTTGGCAATGACTTCTCCGGACTTCAGATTGGTCATGTCCAACTCGCCAGCAAACATGAAGTTCGGCGTAGCGACCGGTGGAAAGCAATGCGCCAGCCCCGCGGGATAGCTAACACGCGTTTCGCCCGTGAGCGGGTTCAACGCTGAAACCTGAACTGGTACCCGCTTCAGCTTCTCTTTGTCACTGGTGTTAACCTTGCCGCCGTGCAGAATCCAAAGATCGTCTTCCACAAACATCGCTCTGGCCTGCCGCGTGTGGTTCATCCCTGGCGGGTATTCTTTGGACCAACGATGTTCGCCCGTCGCGGCCGAGACGACGTGGATGCCGTTGTCGGCATCGTTATCGTTCAGTGTGGACGCTTCAAACACCAACTGCCCTTTCGCCAACACCGTGCGTGCCGTGAGAGGCAACCACGGATAATCATCGCGTCGCCATTTCACAGTGCCCCTGTCGGCCACGAGCGCGACGGCTTCAAGCTTCTCGCCTCGCCGCACTCTTCCTTGAATGTAGGCCACAGTGGCCCCATCGGAAATGACGTTGGCCGGTTCGGCTGCCACCACGTTCCAGGATTCCTTACCTGTCTCCGTATCGAACGCGCGAACGGAGTTATTGTCTGCAGCGATCACTCGAGTGCCATCGTGAATGACGGTCTTTGGGTTCAACATGTCGCCCAATGCCACGACAACTTCACCTGTCGCGGCGTCCAAGGCCACGGGGCGGTTCTGCAACACGGCGAATACAAGTTCGTCCGATGCGACAGGCCGCGCACCGTCGCGAGACAGTCTGGGAAGCGAGAAGTCATCGGGATTGTTCTCGCCCTTCCTCAGATCGCGATGCCAAAGCCGCAGGCCGTTATAACTGTCACGTGCAAGGATGCCACCATAGAAATTGCGACCGCCGGCTGTAACCATACCCTCAACTTCCGATGTCGCAGCGGCAATCCATCGGACGCGATCCGGCGGTCCGACCAGCGTGTCGCGAGACACTGCGTTGCCGTCGGCGGCATGACGCGGGTGAGACCAACTGTCCATCGCTTCCGGCCGCGGCTTTCGCGCAATCAGGTGTGAGTCCTTCTCGACAAACGAAACAAAACCGCCGGCCGCCAGCAGTGACTTCGGCAGCACGTTCGCATCCGTCACGACAACGGTACCGTCCGGAGTGAGCACGCGCAAAAGTTCTTCGACCCCAACCGTGTAATCACGAACAACAATCAGGTTGACCATGTTGTCGGCGTACGGCAGCCGATCACGATCAACGGGTTGTTCCGCCCAAGCCAAGCCATAATGGCCGTCTTGGCGCAGACGCGAACGCGCCGACTGAATCTTCTTGGCATCGGGATCCAGAACGTGAATCAGATATCGTCCGGTGAGGCTCTGGCGGGATGCCGCCTGCGTGTCATTTGCACCGAGCTGAACGACGAGACCTCCATGCAAGCCGGCTGCCTTCGCCGGATCGAATTGCTGAGCGTGCGCGTGACTGACCAAGGCAACACAAACCGCCGCCAGGCCAACCGTTCTTAGTTGTAAAGAATCGAGAAGTTTCATGATTGCCATTCGTTCGCAGGTTTAGATCGGTTTCCGATGAGTAACGAGTTGCATTGTACCAAGCGATCGGTTCTCATTCTTCCTTAGGCCGCCGAATCGCATCGACCATGGTTTCGTCCCAACAGTCGAGGTTCATCATAGCAACTAACTCGTGAAACGTGGCGTCATCGCTCGCGAAATTGGCCGAACTCCATCCTTCTTTAATGATTGATGAGTGATGAGACCTATTCGGGCCTATGCTAGGCTTTGTCTCAGGTCGAATCACAACAATGCAGTTTGTCAACTGACATGCCTCAGTCACCTAATGAGCTGGATGATGATGGCCGGCAAGTGCCGTCGGGTGATGTCCATGTATGGTCGGCATCCGTCGCGGCATACCGCTCGCGCAAGAGTGCATTGCTGGGACTGCTTGCGGATGACGAAATCGATCGCGCCAATCGCTTTGTTTTTGAGAAGGACCGGCTCTCCTTCGTTCTTGGTCGAGCAACCCTGCGCACGCTGCTAGGTCGTTGCTTGTCCAAGCGGCCTCAGGATGTGCAAATTGTGGCGAACTGTTTTGGGAAACCTGAGTTGGAGAGGAAAGCTCTATTCTTCAATACTTCACATTCGGGAGATGTAGTCCTGATCGCTCTCTGCCGCGACCATGAGATTGGAGTCGATGTCGAACGAGTTCGGCATCTCGAGGAGATGGAACAACTGGCTGCCAAGTTTTTCTCACCCCGCGAGGTGAGTGAATTGCGAGCAGCGCCCCCACAGCAAATGTCAGCCGCGTTTTTTGCTTGCTGGACCCGAAAGGAGGCCTACGTCAAAGCACGCGGTCACGGGCTGTCGTTACCGTTAGCCGAATTCGATGTGCCCACCAGTCCGGACTCAGCGAGCGACTGGCGCGCTGTTCAGTCAAAGGACTCGTCGCGATGGTATGTACGCGCCCTCCCAACACCTGGAGATTACTTCGGCGCGCTAGCTGCACCTGTGCCTGGCCTCAACGTCTGCTACAGGGAGTATCTGCCGTAGCCGTGTACGAACGGGAGACGGCGCGGCCTCTGGCCGCAACCAAAGAGGGTCTTCGAACATCATCAGCCATTGATTGGCCGACCCTAACCTCACTCGCTCTCTTTTCTCACCCTATGCGGAACTTCTTAAGTGTGGATGGCCAGATCAAAGTGATTGACTGGCTACCGATGGGCAACAGAAATCATTCTCTGCAGCTAGACCGCCGCAACCACGCTGCCGTGTACTACGGTGTCTGCGAAAGCAAGTGCCGAAACGTGGTCGCCCTGCTTGGATTCGGCACGGTAGTCTTCACCTTCTCCAACCGACTTTGTCTGCTCCCACGGCAGATCATTGGCAATTCCTAGAAGCTGCTCGACATCCGCGACAGATGGAGCTTGATCGGTTTCACCGGCTTCCAGCGCATCGAAGACAACACCAGAGAGCATCCGGTCCCACACCTTCTGGCAGGTTGAAGGCTTGTCGAATACGTCGAGCGCCACGATATTCTCGCCGATCGCGACGGCCATGCCTGTAGCTCCATCCACATATCTCACGTTCTCCCTGAAGGGGTTCCTCGCGCAGTTTAGTGGGTAGTATGTTATTGGTTTGGCATTTTCGATGGTATTGATGATGGTTTCTTTATGTCTGATTTAGCAAAACACTATTCGTTGTTGCTGGGACTGGATGATGCCTGGCAGGTTATAGAC
>MPMF02045647.1_pt1 | contig 10623 bp, 9 predicted proteins | sample 1617271 | NCBI WGS metagenome assembly MPMF02 (sample SAMN05944812, study PRJNA350692) | marine metagenome | biome: marine; feature: ODZ; material: water; isolation source: 120 m water sample prefiltered with 30 um filter, filtered on to 0.2 um... | place: Pacific Ocean | collected 2012-04-09... | reverse complement strand
CTCCATCAACCTCCGTCCTCCCTAGTGCTCCTAGTGGTCCTCTTGGTCCTGGTACATCGATAACGCCACTGCCTCGTATTGTTGTTAATCCTAATAATGGATTTAGTGGTCGGGTTAGGACTGGTCCTCATGGAATTATTATCGGAATTGATATAGATAAACCTGGTGGAGGATGGACATCATATCCTGATGTTTATATTGAATCAGAAACTGGAGTTAATGCTGAGATTATACCAGAATTTGAAATTGTTAGAGATCCTTTAGATGTTCCTCCAGATCAATTGATTCAGGTGACTGATTTAGTTGGCCTTAAGCAAACTGGATTTATTGATGGTCGTCCTTATTATGGTGAGGTTTATGCTCATGAAGGATTCCTTTATGCAGGTAAATATTTTACTGGACAACATATACCAATCTATGCTACAATGCAGGAGAGTATTACCGGGAAACGTACATCTCAACCTTCTGCTATTCTCAGATCAGGTACTGATATTAATAGTAATGATCCCGCATTTACTATTCCAGGTACGCCTCAAGTAACAAATAAAGGTAAACAAGATACTTTTTAAATCTTAAATTAATATGACTGATTCCAATCAAAGCCAAACCCAACAAAACTATAATAAAATATGGTGGAGAAACTCATGGGGTTCCGTAAGTTGCGGAACTATTAGTGAAGATGAGGCAACAACTTATGGCCCCATGCTTTCAACCAAAGATGGGGTACATTGTTTTATTTTGGAAGCTCAAGGTGAGGGGGAGGGAAGTACCACATCTATGCAACCTGGCGTTTTTCAGGTAGAATGTGGAAGTGCTCTTAAAAAAGAGGAAGATGCTGTGATGATAAATTCTAAAAATGGTAATATCAATATAGTAGCTTCAAATGGAAAGGTAAGAATACAAGGACTTGATGTTGAAATTTGTGCAGTTGGTGAGGATAGTAGTGAGGGGAATATAAAGGTAAAAGCAACTACAAGACTTGAAATGGATGGAAAGGAGGTTTTTATAAATGCTAAGGATAAATATAAGTTAGCAACATCTGGTGTTGGTGAACTGGTTGCAAATTCTGTAATGAAAATCTATGGTTCTACTATTCGCAACGTTACTGATGCAGTTTCTAAGAAGGATTCTAAAGTTGGTGGACAGAAATTTCAAAAAGATAACAGTGGTTTATGTTAAAGGAGAATAATTAATGGCTCAAAATTTCGATGATATTGTTGTAGGTGGTCAGTTAAGGGTTGGGGTAGGTATCTGTCCTGCTATTAAAGAAGGTGATTTTAAAATTAATGGATCTTGCCATATGGAAGGTCCAGTGGTTTTTGGGAATCCAACTACATTTTTGAAGGCCAGTGCAACTTTGATGGTTGCACCACTTGTAAATGCTGATCCTGATTGTATTCCAACACCAATTCCTGGGTCTATGTGTCCAACATCCCCTAGAGCAGTAACTCATGCATTATCTGTTATGGGTAATATAGCATGTTTTGAACAGTTAGATTGTGGTGGTACTATAAATGCTGGGGGTAATATAGTTGCTCAAGGTGAAGTAATGTCTCGTTGTGGAACACATTTTCTTTCAGCAAAGAAAAACTTTGATATTCCACATCCAACAAAAGAAGGTTATAGACTTAGACATACTTGTCCTGAAGGTCCATCCAATGATGTATATTATCGTGGTAAAGTAAGTAATAAGAAAGAGATTGAACTTCCTAATTATTGGGAAGAACTTGTTGATGAAACAAGTATCACAGTTAATTTAACTCCTATTGGAGCACATCAAGATGTGATTGTAAAGAGGATTGGAGATAATAAAGTATATCTACAATCTAGAGGAGGAATGCCTATTAACTGTTTCTTCCATATATACGGTACTCGTACAGATGGTGAAAGGTTAATTCCAGAATATCAAGGCGAGAGTCCTGAAGATTATCCTGGTGATAATAGTCAGTATTCAATTTCAGGTTATCATTACGACGTTAAGGAGGAAAATTAAATGGCTGATATTATCGAAAAGTTTGTTCCGACATTATCTGGTGGAAAGCATTGTGCAGATACTCCCACAATGCCTACTTTTCCCAAATTTTCAGAACAAAGGGATTATATTGTAAAGGGATCAACAGGAGATGATGCTTATCCAGCAACGGCTTGTAGGCCTTATGTACATTATAATGTATTAGTAGGGACACTTTCAGCTGATTTGTCTATTGATTGTGCTTCAGCTACAGTAAAGGGAAATATTAGTGCAGCAACTGCACAAATCCAATCTGCACAAATCCCAGCAATTACTGGAGTTTGTAGTGGAAATAAAATTTCTTCTGCATTTGATATTCCCCATGTTAAGGATTCTAATAAGAGAATTAGACATATTGTCGCAGAAGGTCCAGAACCTGGAATTTATATTAGAGGTAGATTAACTGGGTCCAATGTTATTGAACTTCCAGAATATTGGGATGGATTGATTGATCCAGAAACTATTACAGTTACTCTTACTCAAATTGCATCTTCACAAGATTTGATTGTTGATTCAATACCTTGGGGTAAGTCAGTTGTGATTAAATCTGGAAACGGTACAAGTATTGATTGTTTCTATGAAGTATGGGCTGCTAGGTGGCTTGATAGGAAAGATCATAGTAAGAAACTTCATGTAGTATATGAAGGCACATCATCTTCAGATTACCCTGGATTAAATGATGATTTTGTTGGAGTTCATTACGATAATCAAAATATAATTAAACATAATGAGGATATTGAATTATGAGTGCATTTTTCGAAAAAAATCATACTGCTGAAAGGGTATATGTAGGCCTTGCAAGTGCTTCTCCTGAACAACCAAACCCAAATGGAGATGTTGGTCCAGATCCTTATAAGGATAATCAAAAGAAAAGAACACAAGATTATATTGATGTTTGCAAATCATTAGATAATGTTGGACTTACTACACTTGGTAATGCAAATATTAACGGTTCTGACGCCGAGGCATATCCACCAGGAAGTGTTAATGGACTAAAGAAAGATGCAGTTGATTATTTGATTAGGAACCATGATAGTGGTAATAATATAATACTTAAATCAGTATGGGAAGATTGTACAGCTAGTGTAGTTACACTAACTGGTAAGGCAATAACTGGGGTTCACTCATGCACTTCAACTGGAACATATTCACCGACAGGTACTCATTATTGTAGTACAAGTGGTCATGGTACTCCAATAACAGTAGATATCTATAGGGATCAAATGTGTGCAGAGGGATATCCAAGTATAGAAGTTGTTGGTGGCGCAATTGGTTTTGGCCAAAGATTTGATGCAGGTTCTGGATGCTATTATAGGATTGGGGCAGTTGAGAATAAGGGGCTTGGTAGAGGTTTAATAATTGTTACTGCATCTGATGAGAATAATATTGAAGATTGTGTTTACCCTAATAAAAAAGATTTGGTTAGTGGTGCAGGGTCTGATAATAAAATTGGAACAGTAAGTTTATCTACTGCTAATCTTACTTCTACATTTGAAACTAAAGTAGATGATTATTGGAATTATTGTGGTGAAGCAGAGAAATATTTACAAAATAGTATAAGTGGTATACAAAATTATAGGGAACTAAAACATAGAGAACAAAAAACTCTTTGGTTTATGGAAGATGCTGATAATACTGCATTCCAAGTTCCATATGATGAAGCACGTGTTGCTATGCAAGTTAATAAGGATATTATTGAGGACAATCCATAAGGTGTCCACGACCCCTTGACTGGGGTATGGGCCTGTGCTATGATATTGGAGTAGTAAGGGAACCCCCCACACATGGAAGATCAAGGTGAATTTCTGTCACGTTGCGTTGTAGATCCAGTTAAGAGGAAGGTATATCTATATTCTACAGAAGGTGATGAGAAGGAAGTGTGTTGTGATACTGTTGATGAGTTTATGAATGTTCTTAACTTTGTTAGAGATGTAGTTGATGAAGATATGTTGTCCTATTCCAATCCCCTATGAGACCAGCAACAAGACAGTCTATGGAGAAGTTGTTCAATGCCAAGTGGAATGTTCCTAAGGCAGCAAAGAACTGTGGACTGACTGAGAAAGAAATGAAAATCACATTCAATGAGTATTGTGCTTTTCATAAAGCAGACTATAGAGTAGACGAGTGTGCTATTCAACTAGATTTATTCTAGTTTTATTGGGGGTATAGCTTAATGGTTAGAGCGAGCTCCTTATAAGGGATTAGTCTGGGTTCAATTCTCAGTATCCCTACCTAAGGGCGTGTAGTCCAATTGGCAGTAGACACGAAACTTAAAATTTCGACAGTGTGGGTTCGAGTCCCACCACGCCTATATTGCATAAATATCAAGAAAATAGGTTCGTACCTATGAAATACCTCATAACAACATCTTATGCTTGGTATAACAGGGGAGAACAGTTAATATTATTGTATTGCATACAAAATATACCTTTCACCTTTGATGAATTACCTGAAATAGTCAAGCAAAATCCTGAGATAATAGAAAAAGCTAATAGTGAAAGAAGCTGGGAAGTTGAAGATCTTTATAATGCTTCAAGATATCTTATAATGGAGGAATGTCATCCTCTTATGAATGAAATAGAGTTAGAAAATCCAGAACTAATGCCTGCAGATCTATGATAATAAACCTCTGGTATTGTTATGATATGAAACAATGGAGGTGGACACTTTCTGATTCTGATGTATCTGATGTACAAGAGTCTGGACAAAGACCTAACTTAAGAGATGCAATGAATGATGTTGCTTCCACAGTAGAATACGTTCTTTCTTTCAGAAAAGGGGCAAAAAATACCCAGGCTAATTTTCATCCCTATTAGGTTTTACACTGGATGTTTTTTTTAATGATAAATAATCATTAACGGAACTACATGTAAGAATAAGATGGGTCTCTCCAGATTAGATAATTTTTTGAAGTCGTCTAGAGGTACAATTCTCTACGTTAATCCTAATGACTTGGACGCTACTGATAGTATTGAAAATCAAGGAAATTCATTAACTAGACCTTTTAAAACGATTCAAAGAGCACTCATTGAATCTGCAAGGTTTTCATACCAAACAGGTCTTGATAATGATAGATTTAATAAAACAACAATACTATTATATCCGGGTGATCATGTAGTTGATAATAGACCTGGATATATTCCTGCAGGAAGTAATAACTATCACCTAAGAAGTGGATCTAGCTCTAACAATTTACCCGCATATGAGTTATCATCCAACTTTGATCTTAGTACTGCATCTAATGAATTATATAAACTGAATAGTATTCATGGTGGTGTAATAGTTCCTAGAGGTACTTCAATAGTTGGTTTTGATATTCGCAAGACAAAGATTAGACCAAAATATATTCCAGACCCACTTAATGCTAATATTGAACCATCCTGCATATTCAGAGTAACTGGTGGATGCTATTTCTCCAAATTTAGTATATTTGATGGAGATCCAAATGGGACAGTTTATAGTGATTATACTTCGAGTACTTCTATACCAAATTTTTCACATCATAAGTTAAGGTGTTTTGAATATGTTGATGGGACAAATGAAGTAGATATTAAGGATTATTTTCTAACACATAGAGCATATCGTACTGATTTGGATATGTATTATGAGAAAATAAGTCTTGTTTATGGAACATCATCTGGTCGTGCAATTTCACCAGATTATCCATCCACAAGCCTTGATATTCAATCTAAAATTGATGAGTATAGAATTGTAGGATCAAAAGGTATAAGCGTTGGTATTTCCAGTATTAAGGCTGGTAATGGAACTATTACATCAACAGAGATTACTGTTACAACTGATTATGAAATAGATGGATTGGATATTGATACTCCCTTTACTATTGAAAATATTTCTGAATCTGGTTATAGTGGTGAGTTTGTTGTATCAGAGAAAGTAAGTAGTACTGAAGTTAAGTATAAAGTTCAAAATGCTCCTTCAATACCTCTTCCTGTAACTACTGGAGCATCATTACGATTATCATCTAATACTATAACATCAGCATCACCTTATGTTGATTCTATTTCATTACGTTCTGTTTATGGAATGTGTGGATTATTAGCAGATGGTTCAAAATCATCTGGATTTAAATCTATGATTGTTTCTGATTTCACAGGTATTGGACTTCAGAAAGATGATAATGCTTTTGTAGTGTATAATGCTTCTGGAACATATGATGATAAGACTGTTGCTGGAAATGAGAACATAAGCAGTAATTCAAAAGCATTATATAAACCAGATTATAGAAATTTCCATATTCAAGCAAAAAATAATGCTGTAGTTCAAGCTGCTTCAGTATTTGCTATTGGATATGCAGAACAGTATGTATCTGAAAGTGGAGGAGATATATCTTTATCAAATTCTACGTCCAACTTTGGTGCAGCTGCATTATCTTCTTCAGGATTTAAGGATAATGCCTTCCCACAAGATGATGCTGGATATATTACTCATATCATCCCACCAAAAGAGATTTCTCTCACAGAAACTGCGATTGAATTTGCATCAATTGATGTAGTAAAAACTGATGTTGTTGCTGGAGTTGGTTCTACTGGTAATCTTTATTTGACTTCACAAACCAATGTAGATGTTCCTCCAGAAAATGTTGTTGATGGGTATAGAATTGGTGCAAAATCTAATGATACTTTGGGTGTATTAATATCACAAGGTGGAGTAGTAACTGAATATAATGCTCGTATTGCGATGCCTGGACCATCTGCTCCAGAAACTAATTCTAAAAAATCATATATTGTTAATCGTAGTACTGCAGGTATTAATAGTATTTCTAGTAATGTATTTACTTTTACTGAGAGGCATAATTTAACTAATGGAGAAACTATTAGAGTTATTAGTGATAGTGGGCAATTACCTAATGGGGTAAAGTCAAATGAAGTGTATTATGCTATTACAACATCAACAGGTATTAGCACAAATACTGATATTAAGTTAGCTAAAACATTAAATGATGCTATTAATGATAATCCAGTGACTGTTAATAGCAGTGGTGGAACTTTAACTGTTGAAAGTAGAGTATCTGATAAGAATTCAGGAGATATTGGTCATCCTATTCAGTGGGATGGTACTAATTCTCAATGGTATATTGGGGTTTCTACAATAGCATCTGAGAATAACATTTATTCCTCCATAGTTGGACTTGGAACAACCGCCCTTGGTAATTCAACAGCAAGGACATTTGTGAAGAGACGCTCTGATTCAAGAAATCAGGATGATACACTCTATCGTTTCAGATATGTTGTTCCATCATCTTCAACAGCAAGACCTCCTACAGAAGGATTTATTATTCAAGAATCTAATACTTCCATAGGTTCTACTGATACAGAAATAGCAACATATTTTGGGGGTACTGGAGTATCATTATCCAATACACTTCAGCAAAGAAACTTTAGGTTTATTTCAAGCTGTACTTGGTCAGTAGATACTGCAACCATATTTACAGAACTTCCTCATGATTTGAGAGTTGGTTCTGAAGTTGAAATAGTCAATGTTAAGAGTAGTTTGAATACTTTGGGTGTTGGTAATAGCTGCTATAACTCAAAATATAAAGTTGCTTCAATTCCAACTAGTAAGAGATTTACTGTAGGTATTTCTTCAGATCCTGGAACATTTACTAATGATACTGGAGCAAGAACTATTGCTCTTCCATATTTTAAGAAGAAAACATCAGTTGATACATTTTATATTCATAAAGTTGATGAAAGGAAAAGATATATTAGTGGAGAACAAGATGGTGTTTATTATTTGACTGTAGCAAATGCATCAAATTCTCCATCAGTTGCTCCATTTACTGGTGATAAATTCTCTCAACCATTGAAGGAACTTTATCCACAAACACAAAGAGATAATCCTGTTGCAGATCCATTACCATCTAAATCTTTTGCTGAATCTGGATTAATAGGTAATGTTGTTATTGATGATCCACAGAGCAGTATCACTAGAGAAACTGTTGATAGGTATATGTTAGATAGTAATACTGGTAAGGCAGTTGATGATATTAAAACTATTACTGCATCATCACCACCAACTCATATAATTGAGACAGTAGTTGATCATGGTTTCAACAGAATAGTGGAATTGGCTATTGATAATGCGGGAGATGGTTATGGAGTTTCTGGAACTGTTAGTACTCTTTATAATGCAATCTTAGTTGGATATGCTGGATCAATAGTTGGTCAAAATGCAACAGCAAAAATTGTAACTAATACTTCTGGCGTTCTTACTTCAATAGAAATTATGGACGGTGGTTCTGCATATGGAGTAGGCAATACAATGACTGTTTCATCTTCAGGACTTACAACTTATGCACCATATATTCCTGCAACAGTTAGAGTTGCTAAAATTCACAACAATGTTGGTGATGTAGTTAAAATTAGTGGAGTTAGCTCTGAAACTTATTCTGGTTATAATGGTGTTTATAGAATTAGTGATGTTCAACCTGGAGCAGCAACTACCTTAGTAGCAGTAGGTACTACTACTGTTAATGGATATAGTATTACTGGTGTTGGGTTAGAACTTTGTAGTAAAGCAAGTCTTCAGACTACTGGAGTATCAATTGCAGGAACTTCTTTTGCATATGATTATGCTACTGGAATAGCAACAGTATCAACTGGTGCAACTCATGGATTATCAGTTAATAATAAAGTTACAATTTGGGGATCAGATCAAGCTTTATATAATGGAAGCTTTGTTGTAACTGAGAACGTTAACAATGCTAGGTTTAAAATTAATGTTGGTATAGGAACTATAGCACCAACACAAACTGGCGACTTGTATGTGTATCGTGAAGGTGTTTCTTCTAATGATGGTCTCATAACAGAGGATAATGAGAATCTGGGAGGTAGAATGGTTCCATTTTATGGTGGAGTTACCTCAACAGTTACTATTGTAGATTTGACCGCAGTTACAGAAGATGTTAATGTATTGAATATTGCGAATTTAGATATTAAAATAGGTGATTATTTGTTGGTTGATGATGAGATAATGAGAGTTAAAACTACTGTAGCAATTGGAGTAACAGCACCTATTAAAGTATTCCGTGGTGTCCTTGCATCCCAGAAAACTGCACATGCTATTGGATCAGAAATAAGAAAAATTGATGTTAATCCAATTGAATTCCGTAGACATTCTATTATTCGTGCTTCTGGGCATACATTTGAATATGTTGGTTATGGTCCTGGTAACTATTCAACTGCTTTACCTGAAAAGCAAAGTAGAGATATTACTGAAAAAGAAGAACTTCTTACTCAATCAGTCAAACGTGATGGAGGTACTAACTTTTATACTGGTATGAATGATAAAGGTAAGACATATTCAGGTAAGGATGAAATTACTAATACTCCTATTAGAACAGTTACTGGTGAGGATATTGGAAAACTTCCAGGATTAGATGTTATTACACCTATTGAAGGTTCATTCAAACGTACTATTCGTGTTGAGGGTGGTTCTGATGGAAAGGCATCTTCAGAGTTTAATGGACCAGTTATTGTTAATAAGAAACTGACTGTAAATTCTGACTTTGAATCCAATTCACTTCTATTACAAGGTGGTGCTACAGTTTCTAGAAAATATACAGTTGCAACTTCAATTCCTACAGTCGCAGGAAATCCTGGTGATGTTGTTTTCAATGCTAATCCAACAAGTGGTGGAACTATTGGATGGGTCTATACTACATCAAATGCTTGGAAAACCTTTGGAGCTATTTCTTCCTGATTGTTTACCAGTATAAATAATAAAAATACATATGAGGGGGAGAGTGAACCCTAATGGCTGTAAATAAGAATTTTGTAGTCAAGCATGGATTGGAGGTGGATAATAGCCTCATTTATGCAAATGCGACAACCGATAAGGTTGGTATTGGGTCCACAATTCCTGGAGTACTTTTTGACGTTGATGGTCAACTTAGATCCAAGTATGTTAATGTAACTGGTGTATCTAGTTTTACTTCTTTAGATATTAGTTCTGATGTAGATATAGATGGAAGAACAGAACTTGATGTTACTAATATTGCAGAGACATTAAATGTAACTGGTGTTTCTACTTTTGTTGGTGTAGGTACTTTTGTTGGTAATCTTTATGTTGGTGGTACTTTCGAGGTTAAAGATACTCTAAAATTCAATAATGTTACTGATAATACTACTGGTAATGCTGATACTGGTGCTGTTCAGATTGATGGTGGATTGGGTGTTAATAAGAATGTAGCAGTAGGTGCCGGATTATCTGTTGTAGGTGTTTCAACATTTGCTGGTAGTATTGATGCAAACTTAAATCTAGATGTAGATGGAAGAACAGACCTTGATGATTTAGTTGTTACTGGTGTTTCAACCTTTAGTAATAGTATTGATGCAAACTTAAATCTTGATGTTGATGGAAGAACAGACCTTGATGATTTAGTTGTTAGTGGTATTACTACAGTAACTAATGTTACTGATAATACTACTGGTAATGCTGATACTGGTGCTGTTCAGATTGATGGTGGATTGGGTGTTAATAAGAATGTAACAGTAGGTGCCGGATTATCTGTTGTAGGTGTTTCAACATTTGCTGGTAGTATTGATGCAAACTTAAATCTAGATGTAGATGGAAGAACAGACCTTGATGAT
>MPMF02194186.1_pt1 | contig 10644 bp, 10 predicted proteins | sample 1617271 | NCBI WGS metagenome assembly MPMF02 (sample SAMN05944812, study PRJNA350692) | marine metagenome | biome: marine; feature: ODZ; material: water; isolation source: 120 m water sample prefiltered with 30 um filter, filtered on to 0.2 um... | place: Pacific Ocean | collected 2012-04-09... | reverse complement strand
CTGAATGCCCTGGTAGATGCCGCCATTGACGGCGTTGGCGTTCTGATCCCTGCGCGTCGCGAGGATTGAAGTCGCTTCGCCAGTGGCCTCAGATGTCGCCTGGGCTGCGGCCGCCGTTGCGGCCGCCGTTGCGGCCGCCGTCGCCGCTGGCTGAGCAGCGGCTGGTGCCGCTTCGTCGTCGTCACCACAGCCGATCAACGCGGCTCCGGCCAGTCCGGCTGCTCCGAGGCCAATGCCTCGAATCGCGGACCGTCTGCTAATACGTGATCTATTCCAGAAGTTGTCTGCCAAGAATTCACTCCCCTCTGGTGAACCAGTTCGACAACGGGCGTTGCCAACATGTCCTCACAGCACTTGGAGGAGGTTGTACCGGTATCGCGAACTGCAGTCAACTACGGTCGTAAGTAACGGTCGACGGCCCGTGATGCTATCGGGCGACGCCACCTGCGATGCGTGTAACGGGCTCGAAGGCAACCCACGCGAACCAGAAGTGGTTGCCGGCGACGATCGGCGCCCGCACCGAGCCACTCAGCGGGCCGCCGGTTGCCCGCCCGAGCTCGCTCCAGGTGCTTCCCGTCTCTGTGCCGACGATTGCGCCGTTGCGCTCGACGAAGCTCAGCAGCTGGCCATCGAGGTCAGGCGAATACGCTGCCGCAGCGCCCACGTCCGCACCGTCGGCGATCAGCGGGCGATCGAGTGCAGAACGTGTGCCGGGCTGCCAGAACGCGACGACCGATTGTCCCCCAGCTTCGGCCTCGATCACCACATGCTCCGCAAGCGCGGTGGAGGGGAAGGCGACGGCGTCGCTATCGATTTCCACGGCGAGCACACGCTCCTTGCCGTCGAGCCGGGTGTCCTGCTCGGTCTCGAAGGGGTAGGTAGGTGCCCGTGCCGGGCTTGTCGTACTCCGTGTACTGCGTGCCGCCATAGTTGCGGGCGATCCCCGTGTTGATCGAGAGCACCAGCCCGTCCGGGAATGCGTCGCGAAAGTCCTGCCACGAGACGGTTTGCGAGGGTAGGAGGGTCAACTGCTGGCGACATCGCTACCGACGATCGCCTCACCGGTGATCTGCTGCCAGAGCGTTTCGGTCTGATGGTCGTACATGATCAGGTCGCTCATGCGAGCAGGCCGGAGACGCCGAAGGTACGAGCCTCGCCTCCGGCCACACGACGGTTGAAGACGATCGCGGAGTTGCACAGCGGACAGCAAGAGATTTCAGTACCGGGACACCGCCGATTACATCATTCACGAGTTCGTGCCAGAGCAGGACTTAGATCGGATAGATGCGCGCCTCGCCGTTGATTTCGATGGAGATCGCGGGTTCGTCCGCGACGAGGAACGGACCGACTACTTCCTGCGTGAGCGTGCCGACGTCGATCAGTGTCGGGATCTCGTCGTGCCATCCGCCGAAGTCGATCTCCGAGAGATCGATCGAGCGCACCGTCGGATCAGTCAGCGGGAACGCCGGGAAGCTCGCATCTGCGACCTCTTGTTCCCTCGCCGTGAGCGCTGAATCGGCCCCCTCGCTGGCTTCGGGCGTGGCTGTCGGGGCAGCGGAGGTGGAAGCGGACGCTGCGGTTGGTGCCCCTGGCGCGTCGTTCCCGCCGGAGCATGCGACGACGCCCGCCAGTAGTGGGGTTACGTTCCTGACGTGGTTTCCATTCGATTCCACTAATCCAAACGGTCGCTACGCAGATTGGAGTTGGGAGTTAGGTTCCGAGGGAAGGACTTTCCGTGGTAAACCAGCAGAACAACTCATTATCGATAAGTTCGGCGGGCAGTAGTCAGAAAAGAACGTGCTCTATCACACGACGAATCTAACGGCTAGGAGTCACATGGGGGATTAGGTACAACTGGAGGTAAGGAGATGAATCTCAAGCTCACAATATCATTCCTTCTGCCCGCAGTGTTCATGTTGCTGCTGGCAGCTTGTAGTGGTGGAGGTCAGATTGCCGATACCCCAATCCCTGAGGCTAAGGTAGAAGTTGAACTATCGCCCACAGCAACGTCTACGTCAGTGCCGCCAACGGCTACAGCAACACCTGAATCCACACCCACCCCAATTCCAGGTGTTCCACTTACGAGCGCATCCGCAGTCACTTCACCGCCCCCTAGCATGGAAGGTATCAATACCCATACGGAGATGTACGGAACAGGGGCTGACCCTAATATCATCACGCTTGGCCCCAAAGTTGGTGGCCATCCAAACTCCACTCCCTACACCTATAAGACCAGTTTGAATTTCCAACAGGTTAAACACGGAGCTCCTTTTCTCGCACCTATTGATATGGTATTTATAGGCTTTAAGAATAGCAATGCCAAATATAGGATTAAATTAATCGACGGCAACAGTGCGAACCAACTGCCTGACGGTCAAAACAAAGTCTATATCACCCCGTTCAATGATTTAGTATTATGCTTTGAGTCTTCAAATTCCGATTGGCCAGGCATGATTATATGTACTTATCATTTATCCACCTCTCCCCTATTGCTTGGTCATAATCAAAATCCCGATTGCGGTGAGGTTGAAGAGTGGGGAAATACTGTACAAATGCAGGGACACTATTTCTATGCAGTCAGCGATTATTCCCAAGAAACTAGTAATGCACGTTCATGCGAAGCTTTGATTGGACACTCGACAACACGAGGTGAGGTAATTGGATTCGCTGGTAGCGTTGGCCACCCCCGTTCTTTAAAGGAGAAGAACGAAGGAGAATATATCACCGTTGGTACTAACCCTCAGGCTCCTTTTCGCTTCAAAGTCTCCCATACATCAGAGAACCCTACGGTTCAAAAAAGAAACAGCTATCTTCATTGGGTTCAGCCAGGCTCGTTCTTTTATTGGAAATGCTATAGCCCTGATGCGAATTTCCCCAGCGGGGTACTTGCTTATCCTTTCGAATGTGGAGGGTATCAACTTCCCGCAGAACAACGTGATGTAGATTTCAAGTATCCCCCAAAGCAGTAACTGTCGGAGTCACAACAATGACAAGTAACGCCAGCGAGGCGATGACCCATCTCCGAGGGCTAGCAAGCATGTGTCTTCTTGTGCGCCAGTGTGCGGCGCATAGCGCCGGCCTGCTGTGATTGGGCCTACGCGACTGCGTCGAAGTTACTGCCACGCAGAAGAGTCCCGGGCCCCTTGGCCGTTGCGGGCGGAAGGGCAATGCCGATACCGTTCGCGCACCATGGCTTACTTCAACCCGTCGCGACTCTCATATGTACGAGACCCATACCCGGCCCTCGCCCGGCTGCGGGCTGAGGCGGCAGTGCACTACAGCCAGGAGCTCGACGCCTGGATCATCACCAGTTACGCGGAGTGCTTCACCATCCTTCACGAGGCTGGGACGTTCGGCACCGACTTCTTCCCGTGGGAGTACGTCGGGCGCGACGAGGAGGTCGCCGGCCGCAAGCAGATCTTCGCGGGCATCACGCGGCTAACGAACTCCGTGGGCCCCGATCACGTCCGCAAGCGCGCTGCGGTCGGCTCGGCGTTCTCGCAGACTGCCGTCGAAGCCTTCCGTCCGCGCATCGTGGAGGTAGCGGAGCAGTACGTCGCCGCACTGCCGCCCGGCGAGCAGGTCGAGATGATCGACACGTTCGCGAAGCCGATACCCGACACACTGCTCGCCGACCTGCTCGGCCTGACCGTCGACGAGTACGCGGCGGCGGCGGCATGGGGTCGTTCGATGGCGATCGCCTCTGAGCCCTACGCTTCCGCGGAGCAACTGGAGGAAGGTCGCGAGGGCCGCGAGCAGTTCGCGGCCTTTCTCGCCGCTGTCCCGCCGGGCGGGCCGGACGCAACCGGTGTGATCGCGCTCGCGCGCCGGGCGGAGGAAGCAGGCGACATCACGGCCGACGAGGCGCTCTCCGTGATCATTGATGTAGCACTCGGCGACGGGCTGACGGCGCTGATCGGGAGTTCGCTGCTCACGCTCTCGCAGCACCCCGACGAGCTCAAGCGATTGCACGAGGACCCCTCGCTGATCCTCAACGGCGTAGAGGAGCTGGCTCGCTTCGACCCGCCGCCGCACATACTGATCAGGGTCGCGACTGCGGAGACGACGCTCGGCGGCCAACAGCTTGAGCCCGGTGCGATGCTGTTCCTGATGGTCGGCGCGGCGAACCGCGACCCGGCGGAGTTCGAGGATCCGGACCGCTTCGACATCGAGCGTGAGAACCAGCGACACCTCACGTTCTCGGCCGGCGAGCACTTCTGCATCGGTGCGCCGTTCTCTCGGGTGGTGCTCACGGAGGTGATGAACGCGTTCCTGAGCCGGTTCGGCCACGTCGCGCTCGTCGCAGACGGCGTCCACCGTCCCGAGGGCTTCCTGGCACGCGGCTTTGACCGATTGGACTTGATCGTCAGTTAGACCAGCGAGGGGGGACCATGGCTTCACTGAGCGAGATGTTGGAGGGACCAGCGCCCGTCACGGGAACGCTGGTCTCGAACCCACTGATGGCGCGCATGGCGGAGGACGCCGGCTTTCAGTCCCTGTACCTCGGCGGCGGCATGCTCGGCTACTCGAAGGTCGTGCTGGAGGCGAACCTCAACATCACCGAGCTGGTGCAGGCGGGCATCGACATCCGCGCGGTCAGCTCGCTGCCGCTGATCCTCGATGGCGCGACCGGCTTCGGCGACCCGATGCACATGCACCGCACGATCCCGATGGCGGAGGCGGCGGGGTTTGCGGCGATCGAGATCGAAGACCAGCTGATCCCGAAACGCGCCCATCACCACGTCGGCATCGAGCATCTGATCCCGAGCGAGTTGATGGAGGCGAAGGTGCGCGAGGCGGTCGCGGCGCGGCGCGACGACCTGCTGATCATCGCCCGCACCAACGGCATCCGCTCCACGGACTTCGAGGATGCGATCGACCGTGCGATCGCGTACAAGCGAGCGGGCGCGGACCTGATCATGCTCTCCCCTCGCAACCGCGAGGAACTGGAGGCGGTCGCCGACCGCGTCGAGGGGCCGTTCCAGCTGCTCGTGCCGGCAGGTGGCGCGACGCAGATCGGTATGAGCATGGAGGAGCTCGGCGCTCACGGCTTCCGGCTGCTGATCGACGCGGCAAAACCGCTGCTCGTCGCCTTCCGCGCATGGAAAGAGCTGTACGGGTCAACCGCCGAGGACCTCAGTAGCCCCGCGCTGACGGCGGAGGACGCTCGCAAGCTCGCAGGTGAGCTGAACGAGGCCGTTGGCATCGAAAAGCTGCTACAGATCGAGCGGGACACCGTGGAGCAGGGGCACTAGCGTGTACTCGCCAGCAGCGAAGCAGACATACGGGCAGCGGGGGGGGGGGCGATGAGCGGACGAGTAGAAGGTAAGGCAGCGATTGTCGTCGGCGGCGGCCAGACACCCGGCGAGACGATCGGCAATGGTCGGGCGACGGCGATGCTATTGGCGCGCGAGGGCGCACGCGTGCTGGTCGCCGACCGCGACCTCGCCGCCGCGGAGCAGACAGCCGCGCTGATCGGCGAAGAGGGTTTCGACGCCTCCGCCGCGCAGGGCGACGTCGTCGATGAAGATCAAATGGAGGCGCTCGTCGCGACCTGCCTGGAGCGTTACGGCAGCGTCGACATCCTGCACAACAATGTCGGTGCCAGCCTCGCGCTGGACGACGCCCCTGCCACCGATCTCTCCGTCGATGCATGGGACAGCATCTTCGCGGTCAACTTGCGAGGGATGTGGCTGGCCTGCAAGTACGCGATCCCTGTGATGCGCGAACAGGGCGACGGCTCGATCGTGAACATCTCATCGATGGCCGCGCGCTCGAACTACCCGCTCGTTGGCTACAAGACGACGAAGGTAGCCGTGGTCGGGCTGACCGAGCACCTGGCGGGACAGCACGCCGACGCCGGGGTGCGGGTGAACGTGATCCTGCCCGGCCTGATGAACACGCCGATGGCGATCGAGCCGCGCGTCGCAGAGGGACAAGACCGCGCCGAGCTGATCGCGAGGCGCGACAGCGGCGTGCCGCTGGGCCGCAAGATGGGCAGCGGCTGGGACATCGGCCACGCTGCGCTATTCCTGCACTCCGACGAGGCGCGGTTCATCACGGGCATCTCTCTGCCCGTCGATGGCGGCAGCGGCGTCGCCCGCTAGTCGCGCCCGCTAGTCAGGCGCCAGCCCTGCGGACTCCTCCAGCAGCTGGAATGTCGCGGTGAGGTTCTTCGGGCCTAGGCCGCGCGCCTTCGCGCGCAGCAACGTCTGGTGCGCCGCGGTCGTGACCGGCAGCGCGGCGTTGTGGTTCGCCGCCACCTCAAGCGCCAGCCGCACGTCCTTCGCCGCGAGCTCCAGCGCGAAACTGACGTTGTCGTAGTCGCGATCGAGCAGCCGAGGCACACCACCGACAAAGCGCTGAGCTGAGCTGACGCTCATCACCTCATGCGCCCGCATCGGGTCGAGGCCCGCCACCTCAGCGAGCAGGATCCCCTCCTGCACCACCTGTTGCGTGGTCAGGGCGACGAGGTTGTTGACCAGCTTCACGAGCACGCCGTTGCCGATGTCGCCCATGTAGAAGACGTTGTCGCCGATCGCGTTGAGCACCTCTTCGTAGCGATCGAAAGTCTCTTTGTCGCCGCCGACCATCACGGCCAGCGTGCCGGCCTCGGCGCCCGCTACCCCGCCGCTCACCGGCGAGTCGAGCATCACGATGCCCTGCTGCTCGGCGATCGCCGAGAGCCGCTTCGCAACGTCCGGCTGGCTCGTCGAGAGATCGAGGTAGGCCATGCCGGGCTCCGCGCCCGCAAGAATGCCGTCCGGGCCGGTCAGCACGGCTTCTACCTCCAGGGGGCCGGGCAGCGACGTGAGTACGATCTCGCTGAGGCGGGCGACCTCGGCGGCGCTCTCCGCCCACTGCGCACCGAGTTCGATCAGGTTGGCGGCCTGCTCCTCGACGAGGTCGTGGACGACGACCTCGTGACCCGCCCTGATCACGTGTTCGCACATCGGGTTGCCCATGTTCCCGACGCCAATGAATCCGACGTGCATCGTCTTATCCCTTCTGCGTGGGCTGTGGCCATGCTGTCGCTATTCGTCTTTGATCGACTCCAGTGTTGGTGTGCGGTCACGGTCGCCGGGGTCGTCCCAGCCCGTCCACTCCGGCGTGCGCTTCTCTCCGAAGGCGTGCCGCGACTCCATCAGATCGCTCTGCGCTCCGTGATCGCGCAGCGCATCAGCGAGGCGGTCGAGCTCCGGCGTCACCCCCGGCCGCATCGCGCGCATCATCGTCACGGTGTTGACGCGCGAAGCCGGCCGCAGCGGCAGCATGTGCTCTGTCATCTCGAAAGCCATCGGCAACAGCTCCTCCGCGTCGACGAGCCGGTTGAGGAACCCAACCTCGTAGAGCCGTTCGGCGTTGAAGCGGAATCCGAGCGCCATCTCGGTCGCGATCGGATGCGGCAACCCGGCGACGTGACCGTGGTTCAAACCGCCGGGCAACCAGCGTTTGGCCTCGGACATCTCGAATACCGCGTGGCGTACGGCGACGCGCAGGTCGGTGCGCTCGACGAGCTGAAAGCCACCGCCCATCGCGAATCCGTTGATCGCTGCGATCACGGGTTTGCGCAGCGTGCCGTCCTGAAACGGATCGTCCAGCACGGGCCCTCGTCCTCCACCCCTCGGCGCACCCGCTTCGACCGACTCCTTCATGTCCTCGCCCGCGCAGAAGCCACGATCCGTCCCCGTGAAGACAGCGACCTCAAGGTCGTCGCTGTCGCGGAACTCCGAGAACGCCTCGTCAAGGGCGATGCGGATGTCGCGCCCGAGCGCGTTCATCCGCTCTGGCCGGTTCATGCGGATCAGCATCACTTCGCCGTGACGCTCGGTTTCGGCGACTGCCATCGACTGCCCCCAGTGTGCGCCTCGCGCAGCGCGAGCATAGCGGAGGGCGTCGCGCTCTGCCGCGCGGGGCGACGCGGTACTCTACGCGCGAGGGGGGTATGACCTAGGAGGAGCAGATGCCCGACGAGCGATCAAACGGAAGTGCGGCGGTCGCCTCGAGTCAAGGAGTCCCGCCACCGCTGCTCTATTTGGCCGCGATCGCGATCGGCGTCGTTCTCGACCTCGCGTTCCCGCTGCCCGTGCTCCCGGCCGGTGCAGCACTGGCCACGGGTGCGGTAGTGCTCGCAGTGGGGCTCGCTCTGATGACGTGGGCGGAGCGCACGATGGAGCGGGACGGAGAAGGCGTGCGGCCGGATCGCAGTACGTCGGTGATCGTGGACGGCGGTCCGTATTACCTCTCGCGTAACCCGATCTACGTCGCGTTCACCTTGATCGCAGTCGGGGTAGCGCTGCTCGTGAACAGCGGCTGGGGGCTGGCATCCGCGGCGATCGCAGTCGCCACAGTGCACTTCGCGACGGTGCTGGTCGAGGAGCGCTACCTGCGCGCGCACATCGGCGACGAGTACGCTCGCTACACTGACCGCGTCCGCCGCTGGCTCTAAATCAATCGACGGCGGAAACGACGGAGGAGGCCGCAGATGCCCGACGACCGATCGACCGACGGAGAGGCCAGCAGCAACGGTGCCGTCGACCCGGGCCAGCGCCCTTCCGCGCTGCACGGCGTCCGCATCCTCGACTTCACCCGCGCACAGCAGGGCCCGTACGCAACACAATTGCTCACCGACATGGGCGCGAAGGTGCTGAAGGTGGAGCCGCCCGGCGGTGAGATAGGGCGCGCGACGGGGCTCGGCCCCGACGGCTTCTCTTCGTACTTCGAGGCGCACAATCGCGGCAAGCGCAGCATCACCCTCGACATGCGCAAGCCGGAGGCCGTCGAGGTCGTGCGCCGCCTCGTCCCGACTGTCGACGTGGTTGTCGAGAACTTCCGACCGGGCGTGATGGAACGCTGGGGGCTGGGCTACGAGGGGCTGAAGGAACTGCGCGAGGACATCATCCTCGCCTCCGCCTCGGCGTGGGGTCGCTCGGGCCCGTGGGCCAGCCGAGGCGGCTACGACCACGTCGCGCAGGCGCTGAGCGGCGTGATGTACGAACAGGGCGAGGGGCCGGGCGGTGAACCTCAGGCCCTGATTGGTGGCTTCGCGGACCAGATCGGCGCGATGCTGCTCGCCTTCGGGGTCTCGACCGCGCTGATGGTGCGGGAGCGCGATGGCATCGGCCAGCACGTCGATGGCTCGCTGATCGGCGGCATGATCGCAATGCAGGCGAAGCAGGTCTACGACTTCCTGCGCACGGGCAACCAGAGCGGCTTCGAGCGTCGACGGGCCGCGACGTACACGAACTACGAGTGCCAGGGCGGCGAACACATCGCGATCGCAGCCAACTCGCAGAAGTTCTGGGAGGCGATGTGCGACGCGATCGAGCACCCCGAGCTGAAGACGGACGAGCGCTTCGCCAGCCCATGGGGCCGCCGCGACAACAAGGACGAACTGGTCGAGGAGCTGGACCGCATGTTCCACGAGCGGCCGATGGAGCAGTGGCTGCCGGGGCTGGAGGCGCACGATGTGCCGCACGCGCCGGTGCTGGACTACGCCGGCGTCGCGGATCATCCGCAGTACTGGGCGAACGGCTACCTGCAGGAGATCGAGACGTCGCACCTGGGCACGATGCGTGTGCCGGGACTGCCGATCCAGATGAGCGAGACGCCACCGCGCATCCAGGGCCCGGGGCCGATGCTCGGCCAGCACACGGAGGAGATCCTGCTCGAGGCTGGCTTCACGTGGGACGAGATCGAGGAGCTCAGCAACAGCGGAGCGACCGCGAGTTCGCACGAGTCGAGTGTGCCGACGCAGGGTCAGCCCGCGAGCGGCTAACTGGCGCATCGAGCGGTGAGCACCACCAACGAGCTATAGTCCCGTCCACCCGGGTTCCTGAGATCAGGCGGAGGACGCTCGTGCTCATTGGCTACTTCACAGAACGTCCGTATCAGGATCCGTCCGCCGAGTGGTGGGGCCGCAGCGGACGTCAGCTCACTGACCTCGAAATGAGCAACGACAGCTACGATCCGGTGCTCGGGGGGCAGCTCTACAACCGCTACCTCGATGAGCAGCAGTTCGTCGAAGAGGTCGGCTTCGACGCAATCGCGCTCAATGAGCATCACAGCACACCGTTCTGCATGGGTGGTGTAATGAACGCAGAGGCATCGATCCTCGCTCGCATCACCGACCGCGCGAAGATCGTGCTGATAGGCAATGTCCTCCCGATCCACGACGACCCACTGTGGCTGGCCGAGGAGCTGGCGACGATCGACATGATCTCAGAAGGTCGCCTGGTCACCGGATGGGTGCGTGGCACCGGCCGCGAGAGCATCGCTCACAACTCGCAGCCGCCGTTCAACTGGGAGCGATTCCAGGAGGCCCACGACTTCATCATCAAGGCGTGGACCACGCCCGGCCCCTACCGCTGGGAGGGTGAGCACTACGACTTCCGATACGTGAACCCGTGGATGAAGCCGTACCAGTCGCCGCACCCGATGATCATGATCCCCGGTGTCGTCAGCAAGAACACCGTGAAGTGGGCCGCGGAACACCGCTACCCGTACCTGATGCTCGGCACCCGCCTCGAGCCGACGAAGCAGTCGTTCGACTACTACGCCGAGGCCGCGCAAGAGAACGGCTACGAAGCCGGCTCGCAGCACCGCGGCTACCTGATGAAGGTGCACGTCGAGGCGACCGAGGAG
>MPMF02355180.1_pt1 | contig 10657 bp, 6 predicted proteins | sample 1617271 | NCBI WGS metagenome assembly MPMF02 (sample SAMN05944812, study PRJNA350692) | marine metagenome | biome: marine; feature: ODZ; material: water; isolation source: 120 m water sample prefiltered with 30 um filter, filtered on to 0.2 um... | place: Pacific Ocean | collected 2012-04-09... | reverse complement strand
TGGATTTGCCTTTAATTCAGCAATATCAACAGAATCAAGATTAAAGGTCTCCGAACGGATTGCTTCTTTGTAATCAACACGAGACCAGTCAATGCCTTCTATTGGACCATTGCTCAAATCCTGATAATCAACGCCTTGCCAATTGAAGTCTTTGTAAATCTTTTTCTCTTTCTTGCTCGCTAAGTTTATCTCACCCCAGCCCGCTGCATCAATGAGACCAAGATTAAAAGATTCTGCCTTTTTGTTTCTTTATAATTAACCTTTGATCAGTCAATGCTTCCTATCTCTACCTCAGATAGATCATTGAATCGGATTGCTGACCATTAACATCATTGTACAAGGCTTTGCTGTTATTTGCTCGCTGCCAATTCATATAAGGAAATACAGGCACGGAAGACTCGGCTGAATTATCTTGGCTCTGAGTTAATAGCAACGCGCCTCTTTCTGCAACAACTGAATCGTAGTCTGAGTATCTAGAGATTAACGAATCAAGTTCTTCACTTGCTAAAATTAAATCAGATTCTAGATGGCCAGTAAGTTAACCATAACTCTCTTCAATACTCTCTTTGTCTGAGGCCAATGTGTCGACTTGCTCGACAAGGAGGCTATTACTAGAAACAAGTGAGTTATGATATTGTCCAAATTCGGAAGAGTCTCATAGGGAATCTAGAATTACTGACACTACTCTTTCAATGCAATACTCGTAAACTGCTGTATTAGCTCTACCAACCATATAATGAACTTCATGCTCCATAGGGCCGCTAAGTAGTTGTTGAAGAGTACTTTCCTGAGTCGCAGTCATTTTAATGTTTAAGCATTTAATATATTTCTAGCATGAACAACTCCCGTTGTCAATTCAGGATTTCATGGACATTATTTAGGTTGTAGATCGATTTAAACACTGGTCATTTATAGTGCCCCCATGATTTGCTTGTATGGTTGTTAATTGTTTAAACTTCATGCACAATCATTGATATGAACCACACCTTTCAGCACCATTCTGTAGGTAACGTCCTGGCGTTGCTTGATGCGAGCGCTATCGGCTAGGTCTCCAAAGAGGAGCGAGGTTCCTGCAGAAATTTTGGCCATGTGTGGGTCTCTGACGTGAGTCCATTCTCTACATACGTGATCAACCCAACCATTGCATCGCCAACTGAACGACCAACAGCAGGTCACCAATGGGAAAAGTGTTCGGATCCTCCCAGTGAGGCCTACTGATGAATCCGCAGAATCGCCTGCATTTAATAGAATGCCTTGAGCCGTGCACCAGAAGACAATCCCAGGAGCTTGATGCTATGAAGCTTGGCTGTAACTTTACTGGCGATGAGCGATTCAATCCCTATGGCGTGTCTCCAAGATTTACATCTCTTCCTGCCTGCTCTTTCCTGCTGCTTAACGTTTTGTTACCCTTCAGAACCATGCTTGAGTAGATAGCCTAGAACCATTAATTTATTACTCAGGCAACCAAAGTCTGCTAAGGCTTAAAGTAACCCCTCTTGTTTTAAATAGTTTTATATGATTGCAATATTTATTACTTAGTCGATATATTGACTTAACATCAAGCAACGCATAGATTAGGATAACTTGTAATCTCAGGCGCATGCCTAACCTTCAGAAAATATTGCTTACCATCATTATTGCCTGTATTAGTGTAATCCTTTCTGGCGTTTATCAAAGCGTCATGAGAATGATCTTGTTGCAGCTTATTTTTGTATTGCCACCAGCCTTCTTTGTGTATCTTGAACAGTTTTCGGTTGTTTCTTCTTTGCTTTTGATCGCTATTTACTATGCCGCTGTCGTAATATTGATCTGGTGCGTGATTTGGCGAAATAGGTTGAAGCCTTTGCAAGACTTTGGAGAAATAGGAGTCACGAAAAGCTCTGTAATTAGACAGGTTAATAAAGAAAAAGGTTTTGAGTAATTGTAAGTTACAACTTGTTGAGTCATTGGTCCTCGTCGAATGAAGGCGATTGACTAAATGGGGATCAAGTCAAGGCCTCTTCCCCGCTTGGTTGATTTAGTTGTAGCATTAATTATAGATGCTGAATATGTCCGAGGGATAGACCCTGACTACACCTTCAGCTAAATAACAATATCAAGCAAACTCTCCCGTCACTGACCCTGCCACAGCGGCAACTCCCCTGCTTATGGTGTCCGGTTTTTCCATCACAGCAAACCTTAATCTGCCAGGTTTGGCGATTAAGATCATGGCAGGAACATTACCAGAGCATAGGTTTCTTATGAATTGATGTAGTCCCATATCGTGTGTCTTTTCAACTGTAGGTAGCCTCAAACTTAGGCTGAGAGTCATTCAAAACCGTGAAGGGTAAAACAGCATCGGAAGTGTTGTACTCGATCAATCCCCGACTACAATATAAAACCAATAGAGAAACCATCAGCTGAAACCATTTCTGATAAATCCTCAAATCACTGCTCAGAATTTATTCCATTCATTATCGGAGGAATTATGTTCGCTGATGGTGTTTTTCTCCTGTCTAATCAGATTTTGTTACGAGCGCCAATGCGGCTTAGGTGAGTCTATGGATCTGGTTATCGCTTTGGCTTCGCTGGAGTCTTCGCTTTCAATTGTGGAAGACCTGGAATGGGTCGCTTGTTAATTTATCTTGGCATTGGATTGTGCGTTGCTTTTGCGCTGCCGTCACGCCTGGAATCGCCTAAGTCTTGAAGCTTGAAGCGTGGGATCCTTTTGTCGAAGCGACAGCAAGTTGATTGAATTTAGCAGCTCACTAAGAATCAATCTTTCCATGATACGGTCTGCATCATGCACAGTTGGCTTCAGTCAAAGCGGAAAATCACTTGGTGCTAAGAGTTCAAGATATTCAATGTTGCTCTTGTTGAGTTTTGGATTGCCGTTCAATGATGCGATCAGACCACCATCAGCTCCAAAGCCAGCATGATTGCCATTAGCATTAAAGTAAAGGTTACCTTTGTTTTTATCGTAGATCAATTGATGGCGCTTAGCAGCCCACCTGTTGAGTTGCCTGCTTTTGCTCAAGGATTTAAATTTGGTCTTTGATCCTCTAGGGAAGTCTCCTAGATCAAATGCAATGAGATCACCTTGCTTTGGGTTGAAGTCTTTAATCACATCAGAGTTAGCTTTGCCCAGGTTGAAAGTGCTGAGTACAAATACATCAGCCTTTTTGCGTCCTGTGAGAATATCCTTCTTCAGATGGCCTGCGATTAGATCACTTTGATTTGAATCTATCAGCTTGTCTTTCTTGTCGTTACCTGTCTTTAATGAGCGGATTTTTACGTTGCCAATCTTGAAGGCTGAGCTTAGCTTTTTATTGGTTTTTGAATCTGGTAGAGGTAGAAGAAGACCTGAGGAGACTTCGCTGATAGTGCTAAATACAGTTTGCTGCGATCCCTCAGCATCGGGATAGTTCAGCTGCAAGCGAAGACTTTGATCCCCATGCTTTTGCTTGACTTTAAAAGTCTCACGTGCACCTGCTCTTCGCCAGTTGGTTCCATCAGATGAGAGTTCCCAACGGTATTGAGATGGACTAATCAGACCTTCTTCTGAATCACTACTGCTAAGTGTTGCTGTGAGGTTATAGCCAATGGCAGGGAAGCCCTGGATCGCAACAATGACGTCTTGATTGTCACCTGTTGTTGAGTCAATCGGCTCAGGATCTGGACCAGCCTCTGGCTCTGTATCAGTCTCTGTATCTGGCTCTGTATCTGGCTCTGGTTCGTCTTCAGCTAGATCGTTGATGTTCAGCGTCACGTCTTGTTCTGAGAAATTGCCAGCAACATCGGTAGCCACAATAGTGAATCCATAAGTGGATCTAGTTTCGTGATCTGGATTCTCATTGAGGATCACCTCACCTGAGATTGAATCGATAGAGAAGGCTGCTGCTTCGTCGTTGTTTCCTGGTTTTAAAGAGAACAGAACGTTGTTTAAACATTTTGGGGTGAAATGGCAATCGTCTGTTGCCTTTGCTGTGAAGCATAATTGTTCCGATCCGCTGTTTTCATCAATCGACTCGGCTTGATCAGTGGATGTGATAATAGGAGCAGTTAGATCAAAAGTTAAGAGCAATGATCTTGATAAGACTGAAGTGTTTCCAGCAGTATCTGTGGCTTCCGCCAATAGATCATGTAGACCGGAAGCCAGCTCTGTTGAGGTAATACTCCAATCACCATTGCCATCAGTTATGGAAGTACCCACCAATGATATTGGCCTAGTATTAAATATTCTCCAGTAGAGTTTAATAGTGCTGCCAGCTTCTGCTCTTCCTGTAATTGTTGGCTTGGTATTGCTGGTAATGTTATCGCTATTCGAACGTCCAGTATCAGAGTTAGCACTTAGATCAAGGTTTGTTAGTTCATCCGGGGCAATAACATCAGCACTTGTGAAGGAAAGGGTGGTTGTATCAGAGATGCCTGCATAGGAGTTACCGGATGGATCATCAAAAGCAGTGGCATCTATTTGGAGGTAATAGCCAGTGGAAGACTCAAAATCTGTTGATGGATTGATGTTGATCTGGTTTGTGCCAGAGCCTGTGACTTGCCCGCTACCAACAGCGATGTTCTCGACAGTTGAACGATCAGCAATTTTCTTGATGATGATATTACCCGTCTCAACATCAACAGCTTCTGAGAACGTGAGAGTAATGCTGCTATCAACCGCTACAGCAGTTGCATTATCTGCAGGGCTTGAACTAGTTAATGACGGCGAAATACTATCTTCTAAATTGGCAATCTGCACCCCATCATCTGCCTCTGAAGCTATCAATGCATAGGTGTTGCCGCCTATGGTTGTGGTGACAATCCCCATGGATCCATTTAACTCATCGAAACCTCCAATACCATCGGTGATAGTTGCAACGGCAATTGGCCTGGCTGGATTGGAGATGTCAACAATCTGCACGCCATTATCTACAAATGCAGATATCAATGCATAGGTGTTGCCGCCAATAGTTGTGGTGGCAATATCATTGGCTTCGTCTAACGTATTGAAGCTATCCCCGTTCGCATCACTGCCTCCATCGGTGATGCTGGCAACGGCCGTTGGCGAAATGAGATGACTGTCTTCAATGTTTATCTCTAGATTCTGGCTAGTACTCAATCTGTTCCCAGCAGCATCTTTAGCAATGGCAATCAGTGAATGGCTACCCCGTTGCAAGCGAGAGCTGTTAATCGACCATGTCTCTGTTGTATCTGTTTTTGTAGTGCCTAGCGGATTGTCTAAACGAATTTCTCCAGCTTGGTTTGTCTCGTAAAGAGTAATCGTTAGATAGGGGATGCGACTATTTAATCTGCCTGTAAGTGTAGGCGTTTTGTCGTCTGTAAAATAATCTGTATTGGACGTTCAGGTATCACTTTCATCTGCCAAGTCAATACTTAAAGTAAGCCCCGATCTGAACAGTGATGAAGTTAATTTATAAGTTTGAACATGGCCTCGATTGTCATCTTGATCTCCAGTTGCGCCATCATTTCCATATGCGCCAAAGGAGATGATTGATCCATCGGCGGAAAGTGCTACAGCGCTTCCTGCTTGATCTCCTGCGGCTTCACCTTCAAAATTTGATATTTCTGACCAAGTGCTGCATGAGTTGGAAAGGTAGCGGATCTTTCCACTGTTATTGCCTTGGGAGCCATCATGATTTTTTGAACCAATGGCAATAATCTGGCTATTCAATGCAAGAGAAATTACTTCTCCGACTTGATCCCCTTCGGCTTCTCCGGTGATGACGCCTCCTTCTTGAGTCCATCCAGCTTGGCTATTGCTAAAAAAACGTATCTTTCCTCTTCCACTATTATTGAAAGGGGCACCAATAACAGCAACTAATCCATCCCTTGAGAGCTCTACGCCTGCACCGGTCATTTCACCAACCTCTTCGCCGATGATCGTTTCACCCAATTGAGACCAGCTACTTCCTCTTGTATTTTCAAAAATGCGAACGTAGCCATTTCCATTCACTGGTGCACCAACAGCAAGTCGATCACCATCAGCGGACAGACTTACTGAGTAACCAAAATTGTCAAACTCTGCTTGTCCAAGAATCGGATCGCCAATTAGTTCCCAGTTGCTGCTGTTATTGCGATAGGTGCGAACTTCGCCTTTTCGAGTTTCTCCGTATCTAGTGCCAATCGCAACAATAGATCCATCGTAGGAAAGGGAAATTGCACCACCAGAGAAATGACCGGCATCAAGGCCATCAATATCAGCACCAATCTTTGTCCATTCACCGTCTGTTGCGTTGATATTGAACAGGCGTACATGTCCGCGTGTCTCATCGTGGAATAAAGAACCAATGGCCACAACAGAGCCATCCCCTGAGATGGCAATCGTTTGAGATGCCTGATCATTTTCCGCAACTCCATCAATTTCTCTACCACCCGCAACGTTTCTGTTGTAAATGCGAACGTGACCTCGGTCATCATTAGCATTGCCACTATCACCATCATTGTTGATAGCGCCAATGACGATCACCGATCCATCTTCAGAAATAGCAATCGTCTGACCAGACCCATCCCCTCCTGCTTCTCCATCGATATCTGCGCCTAACTTCTCCCAGATTGCAGAGCGGTCAACAGAACGTTCAATGCTGGTATGAATCCCGCCAATGATGAGCGTGCTGTGATCGTTCTCTGCTGGAGATTTAGTGCTAGGCGTTAAATCACGAATCAAGGCTGAAAATACAGCCCCTTCATCGCCTGGAGTATCAACAGCACCATTAAGGCGATGATCGATGGCATGGCCGAATTCTTCCAGCAACACTGCTTCCGCCTCTGCAGCTGTACATTCGCTAGCCAGCCAGCATTGAGATAAATCCGTTCCTCCCCGGTTGGATCTCTGCTGGTGTAAGCCCCTCGGATCCCATGCAGCTGCTGGGCTGAGAGATGTTCAACCCCAATGCTGAGCGACCATTGAGCAAGTCTTCCCTTAGATGCCTTGTTGGCGGACGCTCTGTTGCGCCAAAGGCTTGGCTGATCAGATCAGCGAAGCTAGTTTCATCCTCCGCCCAGGCTCTGATCCGCTGCTGGGCCTACTTCAACAACAGAGTGAGATCAACCGATGCCAGGTCAAGCTCGTGAGTGAGAAGAGTGAACATGGCTTAATCAGAAGAAGTTTTAATAGTAGCTAGATTGGAAGTTTTTGATTTGTTCTTGATCTTTTGTAGGTCTTGGTTGCCTTTGAATGTGCCAGTACTTGAATATATATTGCTAGCATGATTTCTTGCTGAGTCTTTAGATGCTTATTTCTGTTCCCATGTTTACTTCCCATGCCTTTGCGACGTAAATCTAATAGTAGATGTTGTGATTATAGCATTGAGGGTAAATAGAGCCTGAACCTGGAATTGGCTTATATGTTAGTTCTTCGGCGACTGTATTACCTCCTGCAACATACCTCCTCACTAAATGCGGAGTTTCTCTCCCCTTTACAAGTAAATGCATCCCTTCAATACTATCGAGCCGCTATTCCAACCTAGTGCGCATCTCAATCGAGCATCTTATGCTAATCATCGTCAAGCTTTAATCCGATGTGTCATTGAAGAGAAGTCGCAAGCAGATAGTATAGAAGCCAATTCGATTGTTAAGCTCATTTGCTTGTCGAATTCTACAAAAGACTTGAATCTACTTCAACAAACTTTCGGATAATGATCACTCACGTGCGTCTGGAGGGCCAAAATTGTTTTAGATTTGGTTAGAATTATCTCAATCACTGGTTCCAAAAATATCTTCTAATCCGCACAGCTAAACCTCAGCCTACCTGTATGGATCGAGTTTATTTTATAAATGATTTCTGGATTGCTTGATTCTTGCCTTGTTTTTAGAAGCTGTTAATCTTTGAATATGCGAACAGTAGAATCAAAAAGGATCTCAATCTATACCCTGATTCGCTCATCTCTAAATTAATGCTTATTATTTAATGGAGTTAGCTTTTTAAGTGCAATGATTGTAATTCAATTATTGCCTGCTACTAGTTGTCGTAAACTTCTTCCCTATGCCTCATTTAACTGTAGTCGTTGCATCCCGTTACTCCATGTTGCCTAAGAGAAGTTCTTACGGCTTGTTCGCCAATTAGCTTGTGATAAGCAATTGTCTTACCATTCGGTAAAATAACAGCACGGTTCTTTATTGCATAGCTGTTGCTAACACAATAAAATTACCAAAAAGATTAAAGGGTGCGGGCTTTGTCATGGCAATTGCTTGTCCCCAGACGTAAGGACCAGTAGGACATAGAGGATTGATGCCCAGATAGTTATTCTGACAGTTCTCAAAAATTAGATAAATCGTACGTTGAAGTATTTTATGGCCTGGTTGAGCATAGAATGCACCATTCCAGCTAGCCCATGGCGCGGCATTTGATAAAAGGGTATCTCGAAACGCTAGGAACTAAATGCTTGAGGGAACGTTCGCTCTGCCAGTGCAATATATCCTACATCAAAATGCCAGCCACCTTTTATGTTGACAATACATAGGCGAGCTAGATCAGACTTGTATGCATAGGGCTCAAGCTTTTGATAGGCTATAAGTACATCTACTCTGTAATTCTTCTTTATGAGTCCTTGTATTTCTTGGCCATTGTAAAGTATGTGTGACAAATCAGGAAAGCACAGTTTTACACTGTTGATACACGAATGCACCGTCCCTTCTTGTGGTGAATTGTTACTTGTAATGAGAATCTGGGTTGCCTTCACCTTTCGACTTTGAATTATTTTGATTTTATGTGTGATTAAATCGGTTGCAAGTACTCGATGACACATCAACTGCTGGACTGAATCTCCTTTCAGAATAATAACCCAAGCTATTCTTTACCATGGTCAAGCTGACACTTCATTTTAGAAACAGTTATAATCATAAATCTTCTAATCTCTTATCGATTACTTGGGACGGTGACGTTGCCAACTCCACGCGAAGATCTTCGCAGGATTTGCAAATTTACAGCAGAATAGCGCTCCGGATTGGCTGTTGGGCAGATGATAGCCGTTTACAGCTCAAATCGACCTTGACCATGCCCGATTATGCGTTAATTCCGTACTGAACTCATGAACACCGAAGTAGCTGTATTTTGGATGAATCTGTTGGCTCTGTCCCAGATCAAGTCTCACAACCCTGTTATTTCTTCCCTACACGCTTTAACTCCAGAAATCACTCTCGATGCTGGCACTAAAAAACAACTATTCGTGCCAAGCGCATGAGACACCATAGATAGGCAGACGATGAAACGTATCTGTCATTTGTAGATGCAGAGTCCGTGATACGAGAGCGGATTGATATTGACAAGGGTATGTGCATATGATATACACGAGAAGAATGCTTCTTTTTCGAGATGTCTCCAACTCTTGGTGAACTAATTGATGAGCTTGACGATTATTATATTGGTAGCTCAGCTGACCCTGTTGGCAAACAATGGATTGAAGATCGCCTAGGAGAGTCATCCGACTTTAGTAATCATTATAATTCACTGGTTTCTGATAAAACCAATTTAGTAGAACAAGTATCGGCGTTAACCTCTGATAAGGAGGATTTAAGAGAGATAATTGACATTTTGGCAGATAAGGAATGGACAGACGATAGAATTGAAACTTTAGCAGACGATATGATCCTGAGTCAGCAAACTATTACTTCCCTTCAATCCGAGAAGATAAATCTAACAGAGAATCTTGAGTCGAAAAAGCTAGAATATGATCTAGTTATTGCAGAACGGGATGCGCTGCTATCCGCTCAGGAACAAGATGGTACAGACGGTATATTCCATTATGTCAATTGGAAACGAGCAAATAAGCGAAAGAACTTTTATAAGGATGTTAATTGGTCTGCTATACCTTTTGATGCTTTAACTGAAGCAGAGATAGAGAATATTGACTGGTCAGAGGTATTGACAGAGCAAGCAGAACAGGCAGAAACGTTTGACATTTCTTTTATTGATGTTGAAGGCTGGACAGAGGTGAATTCATCAGGAAAGGGGAAAAAAGAAATCTATAACGATTTAAATTGGCAAGAAGTTGATTATCAGAACTTAAGTGTAACAACAAGGTCAGGTATCGACTGGTCTCGTGTTGACTACAAAGAAGCAATCCTTGCAATAAATGAACAAGGGGAGGCCATATTTAATCTAGATGCCGTTGATATTGAAGAGTTAAAGTCAAAAAACAAGGCATTTAAGAGATTCCTCAAGGCCACATCACTAAGGACAGAAAGTGCTGCGTCATTATTGGCTGCAGCCAGTTCAGAAACCCTAGAAGCAATTGGCCTGAATAACTACACCGGCAAAAAATTCAACAAGCGCATAAGGAGTATCTCTACTGACTTTGCTGATTATTCCCTGATCATGAAGAAATGTTCGTACGATAGAGCATCAGCTATAGCCAAGGGAATGGGTGGAACGATTGCAGTGCTTGAGACCGGTGAAGAAACGGAGTCTTTTGTAGATGAACTTACAGGATTTATCCAACGATCAAAACGAGCAGCAAGAATCCTCAATCCGGCTGAAGCTCTTACAGGAACTTCGAGCTTTAATATTGCGCTTGGCTCTTGGCAAGTCAGTGTGTTCAAGGATCAGGAAGAAAGTGACATACGGGTATACCTTGACACTTGGTCAACAGTTGAAGATAGCAAATGGTTTGTTGTTGAGATGCCAGAACCCGCAGCCGTCATCCCTGATGACTCTCCAGTCGATGCT
>MPMF02068064.1_pt1 | contig 10661 bp, 6 predicted proteins | sample 1617271 | NCBI WGS metagenome assembly MPMF02 (sample SAMN05944812, study PRJNA350692) | marine metagenome | biome: marine; feature: ODZ; material: water; isolation source: 120 m water sample prefiltered with 30 um filter, filtered on to 0.2 um... | place: Pacific Ocean | collected 2012-04-09... | reverse complement strand
TGTTGGATCAATCAGCGCATCTGGATCGATGCCTTGGCTGAGGAGTTGATCGGCGTAGCTGCGGCCAAGGCTTCCTTGTGGAAGCTTCTGCAGATCGTTGAGGTCTATCGGCTTTGGCCGCCAACCCTCGTCAACCATGGCTTGAAAGCGTGCATTCGCCATCAGGTGGCTTTCCATTTTCTCGGCCAGCGGGCTGTCTTGAAGACTGCCTGCAACTGCAAACACGCTGTCAAGGCCAGGATCTTTTAAAAAGTTGGCCAGGCCGGCTACCAGTTTGATGTTCTGCAGTCGTTTGCGCAGGTTGAGATTCATCAGCAGGATTGCCTTGTGGAGGGTTTTATTGATTCAGAGAATATGGCTAGTTCTCTCCAGGCATATCGGATGAGGGCTATGGAAGCGTTGGTTTCAACAAAGCTATTCTTCGTTCAATCTAAGAAGATCCAATAAACTCTAAAACTATTGCTAGCCTCCTTTCTTGGCTTGTAGTAACCAAGACTTCCTCTCTCAGGCTTGCGATTTTATTGTTTGGATGAACCATCAATTTAGATCCACAGATTTAGATCTCTTGTAAGGCTCGCTTAGCGGGCCTTTTTATTGCTTAAAGGCATGCTCTGAATTGATTGAAACAAGTGTTTGCTTGGCCTTGTCGCTATAGCTCAATTGCCGTTCATTTCTTTTTTCTGTTGAGGTTTTTATTTCGCGTCCATCCAGTTATCGCCAATGCCTGTTTCTACTACGAGTGGCACACTTAGCTCAACAGCCTTTTCCATCGTTTGCACCACCAATTGCTGAACTTCTTCCAGTGCGGTGGGGTCTACTTCCAACACCAGTTCGTCGTGCACCTGCAGCAGCAGACGTGCCGGTAGACCTGCTGCCGTCAGTTGTTCTTGCAACTGCACCATCGCCACTTTGATGATGTCGGCACTGGAACCCTGGATCGGTGCATTGGCTGCCGCCCTGAGCTGTTGGGCTTCCATGCCACCCCGCCGGGCTACGTCGAGATCAATGTCCATTGGATCTTTGCCCAGCAATCGGCCTAATCCGTTGCGATCGAAATGGAAGGGCCGTCGCCGCCCTAAGAGGGTTTCTACATAGCCTTTGCTGAGGGCAAGCCGCTCTTGCAATTCCAGGAAGGTAAACACCTTCGCGTAGCGCTGTTTGTAACGGCTAAGGAAGTCTTTGGCCTCTGCTTGGCTGACGCCGGTTGAGCGTGCAAAGCGCTGGGCGCCCATGCCATAAATCACGCCGAAGTTGATTGTTTTGCCGAGTCGACGTTCATCAGAGCTGACTTCATCTTTGTCCAGCAGCAGCCTTGCGGTGAGAGCGTGTACGTCATCGCCATTGCGGAAGGCCTCTTGCAAAACCTCCTCTCCAGAGAGGTGGGTGAGGATGCGCAATTCGATCTGGGAGTAGTCAGCACTTAGTAGTTGCCAGTTCTCCTGGGGAAGAAAAGCCTTGCGGATACGCCGGCTGAATTCGGTGCGGATGGGGATGTTTTGCAGGTTGGGGTTGCTACTGCTCAGCCGGCCTGTTGCGGTAACGGCTTGGTTGAAATCGGTGTGCACCCTGCCCGTCTCTGATTCCACCAGCTGCGGCAAGGCATCCACGTAGGTGCTGCGCAGTTTGCTGAGCACTCTGTGCTCCAGCACCAACGGCACCACGGGATGATCAGCTTCGAGTTTTTCCAGCACGTTGGCATCGGTGCTCCAGCCTGTTTTGGTGCGGCGGGATTTTTTGCGATTGAGCCCAAGTGTTTCGAACAGCAGTTCTCCCAATTGTTTGGGGGAGGCCAGATTGAAGTCCACTCCGGCTGCTTCTCGGGCTTGTTCTTCCAGGCGCTCCAAGGTCTCACCCAGTTCAACGGAAAGTGTCTGTAAATAGGGCAGGTCGATGCGGATCCCGGTGGCTTCCATCAGCGCCAAAACCGGTTCTAGGGGTTGCTCAACTTGCTCCAGTAGGGGGAGGAGCTTGGCTCCCATGCTCTCAAGTTGTGCTCTGAGGCGTAGGGCAAGTCGCCGGGTGAGATGCACGTCCATGCCGCAGTAGAGGCTGGCCGTTGGGATAGCGACATCAGCAAAGGTTTGGCCCTTGCCAACCAGCTCGCTGAAGCCGGTTGGCGTGATCTTGAATTCACGCTCTGCCATCACATCCAGGCCGTGTTTGGCGGCGGCATCACGGAGGTAGTCGGCCAGCAACGTGTCGATCACGACCCCCTCGAGGGCGAGTCCATGGCGCAACAGGATGAGCCTGTCGTACTTGGCGTTTTGCAGTGCTTTGGGGTGGTCCTTACTCGCCAACCAAGGGGCTATCGCTTTGAGCACAGCCTCTAGGGGGAGTTGGCAGGCAGCCTCTGCCTCCAGCAGTTCGGCAGGCGGATGGTGTCCGATCGGGATGTAGGCCAGGTCTTGCAGCCCCTCACCCCAACAGACGCCTAAGCCCACCAGTTCGGCGCAAAAGGGATTGAGGGAGGTTGTTTCAGTGTCGAGTGCCACTGGCTTGAGGCGATCTCGACAGGCCATCAGCCGTTTGACAAGCTCTTGCAGCTCTTCTGGATTGGTAATCAGTTGAGGTTGTAGCGCCGGTTGTTCGTTGTCGTCTGAACTCTCTGGTTCTGTTGAAGATTCAGGAACTGCTGGGCTTGTCGCCAATTTGGATGTTTCAAGTTCGTGGCGATTGGCTTTAAATCCCCCGCTGGAGAAGGTGGCCACGAAACTGGGCACTTGGCGCACCAGGCTGTTGAGTTCCAGGGCGCTCAGGCGGTCAGTGAGTCCATCGTTGTCAACGCTGCCTAGCTCTAGGCGTGGCGCTTTTGGTAGGGGGATATCGACCAGGATCTCTGCGAGATGGAGAGACAGATAGGCGTTATCACGATCGTTGCTGAGCTTGCTTTTGAGTGCTCCTTTAATGGCACCGCGGCTGGCTTTCTCGCCTTCTGCTTCCACTTCAGCTAGCGCGCTGTAAATGCCATCGAGATCGCCATTCTCCTTAAGAAGAGTGATGGCTGTTTTAGGACCCACACCCTTGACCCCGGGGATGTTGTCAGAGCTGTCGCCAGTAAGGGCCTTGAGCTCAACCACCTTGTTGGGGATGACACCAAGTTTGCTGAGCACTCCAGCCTCATCGATCAGGCTGGGACCACTGCTTTTGGCGTACGGTCCACCACCCATATAGAGCACGGCAATGTCGCGCTGATCATCAACCAGCTGAAAGAGGTCACGGTCGCCGGAGAGGATGCGTACACCCCAACCATCTCTGCTCGCTTGGTTGGCGAGGGTGCCGAGCACATCGTCGGCTTCATAGCCAGGGGCAAGGCAAAGGGGAAGTCGCAGGTTGTTTTCAAGGATCTCTTGCAGTTGTTTGAGGTCCTGGAAAAAGATGTCAGGCGCAACATCACGATTGGCCTTGTAGTTGACATCTGCTTGATGGCGGAAGGTTGGCTCAGCTGTATCAAAGGCGATCACAATCCCTTGCGGGCTAAGACCCTTGCAGTTGTCCAGGAGTGCTTTTAGGAAGCCATAGGTAACGCTGGTAGGGGTACCGTCTTTTGTGGCCAATCCCCCTTCGCCTCCTTTGCTGAAGGCATAAAAGCTGCGGAAGGCCAGCGAGTGGCCATCCACCAGTAGCAACAGTGGCTTGTTAGCAGCCTCAGGCATGGGGCGGATTGATGTGGGTTGGGATCAGTCGCGTTTTGGTTTGGCCCAAGGGGGCAGATCGATAAAGATGCGCGTGCCTGGATTGAGCCCACTCAGGATGGCTGTTTTGCTGCCACTACTGGTGCCTAGTTCCACCGTTTGAAAGCGTGGTTGATTTTTTTTGCCCACAAGAAGCACCCCAGGTTTGCCCTTTTCAGTCACGATCGCCACGGTGGGAACCAACGTGCTGGGTGCAGTCTTGCCCGTTTGAAAATCCACGTCTGTGGACATGCCAATGAGCAGTTGGGGCGAAGGGCTCATCAAGTTGAGCTTCACTTCGAAAGAGATGACATTGTCAGTTTTTTGGGCCCTGGGAGCGATTTCGCTGACGCGGGCCACGAAGCGTTGATCTGGAAAGGCATCCACGCGCACGACGGCTTCTTGGCCGATGCGGATCCGGCCAATGTCGCTTTCAGGGACCTTGGCTGTCACCTCTATTCCCTCTGAGAGTTCAACCAGGGAGGAACTGGTGGCCCCGGCAGTTGCGGAGGCTGCGGTTGTTGGGGTCACAAAGGCTCCTGGCTCTGCATAACGGGCTGTGATCACACCACTGAAGGGAGCTCTGATCAGAAGTTCTTTCCCTTCTGTGATTCGTTGTTGAACACGCTCTTGGGCTGCGGCTAGGTTGGCGCGGCTGGTCAGATAGAGGCGGCGATATTTGCTCGCGTCGTCAGCTGAGATGGCTCCTTGTTGGTAGAGGTTGTCACGTCGTTCATGGTCTTTCTTTCTGGTTTCGTATTCAACGCGTTCTTTTCTTTCAAGGGCTTTTAGTTCGTCCAAACGGTCGTTGTAGTCGCCACTGTCCATGCGAGCCAGCATCTCTCCCTTCTTGACGTTGTCGCCTTGATCGACATAGAGCTCTTTCAGTAATCCCGATCGTTTTGGACTGACATTCACGCTCCGCTTCGCTTGCAATTCGCCGTTGGCGCTCACGACCCCGGGAAGGGTGCCCCTCTCGGTTTCTACGGTGTAATTGCTGAGATCGCGGCCCAAGCGCTGCTGGGGGCTGAACCTCCATGCCAGGCCGCCTGCGGTGATCAGCACCACAGCTGCACTGAGGCTGATCAAGCGTTTGCGTTGCCCTAAAGCATCTTTGAGTTGTGTGATGTGGACCAATCCCTGCTCCTGATGTTCCGTTGTGGGTGGGCGCTATGTGCTGTCTATGAACTCATCAAAGTTGTCGAGCAGTCTCGCTGGTCACCGTGCCTGACTGCGGCAAGGCACGCTTGCGTAACCTTTTAGTGCCATTTTCGTTGCGCTGCGGTGCTATGCCGCTGTGGCAATGGTTGCTTGCGTGGGCGCGGCTAGATTTCCTGCCATGCTTAAAGCCGGAATTGTTGGACTACCCAATGTGGGTAAGTCCACTCTTTTCAATGCACTTGTGGCCAACGCGCAGGCCCAAGCTGCCAACTTTCCCTTCTGCACCATTGAACCGAATGTGGGCAGCGTTGCGGTACCCGATGAGCGGTTGCAGCTGCTTTGTGATCTAAGCAAGAGCAAGGAGCTGATTCCAGCGCGTATGGAGTTCGTTGATATCGCTGGTTTGGTCAAGGGGGCCAGTGAGGGAGAGGGATTGGGCAACAAGTTTCTTGCCAACATCCGCGAGGTCGACGCCATCGTGCATGTTGTGCGCTGCTTTGAAGATGATGATGTGATCCATGTCTCTGGATCAGTGGATCCTTCTAGGGATGCTGAGGTCATCAATCTTGAACTCGGCTTTGCCGATCTCAGTCAGATCGAGAAACGGCGCTTGCGTTTGAAAAAACAGACGCGCACAAGCAATGACGCCCAGCTTGAAGATGCTGCGCTTGAGCGGATTCAATCTGTGCTTGAGCAAGGTGGTGCTGCTCGTGCTGTGGAGCTCAGTGATGAAGAAGCAAAGATGATTAAACCGCTTGGCCTGCTAACGGCTAAGCCAATCATTTACGCCACCAATGTGAGCGAAGACGATCTTGCCGACGGCAATGCCTACTGCGAGGAGGTGACCAGCTTGGCGACGCGTGAGGATGCTGAATGCGTGCGCATTTCAGCCCAGGTGGAGGCGGAGTTAATTGAACTCGGTGAAGCGGAGCGCATTGATTACCTTGAAGGCCTTGGGGTGAGCGAGGGGGGGCTGAAGAGTTTGATCAAGGCGACCTATCGGCTTCTAGGTCTTCGTACCTACTTCACCACTGGGGAGAAGGAAACCCGTGCTTGGACGTTTAAGGCTGGCATGACGGCGCCGCAGACTGCCGGTGTCATTCATACCGACTTCGAGCGTGGCTTCATACGTGCCCAAACCATTGCTTACCAGAAGTTGCTTGAGGCGGGTTCCTTTGCTGAAGCACGCAACAAGGGCTGGTTGCGTAGCGAGGGTAAGGACTACGTCGTAGCGGAGGGTGACGTCATGGAGTTTCTCTTCAATGTATGAACGCCCAGTGGTAGTGAGGGGTTTCAGGTTTTAGACTAACATTTGGTCTAAAGGATCGGTCTAAAAAATCCGGTCTAAAACAGTCCAAAATGGTCTAAAGCGGTGCCGACCCTTCTCAAGAAACAACCTGTTCTAGATGGAAGAGCTGAGGTTTTCGCCTATGCCAGAAACCCTCGCAAGTGGTTTTATCGTGAGTACAACCCTCAGACCCAGAGATATCGAAGCCGATTAATTCCTGGTGTGACCACGCTTGAAGATGCGGTGGGTCAAGCATTGGATATGTATGGCTTGATGCGTGGAGAAGGAAAAGCAAACGCCGAGCCGCAAGTGCCATTGCCACCTCCTCATCTCTCGGGTGGTGCGCATATTCAAGCTCTAAATACTGGTGGTGCTCATTTTCAAAATGAAGGTAGATCCAATCCTAAATCTGCTGCTTTTCAGAACCGCAAACGGAAAGGGAAGAACTTGCAAGACTGCATTAATGATTGGCTTACCTTTCAATCAGAAAGGATGGAAGCTGGTGTTATCACTCCAGGAACCTTCAAAGAAAAGAGTCAAACGTTAGGAGTTCACCTCAGTAACTATTTCAAAGAGAGAGGTATAGGGACGACTGCACAAATTCAAGAAAATACTTTTGAGGGATACCTTTATTTTCGCAAGCATTGCAAGAAAAGGTCAACATATATTTGCCTATACCTTTAGAGTTATTTTATAGTTGGCAGCATCTATTTAGCTATACTATATTCATGCAAAACTATAAGCATGATTTTGCGTTTTAAGGATTTACTTACGAAGAAAATAAGGCTTGAAAATATCCAGACTTTATATGATATATTCTTTTCAATTATAGCAGCCTTGCTTATAACTATTTATTGTAACTGGAACGATTGGAGAGGCGATCTAATAGTTCAAAGCATAATTTCTCAAGAAAATGTTACCTTTTATTTTTGGGGCCAAGATAGATTTTTCAACTTGGTACCTTTACTTGGCAGCCTAATAAAAGATTCTATTTTAAATCTGAAAGTATTAGGTTTTCTTAATTGCTTTGGCATGACATCATTGATAATGGCATTAGCTAGATTTTGTCTATGGGAAACACCAAATTCTAAAAAAACAACTAAATATAGATTAGTATGGCTTCTTTCACTTTTGTCAATTATTTTTATATTATCCCCAGAAGAAAAATACTACTTTTTTAAAGATGCACAACCATATGCTTGGTCAACTTTATTCTTTGTCTTTGTAAGTGTAAGAAGTTTTAAAGAGTTCATAACATCAGACTTGGACAAAATACTTATACGGAACATTTCTATACCTAATATAACTCTTGCTTTTCTTTCTCTTTCTTTAACTCCAACGACAATCTTACCTGGATTGGTATCAGCCCAATTAGGATTAATGTTATTAAAACCAAATATAGCGAGAAGAACTAAATATTATACTTATAACGGATTTCTTCAATTATATTCTCCTTGGATTTTTGGATTAATTATCAAAAGATTTATAGATTTAATTCTTGGCTCACGTTCCTCTTTGCATTATCTGAAATTAGGAAATTATAGTTTCATAGACTCTTTATTTGAAGCTATTGATAACACTCTAAGACAGAGACTGGAAGTAAGTCTGGTCGCTCAAATTCTATTTATTATATCACTTACTTTTGGTCTTGTAATGTTCTTTTATATTTTGCTTAAGCCAGATAATAAGAAGATAGCGTTTAATTATATATATTTAATTAGCCTCGCCTCTTATGCAGCTTTTGCTTTTTTATTATTCCCAAATCTAAACTGGGTTCAAGCAAATCAATTCCATTTTAGATATCTATTCCCAATTTATATATTATGGATTTATTCTTTATTGAACATTTATAGCGTATTATTATTAAAGCTGGAACAGAAATTTAATTTTAATGCATTGCCGTTGAATCTCGTTCATTTAAATAGAGCTTTCTGGTTATTTGCTATTTTAGCATTACCCTTAACATTAATTTTCAAACCAATCCCTGAAAATCAACTCTTTATCAATGCAAAAAAAGATTTGCAAATAATGAGATCTTACAATCTAAATATCATCTCTGGCACCTATTGGAGGACGTGGCCAGTCTATTTCCTATCTCTTGCAGACAGCAGAGAATCTAAATTAGGTATAACTTCAAATCGATCTGAGGGTCTACCTGGAAATAGGGACTTAATATTAGCTGAGCTGAGCCTTACAAATTCAACCAAAAGGTTTGGTTTATGTGTGGCCACTCCAGCAAAATGTAAAAAACATTTAAGGAAATTTATTAAGACTTCAGATAAATTAGAGTTTAAGCCAATTCTAAAGGATAAATATATTATCAAGATAAATAGTAATCAATAGTAAATAGCTCATCTTTTCAAAAGTCAGTTGATTAAATCTCGCCCCCGCCTTAATTTTTAATCACTCTAAGGTTGATATTTATTAGTGCAAAGAAACTAATCTTCTAATCAAGATCTTTTCAAAATCTTTGAATAGTGTGTTAATCGATTTTCTCGAATTCCTTATAATCCTTTTTCAGGGCTGAAATACACTTCTGATTGGAGATATTCTGTTCTCACACTTGTCCTTTTATTAACAACTTATCACGAAGAGATGAATGTGTGATGAGTGGAATCGGGATTTATGCCGGCGGAACCTTAGAAGCTGTTTATACCGGAGCTAATCGCAGCCTTGCTCAGTTGAAATCAATGGTGTTTGGTGCTGATGCTTGATGAATGAAGTGATGACGTTGAGCTTATGGATTAATTAGGAGTCATCTTTTCAAGCAATTTTTGGTGCAAAAGTCTAAGGCTATATAACGCTATAGGCCGATCTCTTTAACCCCCATGCCGGGGTCCGAAACTCCTCATGCAGCTTCTGGGCACCATCCGATCTCCTTCTTTAATCATGGCTTCCACTGGACAAAGACTTGTCTAACTGAGGTGAGATATGCGCCACAAGCAAGTAATCCCTGTTGCTGTCTACGTTTAGCACTCCTATTCACTTCTATAAGAGAAAGCTCTAGTTATTGGATAACTCCATAACGTCCAGTAATGGCAAAGGATTTCTGTAGGTGGTTAGACCAAAAAGACAAAACGGTTAGACAAAACGAGGAAATATTTAGACCTAAAAGCCCTACCTAACACCATCATCGAACCCCTGGAGGTAGATGGAGATGATCCTTCCTCATTAGCTCCCTTGGTGAGTTGACCGGTATATGAGATAACGCAGTATTGGGCTGTTAATCCAAGGACGTGGCTCTTAGCCGCTGTCTCTCGGTATCAGTTTGGTGGCGCTCTTAAGTCTTCTGACCATGCCTAAGCCGCTTGTTCAGCTACGAATAGGCTGCTTATGTATAAGCAAATAAGGCTTGCATCCCAGTAAATAGTTTTTTGGAGTTAATGAATTGAAATTTTTTCGAAACTCCAGGTCTAAAAAGGGATCTCAGAATCGGTCTAAAACTTTAGTGGTTTGGTCTAAAGCCGAATTTCGGCTAAGATCCCAGTCATTCACTGATGTTGATACGTTTCTCTTTAACGTCTAGCCATTATCCTTCTGTAATAGACTCTCTAATGTGATCAAAAGATAAAACAAACCAATCCTTAGACCTGAAGGCAGGCAAAGATCTTGGTTTGTTGATTGATCAATTCAATCTAATTTCTATTAAGTTCACCTTGAGTTCTGAATTCACTAAGCTGAACTCGCATAGATGATCTACCTGGCAAGCGGTAATTTAAAAGACTTGAACAAGTGGTAAGAGCACCAATGAAGGCTTCTTGCCAGTTTGTTGAATGTGATGAACTTGTCGCCATCAGCCAAATGCCAGTAACTATTTAATAGCAACTCAAAGAGCCCTAGGTGGCCTTTGCAATGAATTCTTCCAATTGTGGCCCACAACCAGTAATGCCTAGGTGCTTATACTTGGGCATTCAGAAGCTGCATGCCATTTGCTTGATTGAGTCTTGTGCAGTCCAAGCCTTTTGAGGTTTTGATGCAATTCCTAAAATTGAGAGGGCGGTTGAGCATGGCTGGAGAGCTTTTGAAGATCAATTAGATATCTAATCTTTATATTCAGCCATATAGAGGAATGATAGTTGCTTAAGTTTTTAGACCGGATTGCAAGAGCAGTGAGGCGACGTTAAATCGAATAGGCTTTGGCTTGCTTGTAGGGGTCAGTCTTAGCAAGGAGTAATTGATATCAACTTAAATATTTGGCTTTGTATAAATCAAGGCATCCAAGAAAAACGCTTAGAGAATATAAATTCGCTTACATCTGTAGAAGATTCTTGTTTTAATGAATTGATTTGGGGACTTGCCGACAAGATCGGAACACGTAAATACCTTCCTACTAAGGGAATCTTGAGCTTTTCGAGCCGGCGCGCTCGCCACTGCAAACAGGATCGTCACACTTCGCAACTTCTTGTGTTAAGCTTTGTAATGAAGGCCGGCATCCTGGCCTTCGTCCTGAAAGGGACCTGAACTCAAATTCCTTCTCATGAAACAATCCCCCAAGACCAATAGGATCGAAAATCAGAAGTTGACTGCTGAACGTGTTAATG
>MPMF02035532.1_pt1 | contig 10674 bp, 8 predicted proteins | sample 1617271 | NCBI WGS metagenome assembly MPMF02 (sample SAMN05944812, study PRJNA350692) | marine metagenome | biome: marine; feature: ODZ; material: water; isolation source: 120 m water sample prefiltered with 30 um filter, filtered on to 0.2 um... | place: Pacific Ocean | collected 2012-04-09... | reverse complement strand
GCTTCTGGACACGTGCTGCACCAAGATGTCGTCTGACACATGGTTGCTCGTTGCCAGCACTACCTGAGTAGGTTCGACGACCTCGCACACACGGCCGATCACATGATCAATTAGGGGTTGACCAGCTAGGACGGTGAGCGTCTTCCCTGGTAGGCGCGATGAACTCATCCTAGCCTGAATGAAAATCCGTGTCTCAGCCACGCACATTTCTACTACTTGACCCATCGTGAGGTGTGGTGTTCGACAACCCGAGTCAACACATCGGACAGTCTGTCCTGCATCAAGGTAGCGAGGACGACCACTGGCCAACTACATTCCTGACTGGCAGGGCCAGAATACCGAGAGGCCCTAGGGCCAAACGCCAACTAGAGGACTCGTCCGAACTAAAGGCACATCTCTCTCCCTGTGAGAGAACCGGGGCTGTCCCACTAGCCATCGACCAGGTTTGCCATCTGCCTGAAGTACGAGTTGCTGGACATGAGTTCCTCGAATGTTCCCTGTGCCACCAGTCGCCCACCGCCGAACTGGTAAATGATGTCACAGCGCTCCACCGTCGCCAGTCTGTGTGCCACCACGATGACTGTCAGACCATGCCCATAATCCTCTATCGAGTCGATCACCATCTTCTCGGTCTCCAGGTCGAGCGCGCTCGTAGCCTCGTCGAACACTAGGACACCGGCCCGCTTGTACATCGCACGTGCGATGCCAATCCGCTGTCTCTGGCCACCTGAGAGCTTGATTCCACGCTCGCCGATCCTGGCGTCGTAACCCTCGGGTGAGCTCTCTATGAATTCCGCTATCGCCGCCCGGCTGGCGGATTCTCGCACCCGGTCCATGTCGACCTCACCTGTGGCTAACCCGAACGCGATGTTCTCGGCCAGGCTGGCGTCAGCCAGGAAGATCGCCTGCGGTACGTGGGCGACGTTTCGCTGCCATGACCTTCTCCTCGAACCGACGATCGACATTCCATCCACGAGGACGCTGCCCGACGTCGGCTCCAGGAGGCCCATCAGAAGATCCAGCGCCGTGCTCTTGCCACTGCCCGTGCTGCCGACCAGGCCGACCGTGGCGCCACGTGTGATCTCCATGCTGACATCGTCCAGGGCCAGTGGGCCGCCGGGCGTGTACCGGAAACTCACCGAATCGAGGCATATCGAGTCGCTGAACAGCAGCGGCTCCGATGACGGCCCATCGGCCCAGTCGGGCATCGGCTGGTTCAGGAGGTCGGCTACCTCTGCGAGCAGAGCTTGGTTGCCGACGATTCCTGTCCAGGCTGCGTAACTCTGCTGCATCGCGGGCAGGAGTCGCTGCCCACCGATCACAAGTGCTCCCAGCACCGGCAGGCCTGCTGCGAGACCACCGTCCTGTTTGGTCATGACGAATGCCATCAAGGCTATGAGCACCATGCCCAGAGCCTCCATGACATAGCGCGGACATCCGCTGATGACGACGTTGTTCCCACGTGCTCGCCGAAAGCGCCTGTCGGCACGCGCGTACACGCCAGTGAAGAACGGCTGGGTACCGTCGAGCAAGATGTCACGGATACCACCCATGCCCTCCTGAAGGCACCTGACCACCCTCGTCTGCTCCTGCGCCACAAGGAGGCTGTTGTTTCGAAGTTTGTGTCGGAAGGTCAGGGTGAGAACTACATAGAAACCGCCGAAGCCGGCAACTCCAACGGCAGCGACAACCGGATCGATCATCACCAGTGCGGTCACCACCGCCACGATCAGCACAACCGAGCCCACCAGGGACTGCACGGGCATGAGCACACCTCCCGCGACGGCATCAAGCTTGCTCGTGATGCCGCTGATCACCTCGCTGCTGTTGCGGCTGACATGCACGCTGTAGGGCTGGTGGAGGGTTCTCCTGTAGACATCACTGCTCAGATCCGCACTAGTGGCCACTGCTAGGTGGGTCGAGACCCACAGCAACAGCAGTCGAATCGTCCCTGCAAGCAACGCCGCGGCGGCGAAGACAATGGTCAGGGGCAACATGAGGTCCTCGGTTGCGGTGATACCGAACTGCTCGACGAGGGTTGAGATCAGCGGATAGGTGTACACACTCTCAGGCGCTGTGAGAATGCCGATGAAGGGCAGGACCGCCCCCAGGGTCATGACCTCGGCACCAGCGCTGAGGAACACCAGGCCGAACACGAGCACGAACTGCCAGCGCCTACGACTACTCAGGTGATGCCACAGGTCAACGAGGAGTACCCGGAGTTGACCGATGTCAGCTGACACCACCTCAGGGTCTCCGAACCTTCGGTCCGGGTCTCCAGGTGGCCGAATCGGCAGTGTCCGCTATCGGCGCGGCGCCCAGCCACTCAGATGCCCGGTAACCACGAAAGTCGTGTCCCACAACTGACATAGTAGACACCTGCAATCTTGCAGAGGGCGCTCGGCTGCAAGGATCATGTAGTTGTCAGGAGATCGACAACAACACTCCACATAACCGTGCAGGCGGTTTCTTCTCACCCACGTGGTGGCATACCGTTTCAGTACCGGTGTCAGGACCAGTGACTGGAATCCACCCGTCAGAGGCGCTCCACATTGTCACCGATCAGCACGCCACGCGTGTCAAGTATTCGACTGGCGCTGACCAGGGCCTCTGATCCGACAATCTCACTGTGTGCCTGGATCAGCACCACTAAGTCGGACCACTCCACTGCCGATGCAAGGTCTCCCACAGAGGGAAGTTCCCGGTCATTGACAAGAAACCTGTCCACAAAGGGGTCAAAATAACGGACCTCAGCACCCATCGTGAGCAACTGGGCAGCGAGAGGCCGGGCAGGGCTCTCCCGCTGGTCACTGATGTCAGCCTTGTAGGTCACGCCGAGCAGAAGAATCCTCGAGCCGTTGACCGCTATCCGCTCTGCGTTCAGTGCAGTCTGAACTCGCTGAGCAATGTAGATCGGCATGCGTTCAGAGATTTCCTGTGCCAACTCGACGAACCGAAACCGATAACCGACCGAGCGCACCACCCAGGACAGGTAGTTGGGATCGATGGGAATGCAGTGCCCACCAACCCCCGGACCCGGATAAAACGCCTCGAAGCCAAATGGTTTGGTGCTCGCCGCCTCGATCGCCGACCAGAGGTCGATGTCCAACTCGTGGCAGAACACCACCATCTCGTTCATGAGTGCGATGTTGATATGGCGGTAGGTGTTCTCCAGCAACTTCGCCAGTTCGGCCTCACGCAGTCCGACCGTGGGAACGACGGTGTCGACTATCTGCTCGTAGAACTCGACCGCGCGCTCGGTACACGTCGGCGTCAGTCCCCCCACGATCTTGGGTGTGTTACACAGACCAAAGGCAGGGTTACCAGGATCGATACGTTCGGGGGAATAGGCCAACGCGAAGTCAACCCCAGCAGACAGCCCACTACCAAGTTCCAGCAGCGGTCTCACGACCTCGTCCGTCGTCCCGGGGTAGGTCGTCGATTCGAGCACCACCAGACAGCCTGGTCGGAGGCCTATCGCGACCATCTTCGACGCGTCGATCACGGCGGAGAGATCCGGGGCGCCGTCCTCGGAGAGCGGCGTGGGAACACAGATCACGAGCACGTCCGCGTCCACAAGATCTGTCGGAACTCCGGTCACCACGAATCCGCAGGCTTTCATGCTCGCAACGTCATCGTCAGTTACGTCGTCAATATGGGATGTTCCGGCATTCAGTCCTTCGACGACTGCGGATGAGTTGTCATAGCCAAGAACCCTGAGACCTGCTCGACACGCTTCAGACGCCAGCGGGAGGCCGACATAGCCGAGACCGATCACGGTCAGATTGCAGGTCATGTGGTCGCCTACTCCATTGGATGGTCGTATGACCAGACAACACTACCGAAGTGCCGCCAGTGGCATCCACATGCGAGGAGATCCGGGGCCGACCTCCATCGACCTCCTGAGACGAATCGTAGGAGCCTGATGAACGTCGCCTCCCAGACTCGGTCTCCGCACCGTCCTCTGGTTGCCTGGACGGCAACTGCCGATAGCACGGTCGGCCTCCGATACGGACAACTTCCCAAGTTCCTAGAACTAGATTGATTGGTCAGTCGTAGGGCCAGAGTCGCGGAGGCGAACCGATGATCGCTGACATTCTCGCATGTCCACGTTGCGACTCTCCACTGCGGATGGTCGACCACCTATGGGAATGTGATTCGTGTGGCACCGTTGCCCGACAACGGCGGGACATTATTGACTTCCTGTTCGACACTTCAGTAATTCGTCTCGCGAACGAGGGTCGATGGGATTTGGAGGAGGATCAACGCATCGGGCTCCAACTCCTGGAGGTACTTGACGAGTGCACCTATGAAGACCTCAGCGAGCGCGCCATTCGTCTGCGCGCCGACTCGGACGAGTTCGTCAGCGATCCCGGCGCTCAACTCCGCACCAGTGGACTTGCCCTACGGGCCCAGCGGCGGTTTGCGCGACGATACGAACGGGTCGCCGGTGAGGTCGGCCGGGGGCACGGCCACCAGATGCTCCACAAGATCGAGACAAGACTTCAAGACCTCAGGAAGTCGCCGATGCCAAGGCAACTTGCCATCGAGGTCGGTGGTGGTGACGGCCAGTATCTGCTTGGATTCGCCAACAGGTTCCAACACGTCGTGTTCGTCGATGGCTCTCTCGTCAACGTAATTCTAGCCACAGCGCTCGGAAGGGACGACGGAGTCACCAACGTGAGCTTCCTTCGTGCCGACATCACGACCCTGCCGATCAGGTCGTCAGTTGCCTCGCTGGTGCACGCCAACAACGTAATCGAACACGTTCATCGGCCACACAAGATGACGAGCGAGTGCGTTCGCGTAACGTCGGGTGGCGGCTATACAGTCGTCGTCTCGCCCAACAGGAACTCGATCTTCCCCGAGCCCCACTTCCGCCTCCCGCTCTATGGGCTGATCCCGCGACCCCTACGCCTCCGGCTGATTCCGTTCACGCGCGGGAAGCGTTCCGAGGCGGGCACCAACCCGCTCTCACTGAGACGGCTCCGGAACACGCTCGAGAAGGCCCCCCCCCTCAAGGGAGTGGGACGTCTTCGTCGCACCTCGCGGACTCGTGTCGACAGCCCGCCAGACTCCGATTCGTCGTGCAATCGCCGGAGCCTTCCGGTCACCGGTAGGCCACATGGCCGACTGGATGGTGAATCGGGTCCTTCTAGCAATCGCGCCCTGCCACATCGCCATGGTGAAGAAAACAGCCCGTGACCGGTAACTGCTGCTCCCCTATGACCCCAGTCGACTGGCGTAGTCCAGCCCTGTTCCGGTTCGGCGAACGGACGGCAGGGACTGCCTCCACCACCCCTCCCCTTCGCCCAGAACACCGCAGGTTCGCTTCCGGTAATCGATCTGACTCCGGTTCCGCCACGCTGCCGACGATTGCGTCCAATCGAACAACCGATGTCAGCTGACCGACGAGCAACCAGCCCACATGTACTTGTGTCAGGTGTGGTCCTAGGTCAACCTATGGGTGGGGTGCGGCGGCACAATGCCGAACTCCTTCCACGTGTCGCCACGCTGCTCGCGACCCGAGGCGGGAAACTCTCGGTCATGGAGGGACTTGAGCCGATTGAGTTCGCACTTCCTCCAAGCGTCACCCGCTTTCGGACTCGGGTACCACTGGGGCCAGTCTGGAAGCGAGCCATATCGGAGGGCAGCAGCATTAGGCGGTTGCTGAATGAACCTGACAGAGACTTCGACCTCGTCCACTTCGGACATCTGCCGGTGCCACGAACCCTGTCGATTCCGTTCACCCTGACCATCCACGACATGCGATCGATCGAGAAGGCGAACAACCCGAGGATCGCCCGTGTAACTGCCGAACGCCTCCACCGGTCCGCTGTCGAGCGAGCCGCGTGTGTGATCACGGTCAGCGAAACTGTCGCCGCTGACTTGGTGCGGTACTTCGACATCGGGCCTGAACGGATACGGATCGTCCCCAACGCCGCCGACCATGTCGCTGTGTTACCGCGTGATGTCGGGAAGGATGCACCGATTCTCCATGTCGGTCATGTCGAGCGCCACAAGAACCTCGAGCTCCTGATCCGAGCCGTCGCCGCCGACCCTTGCCTGCCGCCCCTCTGCTTCGCCGGTGCACCGAAGGGCGACGAGGACCGCCGCCTGATGGCGCTGGCAAAAGGGCTGGGCGTCGACCGACGCGTCAACTTTCTTGGCCGATTCGATGACCTCGCGCTCCCCACCCTCTACGCGCAGGCAGCCTGTGTCGCATTGCCGTCGACGATCGAGGGGTTCGGAATCGCCGCCCTCGAAGCACAGCGCGCTGGCGTACCTCTATGCGTCTCCGGGGCAGGTGCGCTGACCGAGGTTGCCGGATCACATGTTCCCCATTTCGCCCCAGACGATCCGGTTGACTGTGCCAGGGCGATACGTGCGGCCCTCTCGACTCCGTCAACCCAACTGGACGAGGACCGGGTTCGAGCGACTCGATTCACCTGGAGTCGGTCGGCCGACCGCCTCTGCGAGGCTTGGTGCTCAGTGGCTCGCCGCTAGGACTGCTGAGACAACGGGAAACGACATACCCAGCGCCTCGAGTAACGCGACACCACATGTGCGACCAGACCCCGCAGCGAATATCCAACTCCGACAGGGGGGCAAATCGTGCAGTCCCCGGTCGTCAAGATTGGCGCCCCCGGTGGACGAACCTCTGGCGACTCGGGTACCGCAGAATGCACCAGACGGCTCGGACACCGTCACGCCAACCAATCTTCTTCCCGGTGTTGAACTTCCGCGGGGCGTAGGTGACCGGAATCTCCACTAGACGCCAGCCTGCTCGCGCAATCTTAGCCGTCAGTTCCGGCTCCACACCGAAGCGATCCTCCTCGATCGTGAGCCCGTCAAGGACCTCGCGACGAAACATCTTGTATCCGGTCTCCATGTCGGTTAGATGCAGCCCGGTCCGCAGGTTCGAGAGCATGGTCAGGAACCGATTGGCGAGGTAGTGGGCGATGTACTGGCCGGGGAGGCGGCGGCGTTCGGGAAACCGCGAGCCATATACGACAGCGGCCTGACCAGTCAGAAGTGGGGCGAGCATCAACTCGTAGTCGGAAGGATTCTGCTCCAGGTCAGAATCCTGGACAACCACGAATTCGCCGGTAACCGCAGCGAAGCCAGTCCGAAGTGCGGCACCCTTGCCTCTGTTCTCCCTGTGCGTGTAGACGTGTATCCGCGGGTCTCGAAGGTTCGGCAACACCTCCGCGGTGCCATCGACCGAGCCATCATCGACCACAAGTACTTCATGGACACATGGCTCGTCGAGAACTCGAACTATGCATTCCGCGATGTGGTCCACTTCGTTGAAGCACGGGACCACCACCGATAGGCAACCAACATCTCTCTGACGGTCTGGCACAGAAACCCACCTCATGCACCATGACTGCTACGCCCGGCGGCTGGTCTTGTGGAATACTCGTTCGTCACACTAGGGGAACACCACATTGGCCAGACGAACATCCGACATCACTTGTGTAGTGCTGCTATTTCTTGCCGGGCAACTCATTACTGGGGCCCTCTTCTCGCTGAGAGGACCGGTCCTGTCACCGGACTCGGGGTACTACCTTGGTCTCGCACCCGGCTTCCCGGAATCACTCTCAGGGCCATTTTGGGGATATGTCGGCTACATAGGCCTTCTGCGGCTCGGCCTCCTGGTCGGTTCGCAACCTTGGCCTGCTGTTATTGCCCAGTCCGTGGGGGTGATGCTCGCCGCGCTGGCGATGCTCTCCCTCGGTCGCCGTTACAGCGGAGAGTTGGCTGGCTGGCTAGCAGCTTCGTTCTATCTCCTCCATCCGCTGATCAACCAGTGGACGCGCTACGTGCTGACGGAATCGCTCTTCTATGCGGGAATCATCCTGACTGCGTGGTTCCTGTCGCGCTCCATTGACAACAACACTCCATTCTCGCCGTATCTCTGGCTGGTAGCGGCAGCCACCGCTTCACTCCGCCCAAACGGAATCCTCCTTCTCGGTGCAGTGGCCTCCGCCCTTGTTCTGGCACGGCATCACTCGGCGTCTTTGCGCGTGCTGGTGATCACGGGCGTGTGGTCATGCATCTTCGTTCTCGCACTCTTCAGTCCTTCACTTCGGGCAAGCCATGACGAGTACGCCTTCGCCAGTTCTGCATGGAAGGGCGTAGTGGTCCAGGGTGTCCCTGAGACCTCAGTCTCGATGCCGGCACCGGCGTCGACCGACACATCCAACGCTGCCCTGGTCGGGTATGCCGCCGAGCATCCGGTCGACATGGCCCGGCTCGGCCTGACACGTGTCTGGTGGGAAATGAAGCAGGTTCGACCGTGGTACTCGCGGTCGCTCAATGCCTTCACGGCAATCTCCATGTCCGGCCTCTATGCGTTCTCCGCAATCGGCGCATGGGTAAATCGCCGATCATCGCTGGTCATCATCGTGGCTTGCGTCACGGCGCCATTCGCCGCGGTCATAGCTGCGACATGGGCAATTTGGGAAGGACGCTTCGGCTGGTGGTTCCTCGTCCTGTGGATCATTGTGGCCGGAACGGGCTTCCAGTCCGTCCTCCAGTGGGTAACGCGGCGACTCCCCGACGGTCACCCTCTTCGGCGGGTTGCTAACGTCGCAACAGTTGGAACGAGTCCGCAACACCCGCCAACGGTATACCCGGTCAACTGACTCATCATGGAGGCAGTCCGACGATGAAGGTCGTGATCACCGGTGGTGCCGGCTTCATCGGAGCCAACCTCGTACGCAGGCTGGAGACTCTGGCAGGCGTATCCGAGATCGTTGTAGTCGACGACCTGTCGTTCGGATTCCGGGAGAACCTGGACGGGACCACAGCGACTCTGGTCGAAGGATCGATCCTGGACGAGGAACTGCTCCGGCATGCGACCGACGGTGCAACCACAGTCGTTCACCTGGCCGCCCGATCGTCGGTGCCGCGATCCGTGGCAGAGCCGATGGCAACACATGAGGTAAACGCAACCGGTACGGCTCTTGTTCTCGAGGCCGCTCGACGCGCCGGCGATGTGCAGGTCATCGTAGCCTCCTCCTCGTCTGTCTACGGCTCGACCGACGTGCTTCCCAAGCACGAAGGGCTTGTAGCCCGCCCGATCAGCCCCTATGCCGCCAGCAAGCTGGCCACCGAGTCTTACGCTCTGGCCTGGGGACATTCCTACGGCCTGCCCGTACTCGCGCTCAGATTCTTCAACGTCTTCGGACCCCTACAGCCACCGGCACACACCTACGCGGCTGTGATTCCCGCATTCCTGGCCGCCGCTTGCAGCGGAACTCCGCTGCCGGTCCACGGCAATGGCACCCAGTGCAGGGACTTCACCTTTGTCGGCTCCGTCGTCGACGTCCTGGCGCAGGCGATAACCCGCCAGGTCAGCCACCCGGATCCAGTGAACCTCGCCTTCGGCACACGGGTCACACTGCTCGAGGTGATCGCAGAACTCGAACACATCCTGGAACGGCGACTACCGGTAGACCACCTGCCTACGCGTGTCGGTGATGTCCGGCGCTCGCAGGCCGACTCAGGCCTCCTGCTGGAACTCTTCCCCGACCTCGTGCCGACCGACCTTGTCACCGGCCTCAGGGCAACCGTCGAGTGGTTCGAGTTGACGCGTCCCTGGGAGCGCTCAACCCCTTATTGATCACCGGCTGATAACTCCTCAGCCGTCTGATCGATGATAGAGAAGTGACGGTGCCTGCTCTCCGGGTAGACAGGCACCATCCACAAGAGCACTCCCCAAGCCAACATTCCCACCCCGACCAAGCCCCCGATAATCCAGACCGTCGCCGGATCAACCCGACTGGACACGAAAGCCAGTACTCCGGTCCCAGCCGCAGCCGCATGGATGAGCCCGACCGCTACCGGCACCGGGAGGCCTAGGCCCACATGGCGGTGACTGACGTGATCCTGCCCACCCTGGAAGGGACTTCTCCCCGACAATAGTCGAGCCAGGGTGACAAGCGTGGTGTCGAAAATCGCGATTGCGCATACCAGCACCGGCACGAGAGACGTCTCCAAGCCATCGCCGGAGACCTTCAACTTCATCCCCAGGTAGGCAATCAAGAATCCCAGGAACAGAGCACCAGCGTCGCCCATGTATATCCGCGCCGGATACAGGTTCCTTCGGAGAAACCCGACCGCGCAACCGACTAGGCCCGCTGACAGACCTGCCACGAGAAACTGACCTTGGGCGACCGCAATGGCGAAGTAGGCCGCACTGGCAATCGCTGCCAGACCGGCCGCCAAACCGTCCATGTTGTCGAGGAGATTGAACGCGTTCGTGATCCCGACCACCCAGAACACCGTGAGTGCCAGGTCGACCCAGGTCACACCGGTCAGGGTGACGCCGACGCCGAGGTTCCACACCACCAGGCCAGAACCAACTTCAGCAACTAGCCGCGGCCAGGGGGAGAGGCTCTTCAGGTCGTCCACGAGCCCCACGCAGGCCAGGAATACAGCGACACCAAGGACGACAACGAGTTCACGGTGGCCTCCTACTGGTGGGCGAATTATTGATCCCACGACCACGCTGCACGAGAACGCCAGAACAAGAGCCATCCCGCCGAGGAATGGCACCGGAGTCTCCAGGCTCTTGCGCCCACTGCCTCTGTTAACCAGCCCCAGACCCCACGAAACCCGAATCGCAAGGGGCAGCAACAACGAGCACAACAATGTCGCCCCGAG
>MPMF02127747.1_pt1 | contig 10678 bp, 8 predicted proteins | sample 1617271 | NCBI WGS metagenome assembly MPMF02 (sample SAMN05944812, study PRJNA350692) | marine metagenome | biome: marine; feature: ODZ; material: water; isolation source: 120 m water sample prefiltered with 30 um filter, filtered on to 0.2 um... | place: Pacific Ocean | collected 2012-04-09... | reverse complement strand
GGTGGCCGCTGTCTCCAGTGGGCCCACAAAGGGCGGCGGCGGCCAGGCAGCGCCCCTCAGCTGGAGCAGCTGCGCGGCGCTCACACAAAAGCTGCCGGAATGGGGATTCGAAGCTTCCACAAAGCTGAGCTCCTGGCCATCCCAGAAGCGACCGCTGGCCACCACCGTTTCATCGCTGGCCCACACCGGCTGCATCTGGCCCTCTGGCTTGACCGGCCCATCCACATACAAATGCTGCGGTGCATTGGCCAAGGTGAGCTCGCGCCGATGAGGCATCAACACACAACGGTGATCCGTGCGCTGGTGGAACCAGGCCAGCTTGTCGGCATACTGCGGATCCTGAATCACCAAATCATCTTCCAGATACAACGAAAGATCTGCTGGATCTGGCATGTCGAGCAGATGACGCACCGCCGCCAGGGGAAGCTGGCGCGGATCCTCAAGCTCTAGGTGGTGCAGCTGCAGCCGGGGCCCATACAACTCCACTACGTCCTGCAGCCAAGAGTCCCCGACGACAAAAAGATGGAGCTCCACCTGCAGCGCCGCAAGGCCGGCCAGGCTCGAGGCCGGCGTGAGCTCGATCTGCTTTTCGGCGATGTTGAGAATCAAATCCCGCGGAGCGCGGTTCAGCGCCAGAACGCTTCCCAGACAGCGGGCCAGTGCCAGGCTGCGCGGCAGACGATTGTCGCTGCGGCCCGAACCATAGCCGCCGCTGCCCTCGCTGGCCCCCTCCCGGAAGAAGTGGGGGATCACCACCCGCAGGCGCAGAGCTGACACGATCAAGACTTAAAGCGGCAGAACCATAATGAGCCACGCCAGAAGCCCTTGCCATGAAGCTGCTGTTCGTACACCAGGGCTTCCCCGGCCAATACATCCATATCCTGCGGGCACTGGAGGCCCAGGGGGGCCATCAGCTGGTGGGGCTAGGGATCGACGAGGCCGCCGAGGTACTGCCCACCGGCGTGCAGTACTTCCGCTACGCCCTGGCCCGCGGCAATCAGCCCGGTCTGCATCCCTGGGTGCAGGACATCGAAACCAAGGTAATCCGCGCCGAAGCCTCCGCTCGCGCCGCCACCAAGCTCAAACAGCAGGGGTTCACGCCAGATCTGATCTGCGGTCACCCCGGCTGGGGTGAACTGCTCTTCCTGCGGGATGTCTGGCCCCAGGTGCCAGTGCTCACCTACCAGGAATTCTTCTACAACCCGCGCGGCTTCGATTACGACTTCGATCCCGAACTGCAGGGCGAACCCGACTGGGCGAGGTGCGCGCGGATCCGGATGAAAACCGCCAATCAGCTGGTCAATCTGGAAGCCAGCAGCTGGTGCGTGACGCCGACACAGTTTCAGCGCAACAGTTATCCGGAAGCCTGGCACGATCGCATCAGCATGATTCACGACGGGATCGATACCGACAAGGCCTGTCCCAGCGAGGACCCCAAGGCTGTGACCCTCGCCGATGGCACCGTGCTCAGTCCGGGCCAGAAGATCGTGACCTTCGTGAATCGCAATCTGGAGCCCTATCGCGGCTGCCACACGATGATCCGTGCGATTCCGCACCTGCAGCAGCTCATGCCGGACGCGAAATTGCTGATCGTGGGTAACACTAGTGGTGTCGCCTATGGCGCCGCTTGCCCCGATGGCGAATGGAAGGATGTGTTCCTGGCGGAGATCGAGGGCCAGTACGACCCGAGCCGCGTTCATTTCGCCGGCAAGGTGCCTTATGAGCAGTTCATCCCGATCCTGCAGCTCTCCCAGGCGCATGTGTATCTCACCTATCCCTTTGTGTTGAGTTGGAGCCTGCTGGAAGCGATGAGCTGCGGCTGCGCCGTGGTGGGCTCGGCCACCGCGCCGGTGCAGGAGGTAATCCGTGATCGCCACAACGGCTTGCTGGTGGATTTCTTTGCACCGCAACAGCTGGCGGAAGCGATTGCCGAACTGCTCAGCGAGCGCAAGCTGGCCCAGGAGTTAGGCGAAGCAGCACGCGCCACCGTGCTACAGCACTACCGGCTGGCCGACTGCGTGCAGCGCCAGCTGGCATTGATACATCTGGTGGCAAGCGGTTCGATCGGCGCATAGAGCTGGACGGGTTTTTCTAACCAGGCACCTTCGCTTGGAGGTGTTACCAGGGGAGGCCACACAGTCGTCTAAGAAGCAAAACTCCCCACGAGGTTTGCAAGGAGACCAAACCATGTTCCTGCCGCCCGGAGTTAACGATGTCAGGGCCCAAGACTGTCTAATCAAAGGCACACACTTCACATGATCCCTCTGCCCCCAGCTGAATGCGTCAGCCGCTTTCTGCAGGAATCGCAACGGCTCGGCATCGAAGTGCAGTGGGCCAGCGAAGGCATGACCGATTTGGATGCTGCCTACCTCGCTCGACCTGGAGCACCGGGGGTGGTGAAGCTGAGAGACAGCCCGCAGCGCCCTGGACCGCAGCAGTTATGCACGCTGCTCGCCCATGAAATGGTCCATGTGCTGCAGCACTGGAAGGGCGATCTGCGGGCCACTCCACCGCTGGGCTGGCCGGTGGATGGTGCACCTCAGGGCCGCCAGCTGAACCGACAGGAACAGGAGGCTTACACTGCCCAGGCCACACCAGCCAAGGTGCTCAAAGCCGTTTCATCACTGCAGCCCATCAATCCCTGACGGCTCGTTGTAACTACTGGACTTCACCCAGATGGCCTGAATCGTTGACCAGTTGTCACCTAGCCTGCAAGGCCTGGGGCAAGGTGAAGCACTTCAAACGCCACCTAAAACAACCAATCAGCAGGGTATTCAGCACACAGGCCAGCAGTAAAGGCATGGGGCGATTGTCCACAATCACGCAAACCGAGAGTCGGTCGCCGGCGGAAGACAAGAAGACAAGAAAAGAACTGCCTAGGGGCTAGAAAAATCGTGGCTCCATGGGCTACGTGAGCCTCAAAGCCTGGGATCCGGTAAAGCTCAATCAAATGGTGCAGCTGAGGGCTTTTAACAATCCGGGTGCCGATAGACAACCATCACTTGGTCACGGGGGTGGCCCCAGTCACCGATGTAGTCCATCCGATAGCCCTGATCCGCACCAAACCTCTCCATCTGCTCGCGCGTATAGGCGAAGTAGCCATGATCATGAGGTGCGCTGGGATTATCCCGCTCCTGCTCCACCTCGAAGAATGTGGCGAAAAAGCGGCCATCCGGCTTGAGCCACGGCCGCAGCTTTTCAAGACAACGACCGATCAGCGGCGACGGCAAATGGGTGAATAACGATTGGGCGATCGCCACATCAACCGGCGTTGCAAACTGCTCAAAGGAAAAATCAGCGGAACACAGTAACCACGGGCGCTTGGTCGCCATCAGCGCCTCCCCCAGCTCTTGGTGTGAGCCCGCATCGAGCAGCTGCTGCTCTTTCTCCACCCCCAGGTAATGGCCCGGCTGCAAATAAGGAATGACCTTGACCCCCAGCCTCAGAGATCCACAGGCAATATCAAGCAGAACCTGCTCCGGTCGCAATCCCTGCTGCTTCAGAAAGTCGAACTGAAGATTACCAATCTCATCCCACTTTCCACCCACATAGTCTCGGTGGCCGATGTGGGTAATTCCTTCAGGGCCCTGGGCTCGTAGCGAGGAAGTCGCGTCAGTCATGCGCTTGCCTTGACGCCATAACCCATTTTTCACTCGTCGAGTGAATTTGACATTAACAGCTCACCATTGCAACCCATATCGACGCTCCATCGCCTCATAAGTTGGAGCCAGCTGCTGGCGCAGCATATGCACCAGAGCTGGATCAAGATGCTCAGCTTCGCCGGCACCGGCATTGAGCCGACCCACACCATTGGGTAGCTCCCACTCTTCAAGCTCCAAAAACGCCAGCACACGCTGCCATAGGCCTTCAGGGTTGCGGAACAGGTCCTCACTCCGAAGCAGCAGCAGTTGCTCCCGAGGGAACAACTGCTCGTAGCGCGTTAGTTGTTGCTCATAGCGGCTGCGACTCAAATAGCTGTGCACCTGGTGGGACAAGTGGCAACCATCAGTCGCCGCAAGCACCGCCTCCGCCCCCGCCAACCTGCCAGGCTCAGCCTTCAGGGCTTCCTCGACTTGCAGCGGCTCAAGCCCCAACCTGCGGGAATGGAACAACCCCGAAAGACAACGCTCGACAGGATCCCTGAGGAGCACGATCAGGCGCACTGCCGGCAGCAGTCGCCGGATGCGAGCAGGAACTTCAGGGTGGAACAGGTAATAGGGCGTGATCTCGCCGCAGCGCTGCCCCGGCTGCGTCGCCGCGAACTGCTGGCGATACCACCCCTCTCCTTCCCCATAGTGAAGGCTAAAAAAATGCAGTTCCTTGGCGGGCGGTAGAAAGACCCCAGGATGCTCTTGCAACATGGCCTGAAGGGTGGTGGTGCCCCCCTTCTGCACTCCCACTCCTAAAAATTCAGGCAGCCTGCCACCCATACACTGCTCCTGCTGGAGGGCTCATCGCGTCATGATCATCGCTGATTCCTTCCTCTGGCTTCATCTCCCAAAAACCGGGGGAACCTCCATGAACCGTCTTTTTCAAGACAGGCAACTCAGCGGGGTTGAAGTGGACGATGATTCCACGCCCCTCAAGCATGACTCCGTGGCCCTACGGGAGAGTCGAGGAGCATGGCGTGCCAACTCACGCCAACGTTTCATCACCAGCCGCCGTCTGGAAGATTGGTTAATCAGCGACTGGGAGCACAAACGCCGGCACATGAAATTGCCGGATCTGGATTTCGAACCAGTGCGCAGCGGACTGTCTTATTCCTTGCGACTGGGTGGAACCTGGGTGGCTGCCGACTGGTGGCTTCAATACTTTGAACTCGATCAGCAGGTTGCCGTGTTGCGTCTCGAGACACTCCATGACGATCTCAACCGCCTACTACTCCCTCTCCTTCCAGAAGGCACAGCACCCTTTCAAGCACCACCACTGGAAAACGCACGGCCGCCAGCCAGGATGGACGACCACCCTGCCTTCAGCCAAGCCGAGCTGAAACGCATTGCGGCCGTGAATCCCCGTTGGGACGCGTGGCAAAAGCAGGTCTATGGAGCAGGAATCGCACCATGACTCATCCCCCACTAATCCTGGTGGTGGGCATGCACCGGAGTGGCACATCGTTGATCGGTTCCATCCTGCAAAGATTAGGGATTGCGATGCCTGGTGAGCTGATCAGCGGCGATCAGCACAATCCCACGGGTTATTACGAGCGAGCAGATATCACGGCCCTCCAAGAAGAGCTGCTGATCTCCTTAGGGCATTGGTGGCCATCAGCATCAGGAGTCTTCCCACTGCCAAGCGATTGGCTTGAGCTTCCCGTCAGCCAAACAGCACGTCAACAACTGCACCAATGGTTAAAAAAGGATCTCGATCAACAAAACCATGCCTGGGCAATCAAAGACCCACGAACATCTCTGCTTTTGCCCCTATGGCAACAGGTCGCAGCAGAGTTAAACATCCCACTCAAGGTCGTACTGAGTGTGCGCGACCCCGCGGAGGTGATGGTGTCTCTTCTGCAACGAGACAGCACCACTGCAGGAATGACACCCTGGCGAGCGCAACAACTTTGGTGGCATCACAACCGTCAGCTGATTCTTGACGCTGCTAAAGCTGACCTGCCATTACTGACGATCAATTACAGCGACTGGTTTGTAGCCCACAAGGCACATCGTCAACTGGATGCCTTAGCTCACTTCTGTAGCCACCAACATCCCTCAGCCAATGCTCTGAGCTTGGCCGCCGCTTGCATCCAACCTGATCACCGTCGCCGTCGTCGCAGTCGGCAACATCTACCCATGGCCATCCACCCTGAGGTGGCCTGTTTTTATCGGCGGCTATCGAGACTCAACCACAAACAACACTCAAAGCATCAACACCTCCTGAGCTGGCTAACGAAGCCTGGGAAGAGCCTGCCTCAGCAACACCAACCAAGTGCCTGGTTCGATGTTGACCACTACCGCAAACAAGTGCCAGGGCTGCCGCAGTGGATCAACCCCTTTCATCACTATTGCCTGATCGGCTGGCGACGTCAGCGCTCACCACACCCTCTGTTTGAAGCCAACCATTACCGACATGCCTGCCATCAGCAAGGCATCTCAGTCCAAGGAGCACCGCTTATCCACTTCTTAAAAGTGGGTCTTGAACAAGGGCTCCCGCCCTCATCTTTGGCCGATAGCAAATGGAGCCTGAACCATCCACATCGCCGCCAACTATTTAAAGCAGCACGACTCGAAGGCTTACACCCATGGGGTTGCGCTGCCCTGGCATTCCACGACTATCAACTCTCTGGCGCCGTGCCACAGCTGCGGCATTGGCAACAACATGGTTTAACAGCGAGCGAACTCCATCAGCTCTTGAACCTGCCTGCCTGCCTGCTTAGCGCAGCCAAGGCTCTGCTTACTCCAGCCACAACTCCAAAAAGCCCTACTGAATTGCAGCTCATCGGTTGCCAAACCAACAGTTGGCAAACCCATGCTTGGCTGGCACATTTGCCTCTCCCAGTCCCCTTCAAGCTCGCCAGCAAGCTGCAAAACAATTCAGCCTCACCGCTTGGCCTGGTACTCGGGGCGATACCAACCGGCAGCATGAGCCTAAATCTGCAAGCATTTGCTCAGCTGAGCTGCGTTTGGAACAATCTGCCCACTAGCGAAGATCTGCTCTGGCGCCTCGGCGTCAACAGCCAACTGATCAACACAGAAAAATCAGGGCAACATTGGCTGCAACAAGACGATGCTGCTCGCCAAGCCAGCCTGCAACTTGGTCTGCCATCAGCAAAAAGCCTCGCTAAACCTGGAACTATTCTCTGCCTAGGCAATGGCGGTGACGCTTGGCAGCAGGCGCCAAATCCATTGATCTGGTGGCTACCAGGCTTTGATCAGTTAAGGATAGAAAGTGAAGAACAGGCACGCATACTCGCTGCCTGGCTCAACGATTGCGAACAACAAGGCCTGCAACTTGTAAGGATTGATCCCAGCCCTGAGGAACGTGTTGTCGAAGGTTGGCGAGCAGTCAGTAACACACAACTCTTCCAATCGCCTCTCTCGCCAGGTGAACTCTTAGAGGAACTGGCATGGCGTGAACAAGGTGCACCCAAGCCCTGCCCAATAACAACCAACGCACCATCATTTACTTCTCTACATGTTCAAAACAGCTCGCGTCAAGCACAAGCAGCCGTTTGCGTGAGTCTTTACAACTATGAAAAAACGATTATCAGCGCTCTAAACAGTGTTCTTCAACAAAGTCTTGAGGAGATTGAGCTGATTGTCGTCGACGACAACTCATCGGACCAAGGCCCACAGACCGTTAAGCAATGGCTGCAGCAACACGCCAATCGCTTCATGCGCACGCAACTTGTACAGCACGATCAAAATGCTGGCCTCGCTGCCGCACGCAACACTGCTTTTAGTCTCGCTCAAGCACCGTGGTGTTTTGTGCTGGATGCAGATAATTTGCTGGAAGTTAGGGCTGTCGAAACCTGTCTCAAAGTAGCGGCAGCCAGCAGCGTCGAAATTGCCGTCGTCCATCCACTTGTGTTGCGTCGCGAAGATAAGGATGATGGAACCAAACACACAGAATTATTAGCTGAAGGTCTCAGCTGGCAAGCGTCAATGTTCCTTGAGCGCAACATCGTGGATGCCATGGCGCTGGTGCGAAGAACCGCGTGGGACAAGGTCGGCGGCTACACCCACATCCCAGGAGGATGGGAGGATTACGACTTCTGGTGCAAGCTGATCGAAGCAGGCTATGGAGGTGTGATCTGCCCCCAACAATTAGCGGTCTACTACAGCCATTCCAATTCAATGCTGTCGAAACAAACTCATCAGCAGCTAAGAGCCGTCAGCCGTCGACTACAAGAACGTCACCCATGGCTTCAATTAGCCCTGGCACGTGGATTGAATGAAGCAACGGATTATGCGCCATGAACATCTCCTGCTTAGTTATCTCCAAAACGCCCAGTCTCCTGAGCAAAATGTTGCTCAATCTTCAAGCTGCAAGGCAATTCTGGGAAACCGGTGACGAAATTCTCTGCTCTTGGAATGGAAGCAGCGAAGCGGAGAAAAGCATTGAGATTCCAAAGGGACTTAACTTCCAAATATCACAACGACGCGCCTATCACTTTGCCAGCAACATCAATCAACTCGCTCAAAAAGCCACGGGCGAACTTCTACTTCTCATCAATGACGATTTAATCCTCGACCCAGGAACTCTTGATAGGGCCGAACAATGTCTAAAGCACAATCAAGACGTCGGCCTTGTTGGAGGAATTCTACGCACCTCCGCCAACCAACTTGGTCATGCCGGCATTCTGTTCGATTACCGCGGGCATCCCTACAACCGTCTCCATCCCGAGCTCGGCAAGCAAATCAACCTGAAGGCGCCAGAACTACAAGCATCCGGTCGTATCCCTGCCGTAACGGGAGCCTTGATGTTGATGCGCAAGTCAGACTTCCTAGCTGTTGGCATGCGCGAATCCTTCCGTGTCTGCGGAGAAGACGTTGCTCTTTGCCTAGATCTTCGAGACAAGCTAGGCAAAGCCGTCTACTTAGCCAGCGATGTCACCGGCATTCACGACGAAAAATCAACCCGTGGGGAGAGTTTGGATGGCCCGGATTTGGATGCTGTGACTGCATTAGCCGCCAGCAAACTCAAGACAAATTCAGAACTGCAAATTGAACTAGGGAAATGGTGCAATCGAGAATCAGCTGCTCTTTCAACACTCGCCATACAACAGCTCGATCAACTCAATCAACTGCACCTGGAGATAGAGCAACTCAAAGCAATTCAAAAGGAAGAACTAATTAAGCTCAATCAAAAACAAGAAGAGTGCAATATCTTGATAGCCGCCAACCAGAATCTAGAGCTTCAACTAGACATGATTTACAGCAGCAGTTCATGGCGACTGACAAGACCTCTACGCCGACTACTTCGTCGTCTAAGAGGCGAGCACTAAGCTCATGAGACCCCTACACACGGTGTGGGTCGATCTCATGCCGTTGCTGCCAGGAGGGAGCAACGGTGGGGCGAAACCCTTTGTATTGAAGCTGCTGCAAGGCTTGGCAAATCAACAACCCCAGACAGAATTCATCGCGACATGTCGCTCAAATAGCCTGTCTAACTTGCAGCCGTTGGCGTCAAAAAACCTACGCTTAACTATCAAGAAGCGATGGTCTAGCGACCGCCCTCATGGCGCACAACTTCTCTTCTGCCCTTTTGGGGCAGCCAATCTAAGCCCAGAGGGCCTACCCATAGTCTCGGTGTTCTACGACCTGCAATGCCTGAACTATCCGATGTTCTTCAATAGAGCAACTCGCAAGCAAAGGCAACGCAATTTCCATCAACAGCGACGGCAAAGCAAGCACATCGCCGCCATATCAGAATATGCAAAGCAAGAGGCAATCCACCATGGCATGAGGATGGAACAAATCATTGCCATCCCTATTCGGCTATCAGATGACCAACAAGCGCAACATGCGATAACAACAGTGCAAGCACATTGCAATCCATACATACTTTACCCCGCCAATCTTTGGCCTCACAAAAACCACGAACTGCTGTTAACAGCATGGGCAATGGCTCGCCAACAAGGTCTGCCAAAAGATCTAAAATTGATCTGCACTGGCGAAGGGGCAGCCCGACGTGAATGGCTCGAGAAAATCACCAGAGAGCTCCAACTTCAAGACTGCGTAGTCTTCAAGGGCTTCGTTAGCGACCAAGCACTAAATGCCCTTTACAAGCAAACAAAAGGAGTGATTTTCCCTTCGTTGTATGAAGGCTTTGGCATGCCAATCGTTGAAGCCATGCAACGTGGTATACCCCTTGCCTGTTCAAATAACACAGCCTGCAAAGAGGTCAGCGGGAACGCAGCTCTGCAATTTGATCCTCGCTGCCCCCAGCAACTTGCAGAAGCACTGATCGAGCTCAGCACCAACCAAACACGACGCGAAGATTTACGGCAGCGCGGCCTGAAAAGAAGTGAGTACTACCAAAGCCTAGACCTCATGCTGGACGAGTACTGGAAGCTATTTCTAGAGGCACTGCGATGAGCAACTTGCCGACAATTTCGGTGATTACACCATCATTCAATCAAGGGCAATTCCTTAGCCGCACCCTGGCGAGCGTCCGAGTTCAAACCATACCTGCCCTGGAACACCTCATCTTTGATGGCGGCAGTCAAGACGACAGCCTGACCATCCTTCAGTCATGTAGAGACACGGTCCAGTGGGTATCGCAATCGGATGACGGCCAAGGCGATGCGGTGAACCAAGGTATCAACAAGGCACAGGGCGAAATCATCGGTTGGTTGAATTCCGACGACCTCTACTATCCAAAGACTCTCGAAGCAGTCTCAAGATTCTTCCAATCTCATCCTGATGTCGACTTGATGTATGGCCTAGCCGATCACATTGATATCAACGACCAACCGTTTGAGGCCTATCCCACCCAAGATTGGGATCCAAAATGCCTAAGACAAATCTGTTTTTTATGTCAGCCAGCAGTGTTCTTCAGGAAGCGTGTGGTTGATCGAATCGGGCTATTAGATCCGAGCCTTCGTTATTGCATGGATTACAATTACTGGCTGCGGTTGAGCGATGCTGGATGCCGTTTTCACCATGTCAAGATAAAATTAGCCGGATCAAGATTATACACAGAAAATAAAACCCTTGGCAATCGCGTCGCTGTACAT
>MPMF02097606.1_pt1 | contig 10685 bp, 8 predicted proteins | sample 1617271 | NCBI WGS metagenome assembly MPMF02 (sample SAMN05944812, study PRJNA350692) | marine metagenome | biome: marine; feature: ODZ; material: water; isolation source: 120 m water sample prefiltered with 30 um filter, filtered on to 0.2 um... | place: Pacific Ocean | collected 2012-04-09... | reverse complement strand
GGATGGCCTTCGCTGACAACGGTCGCGTGGATGTTGCCTGCTTCGACAACGGTTGTGACCGACTGATGGAGGCCATCAAACAATGACGACACAAACGCGCTCAAGATTTGCTGCTGCATTCAGCTTGATCTTGCTGCTGCATCCAACTGGAGCTTTGGCCACGAGCAACCCTTCTGCTTCTGCTCCTGCTTCAACACCAGCAACCGAAGAGCTGCTGCTGGTGCAACGCCGTGGTGGTGGTGGTGGATCCAGAGGTGGTCGTTCAAGCAGCCGTGGATCGCGATCTAGCTCTCGCAGCAGTGGATCGCGATCTGGCTCTCGCAGCAGTGGTGGACGCACCGGCTTCAGCTCCTACAGCGGTAACCGTCAAAGCAGCCGCCAGACCACGCGAAGCACGCGGCAGACCACGCGCAGTGGCAGCCGCGATCAGCGCCAGACCAACCGGATGGACAGCCACCGGATGGACAGCCACCGAATGGACAGCCACCGGATGGAAAACAACCGGATGGAAAACCGTGGCACGCGGCAAAACACTCGAAACACCAACATTGATACCCGTCAGCAGGGCAGAACTGATCGCACCAATGACCGCCAGAGCAATCGAAATGACCGCGTGAACACCCGCAGCAAAACCCGCCGTGATGCCATCAACAATTGGGATCGCTACGGCAACGGCTGGTATAGCGGCTCCAGCTGGTACAGAAACCGCCCCTGGAACAATGGCTGGTACGGAAGCTCCTACTACAACAACTGGCGCTGGTATCCAGGCCAGGCAGCAGCCTGGGGGATCGCAAGCATGGCCAGCTTCAGCGTGATCAACAGCCTGGTGCAGACCGCCCAGAACAACGAGGTGAGCTACATCACGGTTCCCGATTCCAACTATTCGCTCTACTACCCGAGCGTGACTGCAAGCGGAGATGTGGTGACATTTGAAGCCGATAACGGCTACGAAACCGTGCGATTCAGTGCTGATTGCAGAGACGGCACCCTGGATGGGGGTGCACCTCGCAATGCCAATGAGGCCCAGTTACTCAATGCTTCATGCCAGGTAGCGTTTGGTCAATAAGGGCGATCGAGGACGATCCGAGCAGCTCCCTCAGGTGCTGCTCGGCCTCCGGCTCCAATTGCACTGGCGCGGCTCGGTAGCCACTCCCCCGCTGAATCCGTTCAGCGATAGAAGCGCGAGCCTGCTGCCAGTTTTTGAGTCCCAACCTGGTGTAAATCCGTTCCACGTTGTGCAGAGGTGAGTGAATCAGGTCGTCGTAAGACACCTCCACCAGTTGGCCGGCGGGAATCAGCGCTCGCGACGCTTTAAATGCCTGCAGCAACTCTTCGTGCGCTGCAAATGTTTCCTCCACCTGCACGCAGGCTGAAGGAGCTGGCTGCAGACCGATCAATTCCGTCAAACGTTGCTTGACTTGCACCAAAGAACGAATCGTGTCGATTGGCTGCCGTTGCAGCAGTACAAACCGAGCCCGAGGGAAAAGTCGCAGCAGCAGCGGGATACGTGCCATGTGCGCTGGATTCTTGATGAGCAGGTGAGTTTTGCCTGCCCCGTCATGGAGCCAGGTGAGGCGGGTGAACTGGAGGAGCAGACGCTCAAATTCCGAGGTAGTGGCGAGCACACATCGACGGAAATGCATCGAGTAATCCCGTGGGAAGGCAACTCCAGCCATGTTTGTGTCGATGCTGAGCCGAGCCAGGCCGAGCTCATCCTCTTGCGGGTCATCCGCTCCCCAGCACACCGCGTCAATCGGTCTGGTCGTTGTCATCAGGCGTTTCAGCAGTGGACGAAGCAGCGGTTTGAGGAGCAGTGCTGCCTGGGGAGCGATGGTCAGAGAGTTGCGTGCCGTCGCCGCCTGCTTGTCAGCGGCCAACAACTGGTGCAGATAAGTGGTGCCGCTGCGCCAGTGACCAATCACGATGATCGGATTGTCAGGGTGGCTACAATGTTTTAATTGCCTGCCGAAGCACAGCGACTGCAGCCAGGCAGTCGGTTCCAGCACCAGACCGCTGGCTGCGATGATCAGAAGCACGGACAACCTTTGTGGTGCAACGGCTCCATAGCGAAAGCCCTTCAGCAGAACGTCCGGACGGATGCAGCCACCTGCAACCAGCCGATCAGAGGTGTCATTAAAAAGCCGTGCCAACACGCAAAGGGTCCTTTAGGCCAGGCAAAGCTATGCAAAAAATGCATAGTCTGCATTCACCATGTCTTCTGGCTTCATTGACGCAGCTGCAACACGCTGACAATGAAGTCTTCTCGCTCCCGAGCCAGGAGCAGAACCAGCTTTGCTGGAGCACCTCATTTCAAAGTGCTAGCCAGTTAGCAGAAGCTCTGGGGCGGTTGGGGAAAAACTTCCAAGCCCTGCAGCTGACGACAGGATCAATGCATGGCCATTTCGCCGTTGTCCAGCTCAGCGGGCTCAGCATCATCAGCATCAGCACCAATCAGTTATTGATGCTGAATGGCGAACGGGGGAGTGACTGCAGCTGTTTCTGCCTGGAAATCAGTGGAGCCCACCACGACCACCGCGTGCATGGAATCCCAATCGCACCTTGTTCACTGCATGGCTTCAAACCAGATTTAAGCGAAAGTCATTTCCATCTCACGGCTGGCTCCACCACATACTTCGCGATAACGTCATCCAGTCGGTTTGGGGCCTTTCTCGAACGCTGCGGACATGAGCAGCTGCGCGACACCCTGGAGAACAGCAATTCACTCCTTCTCAGTGACAGGATGCACAGAGAGATTAAACAAAGGTTCTCCTGGCATCTCAAGCACCCCTTGAAAAAAGCTGAGCAGCGCTCCCTCCATACAGGAAATATCTACACTCTGTTGATGCAGGCCTTAGCGCAGCAGGATCGGGAGGATTTTCAACCCTTTCAGATTTCACCTCGACAGCATCTGGTGAATGAATTGGTGAGATGGGGATTTCAAAACAGCTCCAATCCCATCAGCCTTGATCAACTAAGCCATATCCTCTTTAGCTCAAGGCGTACCCTGATTCAGGGATGCAAAGAGAACTTCAATATGGGGCCGATGGAATTACTCAAAGTGATCCGCCTGGAGCAGGTGAACTGGGTTTTGCGCTCAGAGGAAAGGCGCTTAAGCCTGCAACTAAACACAGTGGGTGAGATCGCTGAATTCTTTGGATTCCATAGTCGTGGACATTTCTCCGCCGCCTACCGTAAGCACTTTCAAGAAATGCCACGGCAGACGTTCTCTAATGCGATTGATTAGCCTCCTGTGGGAAACAGGAACTGAACCTGAGTGCGGATCGTCCAGTCACCAAGGATTTCTTCTCCAGCAATTTCAGGCTTGACCACGTTGTAGTAGGCACTCAAAGAGGCATTAATAGGCTGAGTGCCAAGCACAAAAACCTTGCCAAGGCCAGCTCCTATAGGAACTGTCCAGCCCTTATTGTTAGGAGTGTTCCAGTTGGCAGAAATAATTGGTGAGCTTGTTATATACCACCCTTTGGGGAGGTTATAATTAAGGAAAGGCTGAATCAGCATCTTGTTCACGTCACTCCCGTCATCACCAGAAAATGACCAGATATTATTAACGAGTCCACCGGCCACCACGGATCCCTTTGTGTAAACAAAAACCGCCGCGGGCCCTGCACTCCAACGCTTGGAGCTGAGCCGGTTGTCCGTAGCAGATGGGATCACCATCGTCGGGCCTAAGCCCACAGTGAAATTACCCTTAAGAGTGGGAACAAAAAAGACAGATGGATTGATATCACCAATGGCCTGAATGGTTGTGCCATTGACTGAAGGCTGTGAGATAAAAGGAACGATCGTTCTTGTGACTAAAGTGAGGTCTTTGCCAACGGGAAAGGGGACAACTGGCTGGATATTGACAACGTTCTGAGTCTGATTGGGCTTGGCCTTAGGGTCCAACAAATTAGGAGCCCATTGAGTGCCAGGTGTTGCGTTCCACTGAATCGGGAAGCTGATCAGGCTTGCAATCGGGTTTTGGGCCGCCTTGGCCAGGGATCCCTCCTCCTCGGCCAGGGATTCTCCGGGAGTCACCGTGACTGGCTGATTACCTGAGCCAGGCTCTGAACCTTGTGATTGCCTTTGTGCAATCATTTGCTGAGGCTCTACCACCACAGGGCTGAAGTCAAATTCCTTGGCGCACCCAGGCTGCGGAAAAAGCAGGGCGCTGAAGAGTATCAGTTGAGACCAGGAATTAGGATGAGTCACCAAGACAGTCGTTTGGTTGATGGCCTGCATTTAACAGGAGATCATCTCTCGGATAAGCCGCAATCATGAATATTTGCCCGATCGGGATCATTGCAGCCGGGCAAGCCTTTGAAAAGGTTATTAGCTTGCTACTAATTATTCAATTATTAATGCGCATCCTCTGCCTTGCTCTGATCAGTGCTTCCTGGCTTGTTGGTGCCAGTGCCCTTGCTGAACCAGTGGAGTCAACTGTGATCCCAATGATCGCGAACGAATCTGAAGAGGATGGGGAATCTGTTGATGAAGAGAATTCCTGGAGAGTCTATCTTGATCTTTACGCCTTTTTACCCCTTCAAACCAACACGACAACCACCATTAACGAAATCTCCAAGAGTGTGTCGCTACCACTCTCCTCAGTCCTTAATTCACTCGACACGGCGCTCACCTTCAAGGCCGCAGCTGAATACGGACGACTCGGAGTGATGGCAGGCATCAATCACGGAAGCAATTCCGGCTCTGCATCAAAGTCGTCAAGCCGGATTTATAACAATCCACTGCGTAACCAATTGGATTTGCCAGCGAGGCTGCGCCAAAGGACAATTCGTGTGAAGGGTGATCTGGATGTCGACATCGACATGAATCAAACCATTGTTGATCTAGCGATGCGCTACCGGCTCGGAGCGATTCAGAGGCCCCATATGGAAAAGGGCAGCACCAGTTTTGTTGGCTTTGCCGGTGCGCGTCTCATCGATGCCAATCTGAACACTGATTTGAATTTCAATCGCGAGCGCACGGTGACGGTTGACGGCCTGGTTCTGAACCGGGAACGCAGCCGCAAAATCAAGGCCTCCGCCAGTGACAGCTGGGGAAATACCTGGGCGCAACCCCTGCTTGGCATGTTCGCCACCTATGCAATCAGCGAAGACTGGCAGGCCTTCGCCTACCTCGATGCTGGCGGTTTCGGACTCAGCGGCGAAAAGGATTTGAGCGGAACGGCACAGGCTGGCATCGCTTACGCCGTTGGCAATTCTGCCCAACTATCCCTCTCCTACAAATACTTCGGACTGGATTACGCAGGCGGCTCAGGCAATGGCTACAACACCTCCCAGAGTGGCGTGAATCTCGGGCTGCGCTGGCTGTTCGATTAAAGACCTATGCGGAGCATTGATCAGGAGACAAGGGCATTGATTGCTCCTGATCAACGCATCACAACTTGCCTTTAAAGCTGTTGAATCGCGCCCAACTTCCAGGAACGGTTAAACCACTCCTCTCCAGGCCCATAGAGGCGGAAGATTCCGAACCAGCCTTTGCCAGGCACGGTCTTCACCCAGTTGGCCTCCTTACCGGCCGGTGCTTTAGGGCCGAAGTAGAGATCGACACTGCCATCGGCTTTCTTCACCATGTCGGTATTGCGCGTGTTGTTCTTGCTTGGATAAGGCATCTCTGCTGTCTGCAGCATCGATCGTGTCTGCGGGTCGTAAACCACGAATGACCAGAAGCGATTGGCAGGAGGATTGGCAGGGATCGTGAGTTTGTAGGTGTTGGCACCATCGAGGTAGGCACCGCTGCTGTCGCGGGAGGAGAAGGCGTACTGAGAACCAACACCAGGCATCTCCAAAGCCATCGCCGGGGTATTGACCGTGGCGAGATAGAAGAACAACGTGCGGCCATCCATATCGCGGCCACCATTACCGTTGTTCACCAGATACTCATGGCTTCCGCCGGGGAAGCCGTTCTGCCAGTAACCAGCCTTATTGGCGTAGATGTAAGCCTTGGGATCCTGGGGAGAGAACAGAATAGAGCGTGCCGTTGCATTACCAATCGCTACTGCTTCGGTCAGCATCGCCTTCTGCTGCGCTGACGGGTTGAAGGGCTTACCTTTATGAATGCCGATGGTCGACGCCATACCCAGCAGCTCCGGAGAGAACACCTCCGAGGGCTCACGCTGGATCACCTCATTCAGTTCCTCGTAGAACTTGAAATTGTTGGCGTGAATAGTGTTCACCGTCCAATCGGTGAGATTCCTGAAGTTGTTGGCCGGTGGATTGGCACGATTGGCGTAGGGATACACCTTCAGACCAGCCTTGAAAGCGTTCCTGGCAGTGTCTGTTTTACCGTCCTGATCGAGGAAACCTCGCAGGATCAACCAGTTGATCCGACTCGGTGTTTTGGCAACGAAGTAGCCCTCTGTGTTCTGCGGTGCTGCGTGATCCGGACCAACGATCAGGTACTTGCCTCCCTTGCCCTTGTCTGGACCGGGGCCACCCATGTCAACAACAAATCGGAAGAAAGCATCATTCACGGTGCCAGGCCCCGTACCGGGAGGCACCTCCACCACGATCGGGCCGTCGCGGAGATCAAGGAACGCGGAGGCATACACCGTGTCAGTGTTGCCAGTAAGCCATAGCGACTTGGAACTCATCAGCTCCTCAAAAAGGCCGATGTCCTTGTTGGGCTGCATGCCGTAGCCATCGCGATGGCCCACGTAGAGCATCTCCAAGGATGCAGCCGGCATGAAGTTCAGGAAGGTCTGCACACCTCGGCCAAGATCCACCTGGTGACGGGCTTTGCGCATGGTTTCGTCATCCGGGAAACCATCGAAATAGTTAAAGGTGCCAATCCGTGTTCTCACCGAATCGGGAGTGAGTACGTCCTTAGGAATTGGCGTGTTGTAGCCCTTCGGGATCCTGTCTGCTGCTTGCAATGGAGCAGCACTCGCTCCGATCAGGAGCGCGGAGAAGGCAGCGGATGAAAAACGGCTAAAAGCTTTCATGGTTGAGGAATCGTCAGTGGGGTCGTGTTGCTAATTTCTAAGGGCTCAACCTTGCGGCTGAATGTCATTGAGCTGCCAGGTTTGATCGAACCAGGGCTGCAGGGGGCCATAAAGACGGAAAACCGCAAACCATCCTTTTCCAGGCACCGTTTGAATCCAATTGGTCTGCTTACCCTGTGGAGCAGAGGGGCCAAAATAAAGATCAATCGAACCATCAGCATTCGCCACCATGTCTTGGTTGCGCTTGCTGTTTTTGCTGGGCAGGGGTTGAGAGGTCTGTAGCTCAGATCGAGTCTGGGGGTCATAAACAACCATCGACCAAAAATCCTTAGCCGGAACGTTTTTATTCACTGTGAATTTGTAGGTCTTGCTGCCATCGAGGTAAGCGCCATTGGCATCCGTGGCCACAACCCCATACTGGGAGCCCAAACCCACCATCTTGAGCACCATCGCTGGCGTATTGACGGTGTATCCCCAGAAAAAATTATTACGGGCATCGAGGTTCCGGCCTCCTTTACCACCATCAATCAGCCATTGATGACTGCCTCCACCGAAGGGGGTGAACCACTGCTTATCTTCGTAGAAATAGACACTTGGATTACGAGGCTTACCCATATCGGCTCTTACATAGGCCACACCCACCTGCACAGCCTCTTCGAGAACCTGACGATCTTTCGGGCTGGGTTGGAAAGGCTTTCCTTTCTCGAGACCGATGGCAGAGGCTAGACCCCGCAATTCAGGATCAAGCAGTGGGATTGGCTCCCGTTGAATCACCGTATTCAGCTCTTCAAAGAAATGAAAATTGTTCGCATGAACGGTATTAAAAACTTGATCACCGCCCTGAACAAAGGTCATCGCGGGAGGATTCCCTTTTTGAGAGAGTGGATAGAGGCGAAGACCATTCTGGTAATTGGCAATCGCTTGATCAGGCTTACCCTCATCATCAAGAAAAGCACGCAGGATCAGCCAGTTCGAGTAACTCGGTGATCGGAAAACGAAATAACCCTCAGTACTCTCAGGCGTTGCATCATCAGGGCCCAGGATGAGGTATTTCCCTCCCTTGCCCTTATCAGGACCAGGGGCTCCAGTATCTGCAACAAACCGGAAGAATGCATCATTAATGGTGCCAGGCCCAAGGCCCGCAGGAATCTCGATCACCAGGGGACCGGTCTTCTTCAGATTGAAGAACGTGGAGCCATACACCGTATCGGTATTACCAGTTAGAAACAACGGGTTCGATGTCAAGGGAGCCATCAGCATCACTTTGGTGTAATCATCCACACCCTGCTGGGCATGTCCCTGGCGCATCATCTCGATGCTTGCCGCAGGCATCATCGTGAGAAATGTTTCATAAGCGCGGATAAACTTCAGGTTCTCGAAGCTTGCCTTCACGGTGGCCTTATCGGGCATTCCGTCGAAGAAATTGAAAGTGCCTACAGTTGTCTTCACCGTATCTGGGGTGAACAGCTCCGCGGGTATTGGCGTGGTGTAACCAACAGGTTCATCGGCAGATTTTGCACTGTTCCCGATTGTCGTCACCCCAAAAGCGAGCAATGCCGCTAGAGAAGATGCAGTGAGAGGGTTCATCAATAATGACGAGAAAACACGCATTGAGGCAGACCAAAGTGGCTGTATTTTCTCTTTTTAGAAATTCCCCACTTCCATCTGAATCACAATCGCCGTGATTTTGCCCGATCGGGATCATTCCTGCCCCCCTTCAGCCTGAAGCAGAATGACGCGATGATCGATGTCATCGGCACCGATGCTGGTGCCCCCGCGTCTCTGCCGGTTTCCCAGCAGACGCTGTTGCGCGCGGCGTACAGCATTGCTGCGCCCGATCGCCTGCACGCTGCGCTGCGTGATTGGCTTGAGATCGGTGACAGGCTTCTGAAGACCCCAGAGGAACTGCTTAGCAGCGATCAACCCATCGCCTTATGTGATTGCTTGCATGCACTGTCGCCGGAGCAGCCTGTGGTGGTGCTGGCCAGCGGCGATCCCCTCTGGTTCGGCATCGGCCGCATCCTCTGCGAAAGGATCCCTCGCCAACGCCTGCGTTTCCACCCCGCGCCTGCATCGCTGCAGCTGGCCTTTGCCCGGCTTGGTCGCACCTGGCAGGACGCCAGCTGGATCAGCCTGCATGGCCGGGACCCTGAACCCTTGGCCCAGCGATTGCAGCAACGGCCCAAGGCCCTGGCAGTGCTTACCGATCCCAGCCGTGGCGGCGCCGAAACAGTGCGCAGGATCCTGCATGCCTCCGGCCTGGAAGCCGCCTACCAGACCTGGCTGTTTGAACAGCTGGGGCATGCCGATGAACGGGTTCAGCAACTGCAGCCCCAGGAGCCGCTTCCCGATGACCTGCACCCCTTGCACCTGCTGCTGCTGCTGGCGGAACCAGCAGCACCGCCAGACCCGGCTCAGCTTCCCCTGTTCGGACTCAACGACGGCTTGTTTCTGCAACACGACGATCGTCCCGGTCTGATGACCAAGCGGGAGATGCGCATCCAGCTGCTGGCAGACCTGGACCTGCCGGAAAGTGGCGTCCTCTGGGACCTGGGTGCCGGGGTGGGCTCTGTGGGTCTTGAGGCCCTGCGTTTGCGGCCGAGGCTGAAACTGCTGGCGGTGGAGCAGCGCAGCGGCGGAGCAGCCCTGATCAAGGCCAATGCCTTGAGGCTGGGGGTTCAGCCAGCGGCCGTGCTCGAACGGGAAGCCGAGACGTTGATTGAGGGCCATCAATTGCCCCCACCGCTGGCACAGCCCCACAGGGTGCTGCTGGGGGGCGGCGGGCGGCGGCGGGGCGAGCTGTTGCAAGCTGTGCTCAAACAGCTGTTGCCGGGAGGCCGGGTGGTGATTCCCCTGGCAACACTGGAAGCGGTGGCCGAGTTGCGGCAACTTCTGGAGCAGAGCGGAATGCAGGTGCAACTGCATCAACATCAGGCCTGGCGGGGGCAGCCCCTCAGTGACGGCACCCGCCTGGCACCGATGAACCCCGTTTTTATTCTCTCGGCCTCTCGGCCTCTCGGCAAAAAAGCCTGATTGAATTTTTGATCAGAAAAACTGACCTGATCAAGCCCAAAGAAGACCTGCTGATCAGATGGGATCAGAACTTGTCAGCACTTGTCAGAAGTTGTCGTTCATGCCAGGTGCCAGCTGATCAAACTCAGCGCTACTGAGTTCGCGCCGCAGCAGCAACCTGAGTGGTTTGCGACCCAACTCCACATCTGTAATTTTATGTTTTGGCATCAAAAGATCAAGGGTGTTCTTGCCTTTTAGATGGGTTGCAAAGAAGGCTCGCGCAAGTCCACGCAATTCAACACGAGCAAGCTTTTGATCTGGTCCCAGTATGGTTTTGGGTAACTTTGACGTTCCTTCCAGGAAAGAAAGATGGGTCCCATTCTTCTGAACTGCCAGCAATCGATCAGGCTGGATCATGGCACTGAAAGGCGCCAATTGCTGAGAGAATGGTGGGGCAAAAATATCAGCGGTGCCTGAAATCGCCAGCAGCGGAACGTCTATCTCCCTCATCGACTTGCTACTAAATATTGGATTCGTCACTGGATTCACAGCCACTGTTGCCTTAATCCTGGGATCACGAAAATCCATCGTCTTTTCCACCGAACCCGGCGCCTTGCATTGCCAGATCACAGCAGGGTTCAGCACCACTTTATTGGGATCTGAAAGACTTTTGCATCCCTCCAACAAATGATCCCAATCCAATCGGGCT
>MPMF02014093.1_pt1 | contig 10686 bp, 9 predicted proteins | sample 1617271 | NCBI WGS metagenome assembly MPMF02 (sample SAMN05944812, study PRJNA350692) | marine metagenome | biome: marine; feature: ODZ; material: water; isolation source: 120 m water sample prefiltered with 30 um filter, filtered on to 0.2 um... | place: Pacific Ocean | collected 2012-04-09... | reverse complement strand
TGATTAATTTCTTCTATGGTCTTCATTTTAATTATCTTTTAATTTTTTTTATATTTTTGCCACAAATCTGGTCTTCGGTCGCGTGTTATAGCCTCAGATTGAGATAAACGCCAGTCTTTAATTTTGGCGTGATCACCCGATAATAGTACATTTGGGACACTTTTTTTCTCCCAAATTTGAGGCTTCGTAAACTGCGGGTATTCCAAAAGTCCATTCTCAAAACTTTCTTCTTGTGTTGAGTTCACATTTCCTAAAACACCAGGAATAAGTCTAAGTATTGAGTCCAGAACTACAAATGCAGCAACTTCTCCACCAGATAATACAAAATCTCCAATACTAATCTCTTCTATATTTCTACTTTGAATAACTCTCTCATCAACTCCTTCAAAGTGACCACAAATTAGATTTAGAGATTTTTCATTTGCAAGTTCTTTGGCATGCTTATAGTTAAATAATTTACCTCTAGGACTTAAGTAAATTATTTTTTCATTTTGTTTTATATTTTGATCTAATGATTTGGCTAAAACATCTGCCTTTATTACCATTCCATTGCCTCCTCCATAAGGAGTATCATCAACAGTTTTATGTTTGTCGGTAGCATAATCTCTAATATCTACTGTTTCCAAGTTCCATATTTTACCTTTGGCTTTACCAAACAAACCTTTGTTTAAATAGCCAGGAAAATATTCTGGATACAAAGTAAATATTCGAGATAAAAACATTTTATTTTTTTGCTTCTTCTTTAGGAGCTTCTTTTTTTACTTCATCTTTAGGTGCATCTGCTTTTGCTTTTCCTGCGTCATCAGTTTTTTTTCTATCTTTTTTAGGAATTGCTTTTTGCGGATTATTTCCTTTTGCTGGCATTGGTATGATTTCATTTTCACCAAGGATTCTTGCAACCCTTATTGTGGGTTGAGCTCCTTGATCTAACCAATATTTTACTCTTTCTGTGTCTAGCGCCATTCTTTCCTTTTTTTCCTTAGAAAGTAATGGATTAAAAAATCCTAATTTTTCAATAAATCTTCCATCTCTTGGGAATCTGCTGTCAGCAACTACTATTTTATAAACGGGTCTTTTTTTTGTGCCACCCATTGATAACCTCATTTTTAACATTCTTTCTCCTTTATATTATTTAAGTTGATTAAAAAGTTCTGGTGGAATTCCTTTATCCGCCATTCCTTTAATATTTCCTTTAGACATCTTCTTCATCATTTCAGACATCATTTTAAATTGTTTTAACAATTTATTGATATTGGCTATGTCGGTTCCAGAGCCATTAGCAATTCTTTTTTTTCTAGATCCATCTATTATTTTTGGATTTTCTTTTTCTTTTTTTGTCATAGATAATATTATCGCTTCATTTTGAGTAATTATTTTTTCATCAACGCCAGTTTGATCCATTTGAGATTTAACTTTGGAAACACCGGGAAGAAAAGACATAATTCCTTCGATTCCTCCCATTTTTTTCATCTGTCTAAGTTGTGACAGATAATCCTCTAATGAAAATTGTCCTTTTTTAATTTTTTCTTCAGTTTTTTCTAAATTTTCTTGATCTAAATCTTCAGCGGCTTTTTCGACTAAAGAAACTATATCTCCCATTCCCAATAATCTGTTTGCTATTCTATCGGGGTAAAAAACCTCAAAATTTTCTATTTTTTCTCCAACACCTAGAAATTTAATTGGAACGTCGGCAACATATTTCATGCTTAATGCCGCTCCACCTCTAGCATCACCATCTGATCTTGTAAGAACTATACCAGTCAAATTAACAGTATTTTTAAATTCTTTTGCAACATTAGCAGCAACTTGACCTGTTAAAGAATCTGCAACCAATATTGTTTCAGATGGATTAACTATACTTTCAATTTGTTTGATCTCATTCATCATTTGAAAATCAATTTGAGTACGTCCTGCTGTATCAAATAAAATAACTTCTGAACCATTTAAGTTAGCAGCACTAATTGCTCTTCTGCAGATATCTGCTGGAAGTTGTCCTTCAATTACAGGCAATGTTGGAATATTGTTCTGTTCACCTAATAATCTTAATTGCTCTTGAGCGGCAGGTCTGTAGATATCAAGACTGGCCATCATTACTTTCTTTTTATTATTTTTTTCTAAAAATCTTGCTAATTTTGCCGTAGTAGTTGTTTTACCTGATCCTTGAAGTCCAACTAACATAATTGGTACTGGAGGAACCGCATTTAGCTGTACTTCTGAATTTTTGTCGCCTAAAAATGAAACAAGTTCATCATAGACTATTTTTACCACCATTTGTCCTGGCGACGTTGATCGAACTATTTCCTGACCTAGTGCTTTTGGTTTTAGTCTATTGATAAACTCTTTAACAACATCAAGAGAAACATCGGCTTCAAGAAGAGCTAGTCTTATGCTTTTTAAACCTTCGTCAACTTGTCTCTCATCTAGAGAGGGTGCTTTTTTTAGTGAAGAAAATATTTCTTCAAATTTATTTGTTAAATTTTCAAACATAATTTCACACAGCAATTATCGCACCAGTGGGCGAACCCTCGCTGACTGGTGTCGATCTCTTTGTAAACAAAGACACCGCAAATTGCTGTATTTTGCGGAAACGGCGATAAACTATAATAGAGGTTCAAAAAGTCAATAAATAAGTTAAGTATTTATTTATATGGAATTTAAAGCTTTTAAAATGGATGGTTTAGGTAATGATTTTGTAATCATTGACCAAAGAACAACAGTTATAAATTTATCTAATGATCAAATAGTTAAAATTTGTAATCGTGAATTTATTGGATGTGATCAATTAATATTTATTAAAAAAGATAACAATTCTGATGCTGAGTTAGAGTTTTATAACTCAGATGGAGGCAAATCAGATGCATGTGGAAATGGTACAAGATGTGTTGCTTATTTATTATCTAAAGAAAATAATAAAAACGAAATTAACTTATCTGTCGCCTCAAAAATTTTGAAATCTATAATTCTTGAAAACAATCAAGTAGAAACAACAATTGGTTTACCTAAAATGAATTGGAATGAAATACCATTAAGTAAAGATTCAGATACAAAAAATTTAAAATTAAAATTGATTGATAACGACAACAAAGAATTTGTTGGTGGAATAGCTATTAATGTTGGAAACCCTCATGTAATCTTTTTTGTGGAAAATATAGATAATTTTAACCTAGAAAAAATTGGTCCTGAAATTGAAAATCACGAATTATTTCCAGAAAGATGTAATGTTACTCTAGCAAAGAAAATTACTAGTAAATTAATAAAAATTAAAGTTTGGGAAAGGGGCGCGGGTTTAACTAAGGCGTGTGGGACAGCTGCGTGTGCAACCGCAGTTGCTGCAAACCTAGAAAGTCTTTCTAATTCAAAAACTGAAATTGAATTTAGTACGGGTAAACTATTAATTAGTATCGATGAAAAAAATAATATAAATATGAAAGGTCCAGTCTCACAAGTTGAGGAAATTAATATTAATATTTAATGGGTATTCTTGAAAAATTTAAGCTAGGTTTTAAAAAAAGTGCAAACAATATTGCTTCTGGATTAAGAGAAATAATAATTAAAAAAGAAATAGATGACATTACATTAGATAAAATTGAGGAATTTTTAATAAGTTCCGATGTAGGTGTTGATGCCTCCTCAGAAATAATAGACATAATTGCACAAAAAAAAATTGATCCTAAAAAAGATCCAATCACCGAAGTAAATAACATTTTAAAAGAATACATAATAGAGCTAATGAAACCTTTAGAAAAAAAAAGTTTTTTTGAAAAAAAGGAAAAGTTAAATGTTATTTTAGTATCTGGAGTTAATGGGGTAGGAAAGACAACAACAATTGGCAAAATTGGAAAAATATTTAAAGAAAATCAAAATAAAGTATTATTTTCAGCTTGTGATACATTTAGAGCCGCAGCTATTGATCAACTAGAAAAATGGGCTGAAAAAGTCAATGCTACAATAGTTAAATCTAATCCAGGCTCAGATCCTGCTTCGGTTGCTTATAAAGCATTAGAGTACGCAAAAAAAAATAATATTGATCAAGTTATTATAGATACGGCTGGAAGATTACAAAATAAAAAAAATTTAATGGATGAATTTAAAAAAATAGGAAATGTAATTAAAAAAAATGATGAAAGTGCACCACACGAAGTGATTTTAGTTTTAGATGCAACATCAGGACAAAATATTATTAATCAATTAGAGGAATTTAATAAAATTATTCCTATTACAGGTTTAATCATGACAAAATTGGACGGAACGGCAAAAGGAGGTATTCTAATTGCAATTTCTAAAAAGTACAAAATGCCAATTGTAGGTTTGGGGTTAGGCGAAAAAGAAGATGATCTACAAGTCTTTAATGCCGAACAGTTTGCAAGTGCATTTACTCAATTGAATTAAGTAAATTTATTGAAATCAGTGGTTTATAAAGCTTACATTCAAAATTATTATTGAGAGATTTATAACCACAACTTTTTGCATAAGTTGAGATAATAAAATTTAATTTTCCTCGATTTTTATAGATTGTAAGCTCCTTATTCTTAATATCATATTTCAAATTTTGATTATAATCCTTAACTGCACTTACCAAAATTAAAGTATTGTTATCGTTTAACAAATAATATGCAAAATCTTCTGGAAAAACTGGATAGTTATAATTTTTCGAAATTATTTTTGCTTTTTTAGGAAACCAATCATAAGAAATCAAAGGGTAATCTTTTTTTGTAGAATGATCATAAATATACAAATCTTGAGGGTAATCAGTAATATAGTTTGAATTCTGACCTTTGGCCAAAATAGCTTTTTCTCTTGTTTTAAAATATAAAGTAAACTCATCATGATAAGATTTCATCTTTCCAATATAAAAATATTTATCATAATTAATTTCATTTAATTCTGCAAAAGATATTGTTGAATAAAATGAAAACAAAATAAAGAATAATAATTTTTTCATGATTAAAAAATATTAAACAAAGATGATGGGTATTTGTTTAAATTGTGTCCTAATTTAAACTGCTAATAAATGATTTAATAGAATTTATTAAGTCATTATTAAAATCAATCATATGATCGTCATAATCACTAAAATATTTAAATTTTGTTCCTATAAATCTTTTATATATTTCTTCACCCATGTAGAAAGGAACAATTTTATCTTTTTTTCCATGTATTACCAAAATTGGAGAAACAATCTTGTTGATTTTATCAATTGATTTGTATTTATCTTTCAAAATCATTTTGACGGGTAAATATGGATAAAATTTCTGAGCCAAAATTTCCATCGATGTAAATGGAGATTCTAAGATCACACCTGCAAATTTATTTTCTTTTGCCAGTTCTATAGCAACTGCTGTACCAAGAGATTCTCCATATAAAATTATGCTTTGATCGTTTACATTGTTTGAATTTAGCCACTCTTTGGCAGCTTTTGCATCCTTATAAATGCCTTGCTCGCTTGGTTTTCCTTCGTTGCCGCTAAAACCTCTATAAGCAAAAATCAAATAATTCAAATTTAAATTGGCAAACTCATTGAGTTTATAAATTCGATTATCTAATTTCCCGGCATTACCATGAAAAAATAATAGTGTTTTAAAATTTTTATTTTTTTTGTGATGCCAGCCAATTAAATTTTTATCAGAATTAATATATATTTTATCAATTTTATGATTTAGTGGACCTTCGTTTAAATAGTTATTTGCTCCAGGATGATACATCAGGTTTCGCTGATAAAAATATATGATTAATGAAACTGAAAAATAGATTACAAAAATATAAAATAATATTTTTAAAAATATCATTTTAGTTTTTTTTTTCATTATTTACTATTCTTTGTACTAAATATATTGAGTATGGAAACAAAGTAAATTTATGCATTTCTATTATTAAAAACAAAGAATAAATAACTTAAAATACAAATTAACAAATAAAAAGAAAATGATATTTGAAAACTTTGAATTTCTCCTTTTCCAAGATATTGCGATAAATCAATGATCAAACCAATTCCCCACTGCATTATAAAAGTACCTAAAAAAATAAGTAAGTTAAATGATGTTAATGATTTTCCGGCTAGACTAGTTGGAAAAGATAGAGCTACAGCAGGCTGAGTAAGAGTTAGCACAATTGAAGTAAGTATATAAATAGTAAAATGTATAGCTCCTGCATTCTCGCCAGAAATAATAATGACAAGTAAAGATAAATAACTAATTGGCAATCCAAACTTCATTAATTTTATTGTCTCTAGACCAAGTTTGGTAATTTTAGGTAAAATGTAACCCCAAACAAAAAAAGCGATTAACATTGTTGTATTTATCCAAAAAAGTCCTGTCGCACTCTCCAAAGGATTGTAGCCAGCAACCCTTACCATCCACGGGCCAGCCCACAAAGTTTGAATTGCAATCATTCCTCCATAATTAAACAAGCCCAAAGGAATTGTACTTCTAAAAAATTTATTTTTCCAAACATCTGATAACGATCCAATATTCTTTTCATCTTTGTTATCTACTTTACTTTTCCATGAAGGAATAAAAAGTAATATTAAAATTATAACAATAAATATTAAAATAGTTATTCCACCAAAAATCCATCTCCATCCAAAAATTGGTAATAATATTTGAACAGGTAGTGTAGAAAAAACAAACCCGGTAGAAGCTATCATTAACATCCATGAATTTCCTCTTTGTTGGTATTCATCAGCAAACCAAATTCTATATCCGGTTAAAGGGCCCATTAAACATGCACTAACACCAACGCCAATTAAAATTCTTGATATTAGTAAACCAGCAAAACTTTGTGCTAGAGCAAAGGATGCTGTACCAACAATTGCAATCAATAAAAATGATGAAACAATATTTTTTGGGCCATGTTTATCAAGTAAATATCCAAGAGGTATTTGCATAGATGCAAATCCTAAAAAATATCCTCCAGCTAAAAGTCCTAGATCACCGGCCAATAAATTAAATTCTGCAGTTAATAATGGTGATAAAGTTGCGGTAATCGCTCTTAAAAGACAGGATATAAAATATCCACAAGCAAATACAAAAAAAACTAAGACCGCTTTTTTGATCGGTAGAATATTTTTGTCCATTGAATTATTTTAAAAATTTAAAGATATATCACGATGTATAGAATTACATTTAGCAACATATTTAGCTTGATCTTTGCTCAAACGAGATTGAAGTCTCAAACCTATATTATCTTTTATAACTAAATTATATTTTTCAAGTTCTGGCATTAGGTTTTTTGCTGCATCTTTTCTCCATTTTACTTCTTTATCAAACAATATAAGAGCTTCTGAGCTTACTTCTGAAATTTTGTTAACATCTATTTCTTCACTATCAATTAAAGATAATAAATCATCTAATCTATTGGCAAATTCTTCAGTTCCTGAAATCTCTCCAAGTCTATCAAAAAGACTATCTATAATTGAAATTGATTTTTCATAATTTTCATTATTAATATTTTCCTTTATATTATTAATTTCTGGAGAAAGTTCGTTTAATTTTTCATGATCCTTAATGAACATAGCAATCTGCTCTAGATTATCGTATGCTTGATCAACATTTTTTCTATATCTTTTTGTTTGAGTATTTTTAGCTTTCTGAATAATTTTAAATTCTTTATTTCTAGATAGCCAATTTTCTGGAATTTGCTTAGTTGCTTCGTCAATTTCTAATTTATAATTTTCAATCTTTAACTGAATTTTATTTTTTTCAGCTAAATCATCTTTATCCAAATTTCTAATTTCAGACTCTAATTTTTTTATTCTACCATTTATTTTTCTTATTTTTTTTTCTTTTTTTCTCACACTAAAATGAAGTTCTCTATAATTTTTAGCAAATAGATTGTATTCTTTTTCAGTTTTTTGAAGCTTTTTAACTAAAGCAAAATTTCCTAATGCATTTTCAAAATGTTCCTCAAAAATGTCTAATTTATCATTAGGAAGATTAGAAGGAACCAATTGTTGAAAACCTGTAATAGCAGCCATTATTTTTTGTTCTTCATTATTATAAATAGCAAACTTATATTCTTGTAAACATTGTTGAAGCTTAGGATTCATCGGAGGTGGAGCTACATGAGATGTTAAGTATGTTCTTGCTGGCAAGTAATTTACCAAAGTTGGATAAAAACCTACAATTCCTAGTCCTATAAGCTGTAATGCTATGAAGGGAACAACACCTTTCCAAATATTCAAAGTTGTAACAATCTTGGGCGCAACTCCTTTTAAATAAAACAACGCAAAACCAAATGGAGGAGTTAAAAAAGAAGTTTGTAAATTAACTCCAATCATTACGCCTAACCAGATTGCGCTAACATTAGCTCCGGTTTCAGCTAACAATATTGGTGCAATAATTGGAACAACAACAACAGCAATTTCTATAAAATCAAGGAAAAAGCCCAATAAAAAGATTACTACCATAACAACAATAAACTGAGTCCAAAATCCTCCAGGTAAATCTTGTAAAAAATCTCTTACTAATTCTTCACCTCCAAAGGCCCTGAAACCTGAAGTTAACATCGCTGCTCCTAGAAGAATTATAAAAACCATCGATGTAGTTACACAAGTTTCTGTAACAACTTCTTTTAAAACATTATCAATTTTGTAAGCTCTCCAAAAACTCCATATAATACCAATTATAAATATTATAGTAAAAAAACCTGTTACAAAAATTGCAGTTAAGTTTCTAGTTTCTAAAGCTTTAATGTTTAAGTTATAATTGTTTGAAAGTATAAAAATAGGAATTAAAGCTGCTATGGTTATTAGTAATGGATAATATGCATCTTTTTTACCTTGATGAAGACGATAACCTGACATTATAGTCGCTCCTATTGCTCCAATAGAACCAGCTTGATTTACTGTTGCTATACCCATTAATATAGATCCAAGAACTGCAAAAATTAATGCAAGTGGAGGGATTATTACCATAATAACTTTTATCCAAAATTTAAAATCAAATTGACCTTTAAATGGAACAGGTGGAGCTGACTTTGGATTGAATCTTGCATACACAAAAACATACAACATATACAAACCAACTAATACTATTCCAGGTAGTAATGCTCCAAGAAACATATCTCCAGCACTTGTAGATCCCACTCTTAATTCACCTGGCATATTAAACTCTCCAGTAATTAATTTATAATCTGACTGTCTAATCGTATTTGCAACATCGGCAGCGCTGGCTAATTGATCGGCTATAATAATTAAAACGATTGATGGAGGTATTATTTGACCAAGTGTTCCAGATGAACAGACAATTCCACTCGCAAGACTTTTATCATATTTATTATTCAACATAGTGGGCAATGAGATTAGACCCATTGCAATTACTGTTGCTCCAACTATACCTGTTGTTGCTGCAAGCAATGCTCCAACAAAAATTACTGAAATACCTAATCCTCCAGGAATAGGGCCAAATAGCTGTCCCATGGTTACCAAAAGATCTTCTGCAATTTTAGATTTTTGCAACATTATTCCCATAAAAATAAACAAAGGTATTGCAATTAAAGTATCAGTCTCTACATCCCAATAGTTACTCCTAAAATTTGTAATGCCTGCTGTTAACCATTCTTTGGGTCCATCTACAGCAAAATAAGCACTTACATCTCCATCAAAGAGATATCCAAAAAAAGCTGCAAGACCTATTGAAATAATAGCTGAACCTGGTAATGCAAAAGCAACGGGGAAACCTGATGCTAATGCTACTATCATAATTATTACAAGTAGAGCTAAAAAAAAATGTTCCATAATTTAATTTTTCAAAAGTTTATGACTGCTACTCATAAAATAACTAGTAAATTGGACTAGCATACTCACGGCAAATACAGCTAAATATATTGCCATTAAATAAAGCAAATATAATCCATTGGAACCTTGCTGTGTAATTTCAAAAGAAATAACAGGGCCATTAATAATACTCGCTCTACCACCCATTCCCAAAAATATAACAATAAGACAAAGTGGAATTCCTAATACCAATGATCCTATAGTGTTTGTCCAAGCTTTTTTTCGTTCACTAAAACCAGTGTATAAAACATCAACTCGTACATGACCTTCATGCATTAAGGCATATGCGCTAGCAAAAAGATAAAGTGCAGAATACCAAAAACGAACTAAATCCCCTTGAAAAGCCTGTTCATACTCAAATATAAATCTAGATAGAACAATTGAAAATTCACTACCAACTACTAAAATTGCTAGCCAAATAAAACCTATTGTTCTTGTAAAATATCCAATTACAAATGAAATTAATATTAAAGGGAAATGAACAAATGTAATTCTAAAATTTGGAATAACTAATTTAACTTTTAAAAATTCACCTAAAATTGGTTCAACTAACTTTTCAACAACCATAAATGAAACTAAGAAATCTGCAGCTCCAACTATTAAAACAGCCCAGAAAGAAGATCGAATAATATAAGCGGTAAATTTAGTAAGAATTTCTGCATCAGATTCTAAAGTTTGTTTAATAGATTTAAAAACATAAAAAATTACTAATAATACTGAAATAAAATAAAAAGATAATTGTATAAAAGCAAAAATTATTGTCGATCCATCTAAAGGTTTACTTAATTTTTTAAATCCAAATAAACCATAATTTGAATATAGCTGCTTAATACCAGGCCAATCAAACCAAACTGTTAAAGCATTATTGATTAAAAAAACAAAAGTAATGGCCAATATCGAATAACTAAATATTC
>MPMF02044068.1_pt1 | contig 10688 bp, 7 predicted proteins | sample 1617271 | NCBI WGS metagenome assembly MPMF02 (sample SAMN05944812, study PRJNA350692) | marine metagenome | biome: marine; feature: ODZ; material: water; isolation source: 120 m water sample prefiltered with 30 um filter, filtered on to 0.2 um... | place: Pacific Ocean | collected 2012-04-09... | reverse complement strand
TGATCTTGTGCGGTATCTTGCCGACAATGCGCAACGCGCGCATCCCAATCGGGATCGGACAAAGGGACGCCTCGCTACGGGGCTACGCCCCCTTCGTCTCAGCGTTTCAGGCGCGTATCTGCTTAAGAACTAACCTATGAAACTAGACTAGGCTCATACGAAAGGGAAGACCGATGACACGAGCTCGAGTCGCGTGCCTGTTGTCGCTCCTGTTCGTCCTTTCAGGTGGCGTCACACTGGCGTCAGCGCAGTCGGGCGCGGCCAATGGCGAGTGGCGGACCTATGGCGGCGACCTGGGAAGCACACGCTACGCGCCCCTCGACCAGATCGACGGCGACAATTTCGACGACCTCGAGGTTGCGTGGCGATTCAGCACCGTCAACTTCGGGTCCATCCCCGACTTCAACTACCAGACCACGCCGCTGATGGTCGACGGCGTCCTCTACGCGACCGCCGGCAGTCGCCGCGACGTCGTGGCGCTCGACGCCGCCACCGGTGAGCTGCTCTGGGTCTATCGGATCGATGAGGGGGACCGGGCGGCGAACGCCATCCGGCGGCTGTCGGGCCGTGGCGTCGCCTACTGGACCGACGGGAGTGACGACGAGCGGATCTACGTGGTGACCATCGGCTATCAACTCGTGGCGCTCGACGCAGAGACCGGGCGGCCCGTGCCGACCTTCGGCACCGACGGCATCGTCGACCTGAAGCTCAACAATGATCAGTTCATCGACCCGCTCTCGGGCGAGATCGGCTGGAACGGCGCGCCGATCGTGGCCCGCGACGTCGTCGTGGTCGGCGCATCCCACCGCGCCGGGAGCGTCCCTCCGAGCCGCGAGAACGTCAAGGGGTACATCCGCGGCTTCGACGTGCGGACCGGCGAACGGAGGTGGATTTTTCACACCATTCCCACAGCCAGCGAGTTCGGGCGCGATACCTGGCTGAACGATTCAGCCGTCTACACCGGCAACACCGGTGTCTGGACCAACCTGACGGTCGACGAGGAGCTGGGCATCGCCTATCTGCCGATCGAGATACCAACCGGCGATTACTATGGCGGGCATCGGCCAGGCGACAACCTCTTTGGCGAGAGCCTCGTGGCCGTCGACCTCGAAACCGGGGAGCGGATCTGGCACTTCCAGTTCGTGCATCACCCGATCTGGGACTACGACGTTCCTTGTCCGCCGATCCTGGTGGACATCACGGTCGACGGCCGCGACATCCAGGCCGTGGCGCAGCCGACCAAGCAGGGCTGGGTCTACGTGTTCGACCGACTGACCGGCGAGCCGGTCTGGCCGATCGAGGAGCGGCCGGTGCCGGCCGGCACCGTGCCGGGGGAGTGGTACGCCCCCACCCAGCCGTTCCCGACCAAGCCGCCGCCATTCGAGCGGCAAGGCTTCCCGGTGGACGAGCTCATTGACTTCACGCCGGAGCTGCGTGCCGAGGCCCTCGAGTTCGTCTCGCAGTATCAGACCGGGCCCGTCTTTACGCCACCGATCGTGTCTGGCGACGGCGGGCTGCTCGGCACGCTGTTCGTGCCCAATGGCGCCAACTGGCCGGGCGGGTCGTGGGACCCCGACAGCGGCATCCTGTATCTGTATTCGCACACGCTCACGCGATCGGTCGGGCTGGTCGGCAACTCCGAGCGCTCGGACATGGAGTATGTCCAGGGACGCGGCCAGCGGTTGACGGTGCAAGGGCTCCCGCTGCTGAAGCCGCCATGGGGACGCATCACGGCCATCGACCTGAACCGGGGAGAGATCGTCTGGCAGATCGCGCACGGCGAGAGCCCGGATCTGGTACGGAATCATCCGGCGCTCCAAGGGCTCGACATCCCCCGCACCGGACGGACCGGCGGGGCCGGCGGCAGCTCGGGCGGCATCGGCACGCTGACGACCAGTACGCTGGTGATCAGCGGCGAGGGCGGGACCATCACGATGCCGTCTGGCGAGCGCGGCGCGATGCTGCGCGCCTACGACAAGGTCACCGGGCAGGAGCGCGGCGCGCTGCCCCTACCCGCGGCGCAGACCGGGTCGCCGATGACCTACGTGCTAGACGGGAGGCAGTATCTCGTCGTGGCAGTGGCGGCGCGCACCCACCCGGGCGAGCTAATGGCCTTCACCCTGCCCTGAGCGGTTTCCTGCCGATGCGCCCGTCTGGCCAGGCGCGACGAGGGAGCAGCCAGGCGGGCTGTGACCGAGGTAGCAACGCCGCCAGACGGGATGCCCCGCCCGAAAACCCAGGCTAAGGTTGCGCGCCGGCGTGGGTCGCGTCGAAGTACCGGTCCAGCTCGTCTAGCTCCTGGCGTCTGAAGCCCGAGCCCTGACCCACCTCTGCACCGATAATCTGATGCTGTTGTGTGTCGGCGTCGTAGGCGGGCCACTGTGGCAAGTTGTCGCCATTGGGATTGCCGGTGGTCGCGAACTGCACCCAGTAGTCGCTGATCAGCTGGGAGATACTGTGGTCTGTCTCCGTGGCCTCGCCCGGCAACGTCTGGAACACGTAGCGCAGCTCCATGGCGTGGGGCGACCGCAGGCTGGGGTCGGTCAGATTTCTCGTGAACAGATACATGAACGTCTCGGCCGGTGTCTTCGCCATCGCGGTCAGGATCTGCCGGTTCGGCCGCGCAAACAGCGAGTCGGTGCTGTAGTCGACTTCGGTGGTGAAAATGGCGTCCTCCGTCTTGGCGAGGTAGAACGTGGCAAGGCCCTGACCGTGCTCACCCCATTGCTCGAGTCGCGCCTGTTTCTGCTCCTCCAGTGTAGAGAAGGTGCGCTCTGGCCTGACAAAGAACAGACCCTCGCCATTGTTCACACCGGCCAGCAACGGCACGACGTTGTGCGAGCCCTCGCTGAAGATTTCATCGGGTGATTTCGGCAGCACCCAGCCGTCCTCGGCCAGCGACACGCTGAATCGCATGCTCATGATGTCGTCCGCGGTCATCTCGCGCATGGTCGCCAGCGGGTCGCCATTCCTAGACCGGCCCAGCTCGGTGAGCTTGTCGGCGATTGCCTGCTGACCTCGCGCTTCGGCGCTGTCGGAAAAGCCGTTGTGGCGCGTCAGGTGCGTCACATTGGTAGTCGTAATCCAGGTGCTCTCCGAAATGGCTCGATGAAAGAGTCCGTTGGCCAGCGGCGTGGCCAGCAGCGCGTAGATGCTAGCGCCGCCTGCCGACTCACCGAAGATCGTGACGTTGTCGGGATCGCCACCAAAGCCGCCGATGTTGTCGCGTACCCATTCCAGCGCGGCGATATGGTCCAGGATGCCGTAGTTGCCCGACACGCCGCGTTCCGATTCGGCCGACAACGCGGGATGCGCCATGAAGCCGAAAGCGTTCATGCGGTAGTTCACCGAGACCAGCACCACGCCCTTGTCGGCGAAGCCGAACCCATCGTAGGTGGCGCCCGCGGTCGCCCCCGAGCTCCAGCCACCGCCATGAATCCAGACCATCACGGGCAGCGCGTCTTGATCGGTCTCGGCCTTGGTCCACACATTCAGATACAGGCAGTCTTCGCTCATCAGCTGCGCGCGACGCTGCATGCACGCGGGACCAAATGTGTCTGCTGCTTTCACGCCCTGCCAGGGAATCGGCGGCTGTGGCGCCTTCCAGCGCAGATCGCCAACCGGCGGAGCGGCAAACGGGATGCCTCGAAACACGGTCACGCCATCGTCCAGCTCTACGCCGGATACCTGTCCATGCGTCAGTTGAACCGGCTCTTCGACGGCGACGGCGTTGGTCGAAAATGACACCAGCAACGCCGAGAAGGCGAGAAGAACTCTGAGGTGTGGGCTTTGCATGAGCGTTTCCTTGGGTGTGAACACGATTGGGTACGAGACTGCCTCCTGCTGGGGGTCAGAATAGGGGCCCTAGCTTCAAAAGTCCACCTGTCGGCGCTGTCAAGTTCATGCGCTGGTGGCAGGCTATGGACGGGTCCGCGGCGGGGGTGTAGGATTCGTGCATCGACGCCCATCGAGGGGACCAGAGAGCCGACACCCACAGCGACGAAACGACCGAGGAGAAGAGAACATGCGAATCGTGTCGAGCCGCATTGTTGGTTTGTCCATGATCTGCGTCCTGCTCGCCTCCGCGTACGCGTCGGCTCAGTCCGCCACCGCAAGCTACGCTCCGGTGACCCAGGACATGCTGGTGGACCCGCCGGAAAGCGATTGGCTCATGTGGCGGAGAACGTACAACCACTGGGGTCATAGCCCCCTTGATCAGATCAACGGTTCAAATGTCGCAGGACTGCGCCTGGCATGGGCATGGACCATGGAGGCAGGCAAGCAGGAGACGACTCCGCTCGTTCATGACGGGATCATGTTCCTGGTTCAATCGTGTGATTTTGTCGAGGCCCTTGATGTGCGCGACGGATCGCGAATCTGGGAGTACCGTCGGCCCCGGGTCGACCACGCGGCAATCCAGGCGTGCGCCAACCGCAACGGCGCGCTCTATGACGACAAGCTCATCATCGGCACGCACGATGCGTTTCTGGTTGCCCTGAACGCTCTGACGGGTGCAGTGGAGTGGGAGGAACAGGTCGGGGATTGGACGATCGGACACCATTACTCGGGTGGGCCTCAGGTGATCAACGGACGTGTCGTCGCGGGGATGTCAGGGTGCTACCAGATCAACAGCGGCTGCTGGATTTCGGCCCACGATGTCGAGACCGGGGATGAGGTGTGGCGGAGGCACACGATTCCCCAGCCCGGTGAATTTGGATACGACACGTGGGGTGACGTGCCCGATGAGAGGCGGCGTGGGGGTTCGGCCTGGAACGCGCCAAGCTACGATCCCGAGTTGAATCTGATCTACATCGGCGTCGGGGTGCCGATTCCGTGGGGCTCGGTGCAGCGGGGCACCGGTGATGGCGATGTCCTCTATACGAACTCGACGCTCGCCCTCGATGCCGACACCGGCGAGATCGCGTGGTATTTCCAGCATCTGCCCAACGACGAGTGGGATCTCGACCATCCGTTCGCGCGCCTGCTCGTCGAAACGGCGGTGGCCCCGAATCCCGACGTCGTCGAATGGCTGAACACCTCGGTCACGCCCGGTGAGCGACGGAAGGTCGTGACCGGGATACCGGGCAAGACCGGCATCATCTGGACGCTGGATGCCGCCACCGGGGATTTCCTGTGGGCCCGGTCCACCAACTACCAGAACGTCGTGGTCGACGTCGATGCTGAAAGCCGCCGAGTCATACTCAATCCGGCTATCAAGCAAGCAGAGATTGGGGAGCCGGTCTTCGTCTGTCCGACCGCAACCGGAGGCATCAACTGGCAGGCCGTCGCCTATCACCCCTCGACGAATGCGCTGTATGCGCCGACCAACAACACCTGCATGAACCTCACACTCAATCAGCTACAGCCGACTATCGGCGCACACCACGGTTCGGCGCGTATCATGCCGGCGCAGCGACCGGATGGCGACGATCTGGTCGGGCAGTTCATGGCCGTGGATGTCGCGACGGGCGAGACACGATGGGTGCACCGCCAGCGTGCCGGAATTGGCGGTTCGGTACTGACCACGAATGGGGGCCTGGTGTTTGTCACCGACGACGATCGGCGCTTTCGGGCCTTCGACGCCGAGACCGGGGACATCCTGTGGGAACAGATCCTCAACTCCAGCGCGGGCGGTTATCCGGTCTCATACATGGTCGACGACGTGCAGTATGTCGCCATTGCCGCCGGCGGTGGTGTCAACTACCGGCGGTACACCCGGGAGATCCGGCAGCCGTCTGGCGGCAACATGCTCTTTGTCTTCAGACTTCCCTGATCGCATTGCGTCGTCCGCCGGGACGGGTAGGGCGGTCCATTTCATGAGCCGACAACCGAAGCGTTGCTCGTTCCTCCGAATGGTCGCTATGCTGCCGTTGCTCGGGGCGGCCGCGGCGGAGCCCGCTCCCGCACAGGAGCCCACCGTCCAACAAGCGCCGCTCTCGGTGCTGGAGGGCGCCTACACCGCGGAGCAGGCCGGTCGCGGGGAGACCACGTTCGGCAGGTCGTGCGCTGAATGCCACCCTCCCGCCACGCTCAGTGGCACCGGATTCCAGCGGAACTGGTCCGGTACCGCCAGGTCGCTTTTTGAGTTTGTCGACGCCACGATGCCGGAAGACAATCCCGGTGGCTTGAGTCGCCTGGCCTACGCGGAAGTCCTTGCGTATATCTTCCAGCTCAACGGGTATCCGCCCGGCGAACGCGAGCTGCCAAGCGACGACGCCAGGCTGGGTCTGGTCGTTATCGAGCCGAAGCCGTAGCGGCCCCGGTCTTACATACGGTCTCGCACCGAGGGTCTACTCGACGGAAACCGCACCCGACTTGCAAGGCGCGAGGAGGGAGCATTTCGGCAGTAGTCGACCGACGAGCCACGCCGGCCGGGTGAACCGGCCGGCGTGGATGTCTGACGTCCGATGGTCTTGGATGTGAGTTCTCGGACTCACCGCCCCGTCAGCGGGGGTCGCGATAGGAGCGAACCGGCGGAAGCTGCGCGCCGGACAGGTCGGCCGGAAGGCTCTCCTCGGCTATGACCGTGTGGGTCAGCGTACCGATTCCCTCGATGCTGGCGCTGATCGTCTCGCCCGCCTGCAGGTACCCAGAGCCTGTCGCGCGCTCGACGCGGCCGGCGCCGGTTCCGCCGGACGTCCCGCTTTGCAGCACGTCACCAGGGAACAGGGTGATGAGCGACGACGCGTACTCGATCAGCTCCGGGATGTTGTGGATCATGTCTCCCGCCCTGGCCTCCTGGACGGTCACGCCGTCGATGACCAGGCTCTGGTGCAGCCGCTCCATCGGATCGCCGTAGAACTCCTTTGGAACGATCCACGGCCCATGGGGCGCGAACGTGTCATGGCCCTTACCGACGAACCAGTCCGAACCGGAGCCGTAGCCACCCGGAGGACGCCCGCCACGATCGGATATATCCATGGCGACCATGTAGCCGAACACGTGGTCGTATGCACGGCTCGCGGAGATGTACTTGCCCGCGCGGCCGAACACGATAGCCATCTCGACTTCCCATTCGATCCGGTCACGGCCGAAGGGCATCACGATGTCCTCGCCGCTACCGATGATCGCGCCGCGGGTGGGCTTGAGGAACAGATAGGGCACGCCCCGGTTCTCTTTCCGCTCCTGGGTCCGCGCCTGCAGGTCCTCCTCCGTGCAACCCTCGCACGCGTGCGTGTAGAAGTTGACCGCCGCATTCATGAGCTTGCTCGGATACATGATCGGGGGAAGGATCTTGACGTTCGCGACGTCGTGGACGTAGTCGGCGCGGGCGCCGCCCGAGAGCCGATTTTCGGCGACGAGGTCGTTGACGATCTCGTAGAGCCGGAACTTGAGTCCATACTCGTACTGGCCGATCAGCTCGAGCATGTCGGCCGGCATCGCGAGCCGGGTGTAGGTCTGATCCGCTTCCAACGCGGCGTTCGCCGCGGTGATGTCGACGATCAGGGCGTCCCGCAGCACGAGCGCTACGGTCGCCCTTCCATCGATCTGGAAGGTTCCGACCTTGAAAGGCTCAGCGGATTCCAGGCCCTGGGCACCAAGTCCAGCCGGAACCGCGAGCACCACGAGCAGGGCAGCGAGAATGGTCGTTCGCATTCAGTCCTCCGTGTGAATCGTATTCTGCTTGCTGGTGCGGGACGCGACCCGGAGAGTGGGTGACGATGGGAGGCATGAGAGGTCCGCAATGGCTCACCGGTCCGCCCGGTCTGCGTCCGCCACCGTAACGCTCGTGCTTCGACACCGGGCCCCCGCACGGACTTGGTGAGCCTTGAGCCGGATTGGCGCTCCCCAACCAGCGCTTCAGGCCCAGAATGAACGAACGAAGGGTTGACGTCAAGACCAATCAGACCGCACCCCTATGTTATAGGAGCGTTGCGGCGAAATCCTCCGCGGCCACGCGGGTCCAGCGGGGTCGGGCTCATGACCAGCGCGGTACCCCCCCGACGATCGGATACTGGGTTCACCCGACTGAGCATCGTGGCCCGCTTCTGCCCGGTCCCTCAGCCGCGCCGGGGCGGCAGCCGGTCAGTGTCGGGTGAAGCCGGCTCTCGTCCTGGCGTGCCTCGTCGGTGCCCGAACCTGTGTCTCTCGCTTGCGGACCGTCTTCCCCGATGCTACTGGTCGTTCGTTTGCTGGGTCGATTGCAGTGCAGCGCGGTCCAGCTGGTTCGCCTCGTCGATGACCTTCGCATAGGCGCGGGCCACTGCCTCGAGCCCCGCTTCGGGCACCCAGTCTGGAATGTCCTGATTGGTGTGCTTGATCTCCGGCGACCGGATGATCTGGATCGACGGAAGGTCGCGCGCGACGCTCCCCATCTCGCCGGCGGCCCGATCCTCCATGTGGTCCCACACCGCCACCCCAAAGGTTCGATAGGCGTCGAGCACCAGGTCGACCAGCCGGTCGCTGCCGTGAACCCACCACCGCCGCGGAGAGGGAATGTCGGTCTTCCGCATCGCGGGACCCCAGTAGACCGTCTGCTTCACCGACACGTGCTCACAGTTGATCATCAGCGCGGCATTGGCCAGCGCGGTCTCGCGGTTCTCGTGCATCCACACCGATCCTGGCGACCGCACGTGATGCCCGGCGGTGCCGACGAAGATGATGTTGCGCCGTCGCTCCGATTGCGACCGCGCGGCGAAGTGCTCGGCCAGCGTCAGCATCACCGAGATACCAGAGGCGTTGTCGAGTGCCGCCTCGAAATACCCGTCGAGGTGCGCCAGGATGTAGATCTCCTCGTCGGTCGTGCCCGGTAGCGTGCCGAACACACTCGCCGTCTTCAGCCCGTCGCGGTAGTCGATGTCGACCCGCATCTTGACCCGCACCGTCTCACCGCCGCCGATGAGCTCCTTGACGGTGTTGCCGTCGCGGTAGCCCATGAAGGCGCCAGGGGTCGTAATGTTGCCGCCGAGACTCTGCCAGATGGTGAAGTTGTCCGAAATGCCGTAGATGACGAAGATGGCGGCGGCCTCGAGGTCCTGGGCACGCGTGATGGCGCCTTCCCAGGCTGGACCGGCCGAGTGCCCCATCGACCCGGGTGCGGGGATGCTGTGAATGAAGACCGCCTTGCCCGCGACATCGCGCCCGTGGAAGTCCGCCGTCGACCCGGTGCCGACCCATACCGCTTCGAGGTCGAGCACTCCGTCTGTCGGGTGCGACCGCAGCGCCGGCACCAACGATGCGAAACGGTAGCTGCGACCGCCCGCCTCGACGCTGATGTCATAGCTGGTCGGGAACCACTGGGTCGGCAAGTCGAACTCCTGGTTGCGAATGTCGCTGAGACCCAGCTCGCGGAACTTCCGCTCGACATACTCGCGCGCCATTTCCTCGCCGCGCGTGCCGGCGATCCGGCCCCAATAGTTTGTCTGGTCGTCGCGGTTGGCCAGGGAAATCTCGGTGACCTCGCGCACGAGCTGTTTCATCCGCGTGCCATCGATGGAGCCGTATCGTTGGTCGGCTGCCGACAGCGGCAGCCGAATATAAGCCGCTTCGCGAACGTTGCCGTCCGGGTCCAGGCGGCCGGTTTGTGCCCACCCGGTGTCGACCGCCACGCCGACCACGATCAACGCCGTTCCGATCGCCGCCACCAGCCGCGTCGCTCGAGTCATATCATTCCCTTTCATTCCGACTTCAGGGTGCGCCGACAGCTCACCGCGCACCCACAGCAAGGAGGCCAACATGCTCCAACCGGTCGTGGCCACGCGAGCCGCGTGCCGCAGACCTGGCGGCTGCTCTCCCTCGGCCGATGACATCCTCCATATTGTAGGAGGAACGACCGAAAAAGGGAGTGCGTGGGCGTTGTCAAGTTGACGGACTAGGCGCGAGGCTCGACCCGCGATTGCCGAGTTCGCCTAGATCTCAGCAGGCACAGATCACCTCATCCCAGATCCGAAATGAGCGCGTTCTGAGCAAGCGGTGGTGCACAGCTCGGAACAGGTGGCGGCCAACACGGAAGAGATTCTGGACGGGTCCGTGCACCGAGAGAAACCGTTGCGCGTGCGCGGCCGATTTGAACCGGCGCATCTGGCGCTCGCGTTGTCGGGTCGGTTGGTGAGAGACCTCGGCGCGATTGTTCGCGTACTGGTCTGTGATGTGGACGACGGACGGCATCACAGTGCGGTGCGCCGCTGAGTAGCTGCGCAGCTTGTCCGTGATGAGACGGCGTGGCTCGCAGCCTTGCCCTGTCAATAATTTGCGGAAGAAACGTGCGGCCGCCCGCCGGTCGCGCCGCGACTGCACGAGGATGTCGATGACGTCGCCGTCCTCGTCTACGGCACGCCACAGATACTGCCGCCGCCCCTGGATCTTCAGGAACAGCTCGTCTAGGTACCACGTGTCGCCCATCCGTCCTCGTCGTCGCCGCAGCGTGCGCGCATATGCCAACCCGAAGGTCTGACACCACTGCCGAATCGTCTCGTAGGTCACCGTGATGCCGCGTTGAGCGAGCAGATCTTCGACATCTCGGAAGCTCACGCTGAAGCGGTGGTAAAGCCAGACGGCGTAACTGATGATTTCAGGGGGAAATCGGTATCCGCGATAGCAGGGCGGCGGGCTCGTCATCCGCTTACTGTGCCACCCCCAGCCTCAACTTGATAGTGCCATCGGAAGGGCGCTTGGAGAACCATAGAGCCGAGCTCGATGGACTCAGACGAAGTCAACAGGAGGTGTTTTCAGCTCCTCCGAGAGAGTGG
>MPMF02153018.1_pt1 | contig 10689 bp, 7 predicted proteins | sample 1617271 | NCBI WGS metagenome assembly MPMF02 (sample SAMN05944812, study PRJNA350692) | marine metagenome | biome: marine; feature: ODZ; material: water; isolation source: 120 m water sample prefiltered with 30 um filter, filtered on to 0.2 um... | place: Pacific Ocean | collected 2012-04-09... | reverse complement strand
TGTTTCCATACAATGAGTGTGTGATTTAACTTTTAATCCGGGTGTGGGCGGTGACGGCCACACCCACCATTGGTGGACTAAAGCCAATGCTCCGGAAAACGTTAGTTCTTTTATTTGTTGCGGTGACTTTGGCACTTCATGGCTGTACGTCCGATGGCTTGCCCACACGTGCGCAGAGCGACTGGCACACCGAGACTTTTAAGACTCGTAATCTTACGGTCCGCTTCAACGACTCGGGGGCCGTCGAGCTTTCGCGAGACGGGACGCGGTTCACTATCAATCCACCCGTGAAATGCTTTTGGAGTGAGCCCGTGTTCTCGGAAGACGGTAGCTTCATGGTTTTAATCGCTAACGAACGATCTCAATTTGGAGGGTATACTTCTTCATCCATCCATCGTATTGCACTTCCGTCTCGCGATGATCCTCTGAAACCGCGCAAAACCGAGCTGATTAGCAGTAGAAAAGACGTGCGCGCCGACGGATACACCAACGTGACGGTAACTCGGGTATACGCCATTTCCAAGGATGGAAAACGATTACTCGTGCTGGCTGCCTACAAAGATGTCGGGAAGAATCGTGCCGGATGGACCTTTACAGGTTATCGACCATTTTATCTTGATTTCAAAACGAAGACTCTGGCGATTGTTGAGCCGTAACCGGTCCGCCAACAAGGCACGGCCACAGAGCGGAATCACCTTCGACGTAGTGCAACCAGCGGGGACTTTGGTACAATCAATCGTTGCTCCAGTTTTACTCCTTTGGCATGGGCGGTGACGGCCACACCCACCATCAGATCAAGAAACCACAAACGTGAAATCAAGCCAAGACACCGAGCATGTTCGGCTTCTCTCCATCTTCCACTACGTCGTAGCTGGAATTCTTGCGGTGTTTTCCATGTTCCCGATTCTGCACCTCGCAATGGGAATCGCGATGATGACGGGCACATTCGACAATGCTGAAAACACGAATTCGCTTCCAGCATTCTTCGGTTGGATATTTATCATATTTCCTGCCCTCTTTATCCTAGGTGGACTGGCATTGGCGCTATGCATCGCGATCGCCGGGCGGCAACTGGCACACAATCGAAGCTATATATATTGTTTGGCCATCGCGGGAATCGAGTGCATCTTCATTCCCTTCGGTACCGTACTGGGTGTGTTCACCATAATCGTACTGATGCGACCGACGGTTAAGGAACTCTTCGGTGTTGCTCAGATCGATGAGCCGTAGCAATCCGTCAACACGATATGATGGCTCTCTGCGGCAACGCACCGAGAAAAGCCGCACGGGCAGGGAGTGGCCGATACAATCGCCTTTCGCATAGGCTACTCCGTCGTTGGCCTCCTGTGCCTGGCCGGAATCACATTCCTCTGTATTTCACCAACAGAAAGTTGACGGGTGGACATGGCGCCCAAAAAACCGTTGGCGGTTCCAGAACATCGATTCGACAATCCGCCAAATTCGGTGTTATACTGTGGGTCGTGCAGCGGGATGGACAAATGCCAAACCGAGCCGCTGAGGGGCTGAGGTCATTGGAGGGAGCGCTTGAAGGATCGCACTAGTTGCGTGCCTTACCGCGGGCGGCGTGCCGGAAACCGGCGCGGGCGCGCGAAAAGCGCCGAACCAGCGTTCCACGAAGAGGAGCTTGCCAACGATGTCGAGAAAGTTTGAGTGTGCGTTGACGCTGAGCGTCATGTTGGGGCTGTTGCTGTCCGGTTGGGCAATGGGCGCCCCCAAAGATGATCAGGCCAAACAATTCCGCACGTCGTATCGGACCTGGAAGAAGTTGGAAGGTGAGGGGCAACTGACCAAGGCGCATGCCGAGGCGACGAAATTTCTCAAAGCGGCCGAGGAGCGTTATGGCGCGGACCACGTCCATACCGCGAGGATCGTCAACGAACTGAGCAGTCTGTGCTGCGAGGTGGGTCTTTACAACGAGGCGGAGGGACTGGCCAATCGCTATCTGAAATGGGCGGAAGCAAAATATGGCGCCAGCCACGTGGCCGTGGCACAGCCTCTGTACGTGCTGGGGCGGATTTATGAGATCCGCCGGCAACTCAAAAAATCGGAGGAATACCTCAAGCGGAGTCTGGAGATTTATGAGGCGGCCAATGGCCCAGATGATCCCGAAGTGGCAAAGGTGCTGAGTGAACAGGCGCGACTTTACACGGAATTTCGCCGTTACGATGAGGCGGAAAAGTTGGCCTTGCGGGCATTGAAGATTCAACAGGACAAATACGGAAAAGATTCACTGGAGGCGGCACGCGTGATGCTGGACTTGGGGCAGCTTCATCGCTTTTCCAATCAGTTCCGCAAGGGCAAATCTCGTCTGGAACACTGCCGCAAGATTTTTGAGGAGAAACTCAATCCGGAACATCCGTTGATCGGATACGTGCTTCTACATTTGGGGGGGATCAATCTAGAGTTGGCCCGCTATGACCGGGCGACACAGTACTACGAGCAGGCCAGAGCGATCTGGAACAAGACGCTGATCCCGGACCATCTGCATGTGGGGTTCATTCAGAACAATTTGGGGCTGATCGCCGAGAAACGTCAGGATTTCAACAAGGCGCTGGTATTGTACGAGGATTCGTTGCGAATCAAGCAGAACGCCACGGGCAAGGAAAGCATTGAGTCAGCAAAAACGATCGGCAACTTGGGAATCGTCTATGCCCGATTAGGCCAATTCGATCGAGGCGAGACGCTGATACGTACCGCAATAGAAATCAACGAGAAAAAGCTCGGCAAGGATAGCGTCGTACTGGTGAGCCACCTTAATAATCTGTCGATCATCATGCAAAACACTGGACGGTTCTCGGACTCGCTTTCGTATCTCGAGCGTTCTCTGGAGATTGCGGAGAAGAAGCTGGGAGTCGGGCATAGCGACACCCTGCTGTATCGCGGCAATCTTGCACGTAGGTACCGTAACATGGGTCGAATCGAAGAGGCTAACGCGATGGTCGAGAACGCGTTGGGTAAGTCGATACAGCTGCTAGGGAACGGGCACCCGCAGACCGCTGCTTTACTGGAGGAACTGTCGTGGATACATGCCGCTTCCCAAGATTGGGAGACCGCGGCAACGATCATGGAACGTTGCGCATCAATCTATAAGGAGACTTATGGAGCTGAACACCCGGACGTCGCGAGGTGCTTGAATCAACAGGCAGGATTCGAGAGCTATATCCAAGGTAATTTGCACAAGGCAGTTAGCACCGCGGATCAAGCGCGTCGGATTATGCGGCGCTATGTGGCGAATGTGTTGCCAGGGCTTTCAGACCGGGAGCAGCTCCGTTTTTTGCAGACGAAGGACCATACTCAATATTACTTTGATCTCGGATTCGCAATGCAAGCCCGTGGGGATTCGAAAGTGGCCGAGCGCACGGCAGCCTGGGTGCTCAACGGCAAAGGACTCACGATGGAAGTGCTATCCGATAACATCGTGCGGATGCGCGAAAGCGGGCTTCCAGAAATCAATCGGCTCAACCGAGAACTCGTGGAAACGCGGGAAGAATATGCCGCGATGCTGTTGCGGGAGCTTTCAGCGGAAGATGATCTGAATACGCATAAGGAACGGTTCGACGCGCTACGCAAGAAACAGGATGACCTGGCCAAGCAGGTGGCAACATTAACAGGGGAATCAACAGGGAAAGATCCGTGGGTGGAAATCAACCAGGTGCGCGATGTGTTGGATGAAAACAATGTATTGGTGGAACTCTCGCGGATACCAACAATCGAGACGAAAGAAGTGCAGGGTCGGCTGGTACCGCAGCCGACGCAATTTTATGGGGCGTGGGTGATTCCCCCTAAAAATACTGACAAGAAGGTGGAATTCGTGCCGTTGGCACCAGCAGAGAAGGTGGACAACGCGATTCTCGAATACCACAAAGCCATCATGATGGGGCCGGCACTGATCGAACGCGATGGCGAGAAGCAAGCGGTGGCGCGGGTTAAGGAACTGGCTCGCAATCTTTCGAAACAGCTACTCGATCCGCTGCGGGAACACCTGGATGAGTACGAAAATTGGACGATCTCTCCGGACGGCCTGACGTGGTATCTTCCCTTTGGCGCACTGTTGGTGGATGACTCGACGTATGTGGTAGAGCGTCACACGGTTAGCTATGTGACGAGCGGGCGGGATTTACTGGCACCTTCCTCAGAAGCAAAGACCAACGGACCGCTACTCGCGGCCGCCCCGAACTATAACATGGGCATTCTCCCGAGCGATCCGCAGAACGATCCATTCGAGCCGCTACCGGGAACGGAAAAAGAGGCAAAGCTCATTACACCGCTATTGAAGCATCTGGCTGAATCGCCGCCGCAGATTCTGACCGGAGACGAGGCGACCGAGATGACGGTGAAGGCGGCCAAGCAGCCGGAGACACTGGTTCTGAGTACGCACGGCTTTTTCATCCCGGCACCACCACAGTCCGGATTGAATCCACTGCTGAGATGCGGGTTGGCATTCGCAGGTGCCAACGATCCGATGCGGCGCGACCAGGAAGACAATGACGGGGTGCTGACGGGGATGGAGGTGCTGGGGATGAATTTGCGGGGGACTAGACTGGTGATGCTCAGCGCGTGCCAGACCGGAATGGGTGAACTTGCCAACGCGGAGGGCGTCTCGGGGTTGCGGCAGGCGTTTCACCTGGCGGGCGCAAAAAACGTAGTGTCAACGCTCTGGTCCATTCCGGATATTGAGACGGCTGATCTGGTGAAGGGCTTTTTCGTGAGGCGATTGATGGGCGAAGACGACGCAACGGCACTGCGCAACGCTCAGGTGGAGGTGATCCAGAATCGCCGCAGCGAGCATGGGGGGGCTCATCCTCTGTACTGGGCCGCATTCACATTGACACATCGCGGCCGGTAGCTGAAATTAGTCTCTGCCCTTTACCTGGAAACGCTGCCGACGGTCAATATGGCTGTCGGCAGAAAAAACACTCGTGCCTTGTATTCCGGTGACCACAATGAAGCATCTTCTGATTCTTACGACTTTTTTTCTACCACCTTCGATCTTCTCCGCCCAACCAGCATCGGCAGGTGCCGCAGAAGGCAAAGTTCTCTTTGAGGATAACTTTCAGGGCCATCTGGCCGACCGCTGGGATTGGATTCGCGAGCATGCCGACCACTGGTGCGTTCGCGATGGCGCGCTTGAAATTCGTGTGGTGCCCGGCCGCGCCGACACCGTCAAAAACGCACTCGTCCGACCTGCACCTCCACGCAGTAAGACTCCCTATGCAATCGACCTAACGGTCACCAACCTGTCGCCACCAACAGAACAATGGGAACAGGCAGGCATCACGTGGTACCAGAATGGCAAACCGGTTTTCAAGCTGGTCAAGGAACTCGTCGACGGAAAGGTGATGATCATACCGGGACGAAAACCAATCGATAGCAAAACGGTCCAGTTGCGACTCGTCCTCACAGCCGATTCCTACACCGCAATGTTCCGCGAAGAGGGGAGGGGGGAGTTTCAAGTCGCAGCGACCGGAAAACTGCCGCCGAGTGAGCGAGAACAGGTGAGCATCCAGTGCTACAACGGACCGCCCGATGCGGAACATTGGATTCGGTTTGACCATTTCCGGATCGCCAAGCTTGCAGATGCGGCCGATCCGCCGGAAACAACGGAGTAAGAACGGCTCGAAACAGACTCTCCTTGGTGTCGAGAGAAAATGCGCCAACCGCGAGCAGCGTTTTGTTTTTTGCTCGCGCTATTGCATCCCCGCAGCATCGACCATGCCACCTCCAAGCTCTGTGGCAATTTCCACCAACGTTTCCCAGAGGTAGAGAGCGTAGCTCGGATCGAACCAGATGCGGTAGCCCCGGTTTCCGAGAATCTGTTGCGGCAGAACTCCGCAGCTTACACCTGCAATGCGGGTGTAGACGAACCGTTGATCGGGCGACTTGGCAAATTCATAGCCGCAGGTCTGCAGGAGCATCTCGGTCGCACGCGGGCCGACAAGCAACAGCCCAGCATCCTCGCGAGCGACAGGGGCCACATGAAGCGCATCGCCCGGCATCCTCTCGCGAAGTGCAGCGAGGGACTCATTGAGCGAACCGGCCTCGATCAAAAATTCATCCGCGCCAAGCCGAACGATCAATCCTCCCGCTTCGAGCGGCGCACTTGCATACACTTCTTCCGGAACTTTGAGCCATTGCTCGGCAAGCCAACCCGCAGCGCCGGTGCCCTTCACGCCCAGTTTTGGCAGCAGACTCACATCGCAAATTCCAACCGCGCCGAGCCGCGCAGCGGACAGATCGGCGGCGGGTAGCGGCTCGCTGTTTAGCCGGTCGTGAAGCGGACTTTGGCGGATTGTCTCGGGCATTTTATGGCTCTCTTAATCGGCGACCTTCTGACGGGTGTTTTCCGGATCGTAAAACGGCATCGGCACCACCGTCGCGACGAGCAGTTTGCCGCCCGCTACGCGAATGGTAACCTCCCTACCGGGGCTCGCCATCTCAGGCGTTACAAAGGCCATGGCAATCGGCTGCCCAAGAGTCGTGCGGTGGGCAACGCTCGTAATCCGACCGGCAATCTCGCCATCCTCGATAATCAAATGACACTCTTCCGGCAGGGGTACTTTCGAGGACTGCGGCAGCGCCAAACCGACCAACTGCCGCGCCAGGGGACGGGCAGCAAGAATCTGCAGACTCCGCGAACCGATAAAAAACGGCTTTTTCGCTTTGATCGCCCAACCCAAATCGGCCTCGTAAGGATGGGTCAGGGCATCGGTATCCTGTCCCACAATGAGATGTCCCTTTTCGAGACGCAGGAGCCGCTGGGCCTCGACGCCAAACGGTCGGATCTCCAACTCCCTGCCCGCCTCCAGGAGTTTTTGCCAGACGTGCGTGGCCGTTCCGGCCGGTATATGAATCTCGTACCCCAACTCACCTACAAAGCCGATACGCATCAGCAAGGCCTCGGCACCCGCCACATGCCCCTGACGGACGGCCAGGTAGGGAAACGCGTCGTCGTCCAGCGCAAAGTCACTCAGCGAGCGGAGTACCTCGCGAGCCTTCGGGCCGGCCAGATTGATCGCCGCTAAGTGGCCCGTCTCGTTGACGAGCGTCACGTCCATCTCGAAAAGGAGTGCCCAACGCTGCAGATCTCGATAAAATCCCGCTGCGCCACTGCTCGTGGCGGTTACGTAAAAGTGATGCTCACTCAATCGGGCGACCACACCATCCTCGATAATGATGCCCTGTTCGTCGCAGCCGAGTGCATAACGCAGGCGGCCTACACGCTGTTCGGAAAATGTACCGGTATAGATCTGCTCAAGGAAACGGGCCGCATCGGGTCCGCAAAAGTGCAGCTTGCCGAGCGTGCTAAGATCGATCACACCGACACCACTGCGGACATTTTCCGCCTCGGAGAGGATGCAATCAGCCCGCGAGGAGTCGTCGATCTTATAATACTCCGGACGCAGCCAACTGCCTGCGTGGATCATGTTCGCAGACAACGCCAAATGCTGCGCGTGTAGCGGCGTGTGGCGCATGGGGTGGAAGCGGCGACCGGACAGCTTGGCCATCGATACCGGCTGGTGGAAGGGACGGGAAACGGTCGAGCCGGTCTCGTTGATCGTCGCACCATTGAGCCGGGAGAGAATTCGAATCGCGTTAAAATTCGAAAGCTTGCCCTGCGTCGGACCCATTCCGACGGTCGTGAATCGTTTGATCAATTCAATATTGTCAAAACCTTCCTGATGGGCATTTTTGAAATCGGCCAGATGCAGGTCCTCATCCAAATCGACAAAATTTTTCTTGCCCGGGTGCGGCATGATCGGATAGGGATGGCTCGGAGGCGGTCCGGTATGCACGGGCCGCTCGGGAATGTCGCCCTCGAAGCGGCCGCAGGCAGCAGCTGCCGCCAGCCCCGCTCGGCGGCCATCCTCCATTTGCGATTCGAGATCAAAAACCCCCGCCGCACGACCGGCAACAAACACCCGATCCGATTCGGATTCGGGGATCAACTGCTCGACCCGCTCGTCGTACTCAAAGCGGAGGCCCGCCTGATAGGCGATTCCCGAGGCCGGAGTCCAACCGACGCTCATCACAATCCCATCGCAAGAGAGTTTGACCCGGCCGATGCTCTCGGGAGCACCCTGCTCATTTAAGGGACAGAGAATCGCACCGGCCACCGATGTTTTGTCCCGGCTGGCGACCGCCTCGTAAACAGCATGGTGCTTGAAAATTTCAATTCCTGCGGCGGCTACCGACTCCGCCAGGTCGCTCATCTCTCCGTTGGCTCGAAGATCCACCACCGCCACAACGTGCACTCCTGCCTGCAACAGGTCGAGCGCCACACCATACCCTTCGCGATTGCCCGTAAGGACAACTGCCCGCTCAAACGGCCGAACCCGGTAGAGGTAGATGAGTCGCCGGGCAGCGGAGCTGAGCATAACACCCGGAAGATCGTTGTTTCCAAAGACGGCAGGCTGCTCGAAGCAGCCAGTGGCGACCAACGTGCACATTGCGCGGAGTTTGGTGAGCCGCTCGGCGTCAACGAGCGCCAGCCAGTGGTCGGCATACCACCCGGCGACCTGCGTGCCGCAGCGGATGGTAAGATTCTCCAGCGCATCGGCACGACTGAGCAAATCTTTCAACTGCCCTCTGGCCGCTTCATCGCGGGCGTGCTGCCAGAGCAAACTGCCACCTAGATGGGGATGCTCCTCTACCAGGAGCACTTTTAGCCCCTGCTCGGCAGCGGCGATCGCCCCGGCCAGTCCTGCCGGACCGCCGCCAACGACGACAAAATCACAAAAGGCATAATCCTTCGGCGACGGTGGCAAGTGGCCCTTCGGGTTCACCCGGCCGAGCCCCGCGATTTTTCGAATCCGGTTTTCATACAAGGGAAATAATCGTCGCGGCGTATGGAACGCTTTGTAATAAAAACCGACCGGCATGAAGCGTCCGAAGTGATCGGTAATCCTGAGCCAATCCCGCTCCAGACTACCGGCCGTGTTGACCGCCCGCACATCGAGGTTCGGCTCAATAGGCAACAGATCGCCCCGGAGATTTGTCCGCTGAGCATCTTCCACCATCGAGCTGATATCGTGCCCGGCAAGGCTGTAAATTCCGCGCGGTCGGTGGTATTTGAAACTCCGGCCAAGAAGACGCACTCCATTGGCCCAGAGCGCACTTGAGAGCACATCGCCTGCAAAACCTTCGTGCGTTTTTCCTTCGAAACGAAAGCGGACCGACTGCGAGCGGTCGATCCATTCTCCATCACGTTCTGGCAGGCGGTTAGGCATCGCTCTCCCGTCCACCATAGAGGTATGTGCGGATGAATTCATCGCTCTGACAATCGCGCTCGGCAATGAACCAGGTGCCGCTCGCCGTGTGATACCACCACTCGCGCTGGATGCCCGGTTCGCCGCTGCGGTTAAATACGTAGTCTGCCCACTCCGCATCGCTCACTTGAGAACCTACAGGCATTTCGCGAACCTGACCGCCAAAATGGAACTCCTGCAGTGGCCGCGGGCCATTGATCGGACAGTGGATGATCTTCATCGGTCTTTAATGCCCTACCGAGGCAGCTCCTTTTTCACCGACCAGTTGCCAACGACTGAAGCGCGAAAGGTTGAAAGGTTCGATCAGTTCATGATCTTTATCCTCGGCCAACGTGGCGGCCATCGTTTTGGCGCTGATCGGGGTCGCTTTGAATCCCCAGGTACCCCAACCTGCGTCGATGTAAAAACCATCGATTGGAGTCGTACCCATGATGGGTGAGAAATCGGGGGTCATGTCGCAGAGCCCCGCCCACTGACGCATGATCTTGATATCGCCCAGCATCGGGAAGAGATCGACAAGGTGACTGCTAACGCCCTCAGTGAAATCCAACGTGGACCGCATCGAAATCAGCTCGTACGGATCGAGAGAGGCACCGGCTACCAGTTCGCCACGGGCCGACTGACTCACATAGAGATGCAAACTGGCCGACACGACGATTTTGTCCAGCCACGGTTTGAGCGGTTCGCTCACCACCGCCTGCAGCGGATGGACTGTGAGCGGCGTACGCAGCCCCACCATGGGAGTGATCGCAGTCGTCCAGCCGGCAACCGCCGAGAGGACTTTGCCGGTTTTGATAAAACCTTTGTCGGTATGGACTCCGATGACGGCATGATCGCGAATTTCGATGTCGGTCACTTCTGTCTGCTGGTGGATTTCCACGCCAGCGCGGTCGGCACCCCGGGCATATCCCCAGGCCACTGCATCATGCCGGGCAACCGCGCCGGGGGGATGATAGAGGGCACCATGAATCGGCGAGAGATGACCGCCACATTGCAAATCAATCTCCGGAACCAAACGCTTGACCTCTGAAGGACCGATCACCTCACTATCGATGCCGAGATGCTTGTTCACCTCGGCACGCCACCGCTGGGTCCGCAGAGATGCGGGCGAATGGGCCAGGGTAAAATGCCCGCGCTCGCTGTAGAACAAATTGAGATCGAATTCGCGCGAGAGATCTTGAAACAACTCGACGCTGGCCTGATAAAACCGGGCACCTTCGTTGGTGAGATAATTGGAGCGGACAATGGCCGTATTGCGACCGGTCCCCCCACCGCCGATATATCCCTTTTCGATGACGGCAACGTTCGTAATACCGTAGTCCCGGGCCAGATAGTAGGCGGCTCCCAGACCATGCCCGCCCCCGCCGATGATGACGACATCGTATTCATCTTTCAGTTGCGC
>MPMF02359839.1_pt1 | contig 10690 bp, 8 predicted proteins | sample 1617271 | NCBI WGS metagenome assembly MPMF02 (sample SAMN05944812, study PRJNA350692) | marine metagenome | biome: marine; feature: ODZ; material: water; isolation source: 120 m water sample prefiltered with 30 um filter, filtered on to 0.2 um... | place: Pacific Ocean | collected 2012-04-09... | reverse complement strand
CTCGATCAGGTGCTCCCGAGTCGCCGCCGTCGGGTCCGTAGGCATGCCTTGCTCACGGAGGAAGTCACCGAGCTGTTCGACGGCAATGAGGTAGGTCTTGATCGTGGTAGGGGCGGCGTTCGCGGCCTCCAGGTGATCAGAGAAGAGTGTTTGATAGACTTTCCACGTGTCGTATGCCGCGGGCGGTGTTGATGTAACGGACTTCATGGGTGACTCCCGGCAAGGATTGCCCGAAAGTTATCATGTCAACATGCTTAGCGGCAAACGGCCAACAGCGGCGTATTTGCGGATATCGTGTGTATTCAGGTTCGCAGCCGTCTGAACATCGTGCCCCCGTAGCTCAGTGGATAGAGCATTGGTTTCCTAAACCATGTGCGCAGGTTCGATTCCTGCCGGGGGTACCAGCCTTCTTGAATCTCCGAGCGGCATTAGCAAGCGCTCACTTGGTCGCGAAAGCGAGAAATGTAACCAGGTATCCCGAAACCGGCTATCGCGCGGCCAGCCCGCAGGACATCGCTGCGTGGCTGGGCGATGGTAGTCAACGCCGCCGACGGCTCCGCCCAGACCCGTCTCACGAATAACACCGCCTGGGACCTCGGACCTTCGTGGTCACCGGTTCAGTAGGAGGATCGCTTTCGATACCAACCACCCTGAGGGCACCGGGGTGCTCTTGAAGAGGTTGAGCGTGACCGGTCACGGACGAGAGTAGAGTTTAGGCATGCGGAGTTACGTCGGACGCATCACCCGTGCGGTGATGTTCGTCTTCCCTGCCCTATTGGCTCTGACCGGAGCTCTGATAGTTCTTGGCTCCGGAGGCATCGGGAACCTCTCAATGGGTGAGGGTGAGCCAGCCACCTCCCGGCGAGTCCTGATACCAGGCTTGGGCAAGAGTTCGAGCGACGAGGCGGTCCCCGAAGGCATCGCCGTGAAGGATGCCGACGTGGGCAACTACTACGAGGATCTCCCTGACTGGGCGAATTTATCCTGGGTCGAGGAGTGGGAGCTCGAGGCCGAAATCACCGGACCGATCGGCGGCGAGCAGAAAGCCGGTGTGATCCGGGGGGCGATCGAAGTGATCGAGTACGAAGGGACGCTCTACCTGTACGTTGCTGACTTCGGCGGCGTGCGCGTCTTTACGTCGACGGACGGTCTCAGCTGGGAGAACGCAGCGGATCCCTTTCTCGTCCCCATCGGGGGCGATGACGCTGAGCTCAAGTACACGCACCCTTACGCGTCCATCGCCGGAGACGGCGAGATGCACATGTTCGTGCAAACGAAGGATCCGAGCGACGAGACGAGCAGGTACTTTATTTCGCATACAGCGTCGAAGGACGGCATGAGTTTCGATGAGCCCGAGAGCTTTCTCGACTGTGCCGATGTCCTGGCGGATTACGATTGCAGGAGTTGCGCCCACGGGCGCATCACGATCCTGCCCTCCGGCGGTTATGCCATCGCCTTCAGCGCGAGCTGTCAACAGCAGAACTACCCCAGTGGGCTGAGTAAGAGCTTCGTACCAGGCACGATGATGGCGTACTCCAACGATCTAGTGAGCTGGCAGATCGACCCTTCGGCCTTTTTCCCCGCATGTCATGATCCGGCATTTGATCTCTCCCAAGGCAAGGTCTACATGTACTGTGCGAGCGAGGTCGACGCCTTGCCCGGCGGCAACGCCTTCGACGGCAAGGCGGCCCAGCTGCTTCGCTTCGACTCCGACGATGGTCGAACGTGGACGCCGAAGGATCCCGCGGGCATCGTGCGTTTTTGGAATACCAATGGTGAGCAAATTCCGCGGGACGAGTGGATGTTCGCCGACGTTGACGTGCACGACTTTGGTGATGGGACGGTGAGAATGTACGCCCCCGCGAACGCCGGCGAACACCCGAGCGTATTCACGTTCACGCGAAGATAACCACGCCACGTGGCTTTCCCCGGGCGGCCGGTCTTCGACAGTTCGCAGATTGAACTCAGGCACATCGCATCCACGCAACTGGCTCCGCAGCCTGGAGCAGCTGAAACTCGAATTCGTTGTACGAAGCCGGGGGCACTATCTCCCTGGTGCCTCGACGTTCTAGCTCCGGCGATCGTGGTCGGTCTGTGCGGGGCGCGTCACTCTAGTCCTCCCCGACTTTCTTGATCCCGGCGAGCTTCAGGGCGAGGTCCTTCTTCCCCTGGAGATTCGCCAACCTCAGAATGCCGATCTTTTGAGCCTGTGGGCTCCCGGCGCCGTGCATCGATTCGACAAGCGGAGTGCCGCTGGTCATGTTCTCGATCAGGCGCGCGATCCGAATGCGATGCTCAGTGGGGACGTCTGCCTTCCCTTTGAAGTACTTCTCGATGTACGGCCCGGTTCGCTCGCTGACGAAATCCTTTTCCGCCGGTAGCGTCGCCAGCATTCCGCCCGCGATGTCGTGGGCGAGCCGGCAGATCTCGTAAATGTGTCTGGTCACGTTGAGTTTCGTGGTATTGGCGAGGAGAGGGTCGACCCAGCAGGCACCCGATGGCGTGGGCTGTCCCTCGACCGAGCAGGCCAGCGACCCGCAGTAGATAGTCTCAGCCAGGTGCGTCATCTCGACGATCTTGTCCCGTACGTGTGAGGCCTTGTCGGTGCCGCTCTGCTCGGCGATCGCAACGGTCGCGCCGATAAGCACGTCGGCCCAGCCGCCGCGACAGCCACCGTAGCGCTGGCGGTGGTAGGAAGCGAAGCGCTCGACAAGCGTGCCGGCCCACTGGTGCTCACCGCACATGAAGATCCGGTCGTTGGGAACGAAGACGTTCTCGAAGATTGCAAGCGCCTCGCCACCGACCGTCCCATATACCGGGTTGCCGATGTCCATGTCGCCTTCCATCTTTCGGCCGTCGTTGGTCTGGCGTCCGAAGATGTAGAAGAGGCCCTTCGAATCAGATGGTACCGAGAAGGCGACCGCGTAGTCGGCGTCATCTGGCCCCATGGCGGTTGTCGGCATGACGACGATCTCGTGCGAGTTCACCGCCCCCGTCTGGTGGGCCTTGGCGCCACTGACAATGATGCCGTCGGACCTTCGCTCGACGATTCGCAGGTACAGATCAGGGTCAGCTTGCTGGGAAGGCGAGAGGCTCCGGTCACCTTTGGGGTCCGTCATTGCGCCATCGCACATGAAGTCCGTTTCCTGGATGTACTTCAGGAAGTTGACGAAGCGTGTGTGGTATTCAGTGCCGAGTTCGTCGTCCATCTCGTAAGTGATGGAGTACAGGGCGTTCAGCCCATCATGGCCAACGCAGCGCTGGTAGCAGGTGCCGGTCTTCTGCGAGATCGCCCGCAGCATCTTGACCTGCTTAATGAGGTCATCGGTGTTCTGGTGGATATGAGTGAAGCGATTGATCTTCTCTCCGGTGAGATGCGAAGTCGTTGAAACAAGGTCCTCGGTGTCCGGGTCAAAGGCCATTTCGTAGGTTTCCGCCGCAGCGTTGACGTGAGGTCGAATTGCCGGGTGGTCCACGGGGTTCTCAATTCGCTCGCCTTGGAAGTAGACCTCCATGTTCAGCTTGCGGAGGCTCTCGACGTACTGCTTGGCGTTCATCATGGTGCGATTCTCCTGCGCCCTGACCCATCCCGGGCTTTCGTCTCGACTGGTTGCTCAGTTGGGGGTGAGATGTTTCGTTCCGAATTCTGTAGGGAATACTAGTTGCTCGTTTCCTAAAGGGCGCATGGTGGAGATCACATTGGTGAATCTGATACTAGGACCTGGGCCGAGTGCATCGCTGCTTTCAGCGACCGGGCTCAGCCGCCGGCGGGAAAACAGGAGATGACGCCCGCTGAGTTCAGCGTCCCGACCTCTGCCTCGCTCAGCCCGAGCTCTCCAAGGACCTCGGCCGTGTGTTCGCCGAGCGACGGCGCTGCCCGTGCGTTGCCGGTGGGCGTCTTGGACATCAACACGGGGGGACCGACGACCCTCTGCGGACCCGTGACGGAATGCTCCATCTCCCAGATCATCCCGTCTGCGTTCGTTTGCGGATCGTCAGCCATCTCCTCGGGGAAGTTCACCTTGGCTACCGGTACTCTGGCCTCTTCGAGGATGTCGATCCACGCCTGTGATGTCTTAGTGACCATGAGGTTTTCTATCCACTTCTTCCAGCGATTCGTGGTCGCGATGTTGTCAGGGTCCCGCGAGTCGAAGTCTCGGTCGTCCGAGTGGTCCCCCTCGATTCCGAGGGCCTTCCGGGTAGCGTCCCGATTCCGCGGCGTGAGCGCCCCAATGACAATGAAGCCGTCTTTCGTGTGGTAGGCCCTGTAATAAAGGGCGAACGGGGTGGCGAGGCCAGCCCTTGGATTGCGGAGTGCCGCGAGCTCTGGGAAGCCGTCCCCTCGTGCGCGCGCCTCTTCCAGCCTTTGCATCGCTACGTCGCGGATCGTCGCATCGCTGACTGGTTCCCGCATGACAAACCGGTTCTGGAGATGGAGACCGGCTCGGAGTAGCGAGGTCGAGATGTACTGGCCCTCTCCCATTCGGTCTCGGTGGCGAATCGCCGCGCAGACCGCCATGGCGATAGCCAGTCCGGCGGCGTAGTCGGACAACGGGATTCCTATGAGCTGCGGCGTGCCCGCTTCGTCCGCCTTTGCGTTCATGGCCATAAGGCCCGAGTAGGCTTGCCCCACGATGTCAGCGCCGCCCTTGTCCGCCATGGGACCGGTTTCGCCGAAGCCACTGATCTGGGCATAGATGATGTCCTGCCGGATCGCCTTCAAGGTTTCGTAGTCCACTCTGAGCCGTCCGGCCACTCCGGGCCGGTAGTTGATGAGGACGACATCCACTGTCGGGACCAGCTTGTAGATGAGGTCCACGCCCCGGGGGTCATAGAGGTCTATAACGACCCCCCGTTTCCCACGGTTGTTGCCCTGGTACATCTTCGCTTCACCGGGAACGGTCGTACCGACGAAGCGGTGCGGATCCCCCTCCGGTGGCTCGATCTTGATCACGTCTGCACCGAGGTCCGCCAGATTTAAGCCGGCGACCGGGCCTGCAACGATCTGCGAGAACTCCAGCACGCGGATGTCGCTGAGAGGTCCACCAAGGTCTTGCATAGTTCCCCCGGTCGGCGGCGTGAAGCCGCATCGAGAGATCTTGAGGCTCGTCAGCCGGTCTATCAAGTCACTCTCGGGGCGACGAGTTGCCGGCCGAAATGGGCTGCCGCCCAAAGCTCTTACAAGAGGTGCCGAACCAGACCAGCGGCTTAGCTCGCTGTCCGTGGACTGCCTGTCCGGGGCTTCCGTAAGACTGCGAAACCGGTATCGTTGCCGGAGATCTGGTGGCGAAGCGAATTTCGTTGCCGTGACCAGCAGGCCACGGTTCACCTGGCCTTATCGAAGGAGAGTGACATGGCAGAGAACGCATTTGCAGGACAGAAGACCGTCGTGAGCGGCGCTTCCGGAACTATCGGCTCGGCCATCGTGAAGCGGATCGTCGATGAGGGCGGGACCGTGACGATGATCGGCCGCCGCGAAGAGCCATTGAAGAAGCTGGTCGAGGAACTCGGAGCGGGCAAGGTCTCCTACTCGATCGTCGATGTTGATGACGACGACGGGGTGAAGGCTTTCGGCGAGTCGCTGGACCGCGTAGACGCTGTTATCTGCACTGCCGGGTGGACGGTGCAGGGGCCTGTAGAACAGGTTCCGGTCCCCGATGCGCTAGCCATGTTCAGCGCCCGCTATTTCGGGCAGTGCCGGCTGATTCAGGCGACGCTGCCGAAGTTCGATAAGGGCGGAATGATCATGATGTGCTCAGGCGTCGGTAATACCTCCTACTACCCCTACTACTCGTACGGTGGCGCCGTTGCCGCCGCGATCGAGGCCTGGGCTCACGTCGTTGCTGGCGAACTGGCACCGCGCAAGATCAGGATCAATGTGATGTCCCCCGGCTGGACGGTGGCAGAGCAGCCTGATCCCGAGCGGGCGGCCCGGGCGGCGAGAATTGCAGAGGGCAACCAGACCCAGAATCCATTCATGGCATCGCTCGATTCCCCGATGCACGAACTGATCAGGGCCGAGGAGTTCGCGGACGCGGTCGTCTTTGCCGCCCGCTCCAGGCACTACACCGGGCAGGTGATTCGTATCGACGCGGCGAGAAGCGTCACCGACAGTCCGCTCGACGGGCACGTCAGTCCGATGACGCTGACCTACGAGTCCGATCCCACGATGTAGCGGAGCCCCCGTCCAACCGAAGTTGCGACAGGTTGGCGGTGCAGGTCTTGTGTCTGCACTGTCGGCGCCTTCGGCTGCGAGCGAAGTGACTGTGCTAATGTGCGCCCAAATTTCGCAGCCACGGAGGGAATCAAATGTCGCGATTCATTCTCATCGGCCTGGTCGAGCCTCCAACTCCCGAGGACCAGGAGAAGTTCGACGAGTGGTATCTGAATCAACACGTCTACGACACTGCGCTGTGCCCTAACTTCCTCGCCGGAACCGTCTATAAGCTCGCCGGTGGCCATGCCGGCAGCGGGACTACCGCCCAATATCTCGCCGTCTATGAGGTGAACGCCGACTCCTACGAAGAGGCTGAGAAGACGCTTAACGAGTGGCAAGCGGATCCCGACGCCTGGGAGGGGCGCAAAGGGCACCGCGACACCATGGCGAGCTATGACGGCGTGATGCCGATGGCCATCAAGGGCTCCGGCTGGTACGAGTTCGAAAGGGCTTTCCACACGAGAGGCTAGCGGCAGGGAATCGAACTGCCGGGCTGTTAGACTCGGCGACCAAAGGGCTAGCCTGGCCTGCGCGTCCGGGGCGCCTCGACTACCTGCCTTTCAATCGATCGGATCGGCCTGTCAGCAGAAGGAACGCTGCTGCCTCGTCCGCGGTCACGAAAATTTGTCTTAGAGTGTGAATGTGTCACAGCTTGGGCGAGTAGTAACGCGCGGGGCCATGATCTGTCTCGCATTCACCCTCGTTGCGTGCAGCAGCGACAATTCCGAGGAATTGGCAGCGCTGCAGGAGCAGGTTTCGGCCATGCAAACGGAACTGGCTCAGCCATCCCCGACGACGCCTCCGTCACCAGAGGCCGAACCGACGGCGACGGCGCCTCCCTCAGCAGAGGCCGAATCGACGGCGACGGCGCCCCCCCAAGGGGGCAGCAATGTGATCCGGGCAAGCGTTCCCCGCGGGCAAACTACCGACGTCACCCCCGCCGAGATAGCCGATCTTGTCCGGGGCAACAGCGAATTCGCATTCGAACTCTTCCGGCTTGTGGCCGCAAAGCGTGAAAACACGGTGCTTTCGCCCTACAGCATCGCCGCCGCTCTCACGATGACGTACGCCGGTGCGCGCGGAACGACATCTGAAGAGATACGCGATGTGCTTCACCTTGGTCTGCCGGACGAGCGCGTCCACGCAGCCCGAAACGAACTCGATCTGCAGATAATCACGATCCCAGACTCTTCGCCCTCCTACACCCGGGAGCCTTTCACGATTCGCGTCGCGAACTCGCTCTGGGGCCAGCAGGGCTACCCGTTCCTTGACGAATTCCTGGTCCTTCTCGCCGAAAACTACGACGCGGGGATGAACATCGTCGACTTCGTCACCGCCGCGGAGGCCGCCCGCCAGGAGATCAACAGTCACGTCGAGGCTGAGACCGAAGGTCGCATCGTCGACCTCATTCCTGAAGGAGGGGTGAACGGCCTCACACGCCTGGTTCTTGTGAACGCAATCTGGTTCAAAGCCGACTGGATGAAGCAGTTTGACTTGGATTCAACGGTCGACGGCGACTTTACGACGCTGGAGGGAGACCAGGTAACCGTCCCGATGATGAAGCAGGAGGAGTACTTCACCTACGCAGATGGCGATGGATATCAGGCCGTTCGCCTTCCCTATTACGCGGGCAATGATTCGATGGTGATCGTTCTTCCGGCGCCTGACCGTTTCGAGGAGATTGCTGACGGCTTTGGGCCGGCCGATCTGACGGCGTTCCGAAGCGAAGGATTCGCCCACTGGGTCGACCTGTCGATGCCGCGATTCGAATTCCGCTCGGCCGTCAAACCGAAGCCTGTACTCCGGGAGCTTGGAATGGTCGCCGTGTTCGCCAACCCTTTCGAGCCTGACGGAGCGGACCTTACGGGCATGACCGAGGTCAGGGAACTCTACGTGGCGGAAGTGGTCCACCAGGCGTTCATCAAGGTCGACGAGATGGGGACTGAGGCCTCCGCTGCTACGGCGGTCTTGGGAGGGCGCGGCGGCGGCGGCGAACCTCCCCCGATTGCGACATTCACGGTCGACCGGCCCTTCCTATTCTTTATCGAGCACGGCGACACCGGTGAGGTGCTGTTCATGGGACAGGTCGTCGACCCGCGATAATCGATTCGTAATAACCAATCGCATCGGCATTACTAACGTGTTGTCACTGGGATTTGCCACCCGGCAGCCTTCCGAGGTGGGCAGCGCTTGTGGGTCTGGTGGTCGGCGAGCTCGAGCGATTCGACTCCGAGGCGATCTACCAAAATCACTGAGTCTTTCTTCTCCTTTCAATCGTGGTCGCGGTTGGGTTCGCGGTGCTCGCCTGCCATCGCCGCTTCAGTGTGTTGTTCGACTCTGAGCCGCTCGTGGTCGCCGGCCAGTAGCCGGCGTACCGGGCCTGCAATTGACATTACGCGGCTGCTCAGTGCAAATAGCCGGGTGCAGTTCATAGAGATTTTTTCGCTCTCGATGGTTGGGCCAGGCCCTCGCCAGGTATTTGTTCGGATGGTTGTGCACGGATGAGCGAGAGGTTGGGGACCGGCGACTCCGGCCCGGGATTCGTAGTCTGGCTTACTGGTCTCTCGGGTGCTGGGAAATCGACCCTGGCCAATTTGTTGGCCGATCACCTCGGCGGCCTCGGGGTCGACTGTCAGGTGCTCGACGGTGACGAGGTGCGCATGAACCTATCCCGGGATCTCGGCTTCTCGCGGGAGGACCGGGACACCAATATTCGTAGGATTGCGTACGTGGCGGGCCTCCTCTCTCAGCACGGGGTCGCCGCTATCGTCGCTGCTATTTCGCCTTACACCGAGGCCCGGGAAGGTGCACGAGAAGCGGTCAAGAGATTCGTTGAGGTTCACGTCGACTGTACGTTGGATGAGCTTGTGCGCCGCGATCCAAAGGGGCTCTACGGACGGGCACTCGCGGGCGGAATATCACATTTTACCGGTGTGTCCGATCCCTATGAAGCCCCCGAGTGCCCGGAAGTCTACGTCGATTCCCGTCGAGACACGCCGGGGAAATCATTGGAAATAATCGTGCAGAGGCTCGAAGAAATGGAGCTCATCCCTCGAATGGGCGCTGATCTTTAACCGCGCACGTGTGATCGCTCCGGCGGCTGTGTCGACGAGAGGCAAGCGGGTTGTGGATTCAGAGGACGGCAGCTATTCGAGAGGGCAGGTAGGCTCTCAGCTCGAAACCCGGCGGCCTCCTGGTGGCGTGGCCATGCCGGGTTCCTAATGAAACGACTGAAGAGGGGGAAGCCAGTGAGAGATGTTGTAATCGTCGATGCCGTGAGATCCGCGGTTGGTAAGCGGAACGGTACGCTGGGTCTCGTTCATCCGACCGATGTCCTCGGGCCGGTGCTTATGAGTCTGCTCAAACGCAACGGCCTTGAGCCTGACAGCGTGGAGCAGGTCATCGGGGGCTGCATTAACAAGCTCGGTGCGCAGGGAATGAACGTCGTGCGTACAGCCTGGCTCGCCCACGGCGGTGCTGCCACTACGCCATGCATCACAGTGGACTCCCAGTGCGGCTCCTCGCAGGAGGCGGCTACGCTGGCGACATCGATCGTCGGCTCGGGGATGGCGGATGTTGTGGTGGCCTGCGGCGTCGAGAACATGACGCGTTTGCCGGTCGGTTCGGATTCTATGGGACTTGATGCCAGCCTCGGCAAGCCGGTGGCGAGGAGTTACTTCGGCCAACACGAATTCACCAGCCAGTTCGAAGGCGCGGAGCGCGTGGCCGAGAAATATGGCGTCTCACGGGCCGATACCGACGCCCTCGGGCTCGAATCTCAGGTGCGGGCAGCGAACGCGATCAAAGGAGAGCGGTTCAAATCCCAGATCATTCCCCTTGAGGTGCCGGTCTTCGACGACGAGGGCAAGAGGACCGATGAAACGACCGTGTTCGATACAGACGAGGTGCCCCGTGACACGAGCCTTGAGGCGCTCGCCGACCTCAAGCCGGTTGCGCGAGAGAGTGGGATCCATACCGCCGGCTCGTCTTCCCAGATCGCCGACGGCGCCGCGGCAGTGCTGCTGATGAGCGCGGAGAAAGCCGCCGAACTCGGCGCCAAGCCCATGGCGGATGTGGTGGGGACGGCTCTCGTCGGTTGTGATCCGGTTCTCATGCTGGAAGGTCCAATTCCGGCCACCCGGAAGCTTCTCGCCGACGCTGGGATGAGTATGGAAGAGATCGACCTGTTCGAGGTGAACGAGGCATTTGCCTCAGTGGTCCTCTCCTGGGCTAAGACAGTCGGCGCCGACATGGAGAAGGTGAATCCGAACGGAGGTGCTATAGCGCTCGGGCATCCGCTCGGCGCTACTGGCTGTTTTCTCCTGGCCAAGGCTGTTCACGAACTCGAGCGCACCGGCGGGTCTCACGCGCTGGTGAGTATGTGTTGTGGCGGCGGCCTCGGTACCGGGACCTTGCTCCGACGGTCCAAGTAGAACCGCCGGGCCGGAGCGGACCCGGGGGGGGGGGGGGGGG
>MPMF02037705.1_pt1 | contig 10710 bp, 9 predicted proteins | sample 1617271 | NCBI WGS metagenome assembly MPMF02 (sample SAMN05944812, study PRJNA350692) | marine metagenome | biome: marine; feature: ODZ; material: water; isolation source: 120 m water sample prefiltered with 30 um filter, filtered on to 0.2 um... | place: Pacific Ocean | collected 2012-04-09... | reverse complement strand
GCTGAAGTCCCAGAGCGTCGTGAGGTCGCTATCGACCTCTTCCCCAAAGACCGCCGCGAAGGCGTCGTCGCTGCTGAAGCCGTTCTTCACGTACTCCTCAAAGTCGAACATGATCTGGTCCATGATCTCGCCCTCCTCCGGCTGGATGCCGGGGGCGCCGATCAGAATCAAGTTACTCAGCGTCGCTTGGTTCATCGTCGCCATCTCGGCGGCGATCCATCCGCCCAGACCGACGCCGACGAGCGTGATTGGGCCCAAGCTCAGTTTGTCCAGAACGCGGTTCATGAGCAGGGCGATGTCGCGTGGGTGGCGAGCCCAGACCGGACACTCGGACTGACCGAAGCCCGGCAGATCCGGGACGATCACGGTGAAGTTCTCGCTCAGTTTCTCGTGGATCGGGAGCCAACCGATGCTGCCCGTCGAGTGATGCAGCCAGACCAGGTTCGGTCCCTGGCCGCCCCGCAGTACCCGTACCGACAATCCTGTGACCGAGGTGGTCTCTTCCGTGTACGTCTGCGTGGTCGTCACTCTGTCACTCCTCCAGTCGCTACGTGGCCAGGCCAATGGTTTGCCGATGCCAAATCATCCGGATCAGGAGAACCATTGGCTAGGAGGGATGCTAGCAGCTTGGAGGGTTTGTGTAGATAGCCGACCGCTCGCCCCCACGCCATGCGATGGATCAGTTTGATATCTTATGTCTCACCCTAGGAGACCCCAACCTCAGCCAAGGCTCGCGCCGTAGCGGCGTGGGGCAAAGAAGGCTTCGACGAGCGCGAGAAACTCCGGATCAAGCTCTGCTCGCATCGCGGCGAACTGGGTCTCAATCTCGCCCGCGAGCGAAGCAGCCCGATTAGTCGCGTTCGTGGCAAGGGCGCCGAAGAGCTGAACGCGCTTGCGGAGCAACTCTCGATGCTCGGTCACGAAGCGGGCATGATCGGCTTACCAATGCCGGGGCGGTGCGAGCAGAGCCAGCTCTTAGAGGGCCTTCTGGAAACGAGCCGGGATTCCAGGGAGCACGATGGCTTGGGCGGTGAGGAACGCGCCGATGCTGGTCGCGGAATCGAGCGGCGATCGGGCTTCTTGGATGCTGAGATCGAGGTCGCGGATGATCGCTTGCACGGCGTCCTCGAACTCGGGTACGGACAGGGTCGCTGTATTCGGGTGCAGCGGCTCGAAGACTCGTGGCTGTTCGCCGACACCAGCGCACGCGGTGGCGATGATTGCGATGAGAGCCAGCAGAGCGAAGAGGATTCGACTTCGAAGCATGATCCAAAATACGTGCGCTGGCGGATCCTGGGCTTGCGAGATGGCGCGCCCGTTGTTCGGCGGAGATCTTGTCGGCACTATGGCTGAACGTGATGGAGCGGATCGACGAAAGATGCATCAATGACCGTTGATCCGCCCAGGAGCCTCAGTCCGTATCGGGTCATCGATCTCAGCGGCGAGCTCGGCGCGCTCTGTACGGTGATGCTCAGCGGGCTCGGCGCGGATGTGATCCGAATCGAGCCGCCGGGGGGACACGCTGCACGCCGCAAGCCTCCGTTTCTGCGCCCCGGGAGAAGCGGAGCAGGAGCCGAGGCCGACAGTCTGTACTGGCTCCAGATGAACGGTGGCAAACGCTCGCTCACGCTCGACCTGTCGAACGCCGAAGACTGCGACTTGCTGCGCCGGCTGGCGGCCAGCGCGGACGTCCTGGTGGAATCGGGCTGGGGATTGCAGCAGGATGGCAAGCTCACCACGCTCGGCCTCGACTACGACACACTGCGCACTGTCGCTCCCCGTCTGATCTATACGTCGATCTCGCCGTTCGGTCAGGACGGACCGAAGGCCGGCTGGCACGGCTCCGATCTGATCGGTATGGCAGCCGGCGGATTGCTCAATCTCTGCGGCGATCGCGACCGCGCTCCCGTGCGGGTCACGGCAGAGCAAGGTCACGCCCAGGCCGGAATTCAGTCGGCGGTGGGGGCGCTCGTGGCGCTGCAGGCGCGTCAGATCACGGGACGCGGCCAGCACGTGGATGTCTCAATGCAGGACGCGGTATCCAACGCGCTGGGTAACGCCCGCCTGTACTACGCGATGGAAGGCATGATCACGCACCGGGCCGGTGGGGGCCGCGCCTTCGGCAAGGTGGGCACGCGGATGATCTTCGCCAGCTCCGATGGGCACGTCGCCTTCATTCGGGTGCCCCAGACCTTTGCCGCTCTCGGGAAGTGGTTCGACGACGAGAGCGCGCCGCGACGGTTCGAGGTCGAGCGCTGGTCGAAGCGAGCCTTGGTGGGCGCCAAGATGCCCTCGGCCGACGAGGTTGCCGAATTGGAGGCGGATCTCGTTCCGTTCTTCGAAGCCCGCACCACGAATCAGCTCTATGAGGATGGACAGCGCCGAGGCCTGATGATCTGCCCAGTCAGCCGGATGCAGGACTTGGCCGAGAATCCCCAACTCCTCTCTCGCGAGTTCTACGAGGATGTCCGCCATTCCGGCCTTCCCACCCCACTGCGGCAACCGGGGGCACCATTCAAGATGTCCGCGACGCCATGGCGACGAGGCGGAGCGCCGTCGATCGGATCGGACAACGATGCGATCCGGGAGGAGCTCCATCCCGCGCCGATTCCCAGCAGCGATGACCATGCGCCCGCCGCTGGTCCGAATGCGACCCTGGCACAGAGCCTCTTCCAGGGTCTGCGCATCGCCGACTTCTCCTGGGTCGGTGTGGGACCAAACGCCTCGCAACAGTTCGCCTGGCACGGGGCGGAAGTGATCCGCGTGGAGTCATCGCTGAGGCCGGATACGTTCCGGGCAAGCGGCCCGCTTGCTCCGGACAGGGAAGGGCTGGACCGCAGCGCCTACTGGGTGAACCACAATCGCGACAAGTTGGCGATTCAACTGAATCTGCGCGCCGCGGGAGGCCCCGAGGTCGCGCGGAGACTGGTCGCCCAGAGCGACATCGTGACGGAGAGCTTCACGCCCGGCTTCATGCGGGACGTGGGGCTGGACTACGAGTCGCTGCGCGCGATCAAGCCTGATCTAATCATGATCTCGATGTCGATGGAGGGGCAGGGGGGACCGCACGAGGCGTTCCGGGGATTCGGATTGATCTTGCAAGCCACGGCGGGCATCACCGGGCTTACCGGTTGGCCCGACCGTCCGCCGGTGGGCACCGGAGTGGCCTACACCGATTGGTTCGCGACGTACTGCGCGGCCGCAGCGCTGCTGGCGGCGGTCGACCATCGCCGCCGCACCGGTGAGGGGCAGTACATCGATCTGTCGCAACTCGAATCCACCATCTACGGGCTCGACGCGGCGCTCGTCCGCTTTCTCAACACCGGCGAAGAAGCCGAACGGCTCGGCAACCGACACCCAGAACACGCCCCCCACGGCGTCTTCCGCTGCTCCGGCGACGATCGGTGGTGCGCGGTGGCGGTGACGTCAGACGCGGCTTGGCGTGGGCTCTGTGCCGCGCTGGGGCGGAAGGACTGGGGCACCGACGCCGACCTGGCGAGCGCACCGGGTCGGCTGGCACGTCAGGCCGAGTTGGAAGCGGGACTCTCGGCTTGGTGTGAGTCACGGCGGGCGGAGGATGTCCAGAACCTGTTGCAGTCGCACGGGGTCGCGGCACATCTCGTCGCGACGACGGGCGATGTCGAAGCGGATCCACAGATCAGTCATCGCGGACATCTCTGGCGGACGGACCACCCAGTCATCGGACCACTCACCTACGACGGTCCCGCCTACCGGCTGTCGGAAACACAGGCGGCGCCCAACCGAGCCGCGCCACTCCTGGGCGAGCACAACGAGTACGTCTACAAAGATCTGCTGGGCTACAGCGACGCGGAGTTCGCGGACCTACTCATCCGAGACATCATCCGATAGGGCGACAAGGCATCAAGAGCAGTGACCCCGGTCTCGTGGGCTTTCGCTAGCAGCCGTCCGAACCCGACACCCCACCCGCGGTGATCAGGAGCGCTTCAAGTTCGCCTTGCCAGTGGATGGCGTCACGCCGTAAGGCGGTGGTGTCGGCGAGCTCTTCGTAAATGGCCTGCCCCCAGCGCAGATGCTCTTCTTCTTCGAGCAAGATGTGGTTGAGGATGCGAACGGTGGGCGCATCGCTGACGGGATCGGTGGCCTGGGCGTGATAGCGGTAGTTGACGGCCAGATGGGTCTTGAAGACCCGGTAGAGCCCGACGATGCGCAGGAGCGGATCTCCCTGCGCTTGCAGGGCGTCCACAAACTTGAGGAAGGCCTCGTTGGGAGGCTCGGCCTTGGATGAACCGCGGCGCCCGGGCGGGGCGTCGAGATCGGCGCCTTCGGACAGGCGGAGCTCGGGGAGCCGTTCGCCCAGGGAGTAGTAGTGCGCGGAGTCGTGGTAGGCGTACTCCGACAAGGCCCACTTGAGCTTAATGTTGCTGGTTGTGGGCGCCCAGGCCGCACCGGTCATCGCACAGATTTGCTCAGCGAATCAGTAGTGCATCAGTCGCTGGGCGTTCTCGTCGACGGTGAATGCGCCGCCGATGCGACGTCTGTCCTTCGCGTACTCGGTCATCGCTCCAGGCCCTCACCCTCTCCCCGACCGCCAGCGGCAACGAATGCCGTCATGCGGGCATCGACGGCCTGCTGATCGGTGCGCTGCTTCAGGGCGAATCCCCGCGCCTTGGCCTTCGCCGCTTCGAGCTGAGCGGCGGCGGGTTGGATGTCCGGATACGATTCGATGCACTCGACGGGGCAGATCTTGGCGCAGAGTGCGCAGTCCACGCACCACTCCTCGTCGATGACGTGGGTACGATACCCGGTGGTGTAATACCTGACCGCCTCCGTGGGACAAACGCGTCGACAAAGGCCACAGTTGAAGCAGGTCTCAAGCGCAATCCGGTACGTCACGGGATGTCCTCGTCGCAGCTGCTGCTCGGTTCTCGGCGCTGCCGGCGGAGAAACGGATAGCCGGCCTGCGCCACCGTTCGATCGGCCGCGGGGGAGCGATCTAATCGTCGGCCAGCACGGTGCGGGCACGCTCAGCCTCTTCTTGCATGAACACCATGACTTCGGCGGCGGGGCTGACTTGTCGCTGAGCCGAGGTAAAAAGTTCGACCTGGGCCTGAGCCATCAACGCTTTGCGCTCTTCCTCGGGCGTCTCTTCCACAATCTTGTTGACGAAGTAGTCGCCGATCTGGACATGGACGACCTCATCCGCCCAGTTGTAGTCATAGACGAATTCCATCAGGCCGTCATCGATCTTCGCACCGAGCTTGCTGACGCCGGCGAAGAGCTCCAGCGCCCCACCCTCAATCTGGACGTTGACGACGGAGAGCGAGGCCGTGGGATCTTGCGCGACCGGCCCTCTCACCGGGCGGCCCTCAGCATCCTGCTCTCGGTTGGCGCCGCCCAAAGTGTCGGGATACTCGCCAAACTCACCGCCGTACGACTCTAGAAGTTGGGTACCGAGCTGGGCGTGCCGGACTTCGTCCCACTCCTGCCGGATCATTGTCATGAGGAGGTCCGCGGGCAGGTCGTAGTCCTCCCAGAGACCGACGCGCGTGCCGAAGGCATCGATGCCCGCATACTCGGCACTGACGATGCCCGAGACGAGCGCCTTGCGGAACTCCGCGTTCTCTGGGTGCTGCGCGACCATGCGCCGGAGCGTCGGGATCTCGTAGTTCTCGACGCCACCGATTCGCTCTTTCAGCGACTCCTTCTCGGCATCATCGATCTCGCCGGACAGACGGTACTCGGGATCGCGAACTGTGAAGTGAGAGCCCAGATAGTCTCGCAGCGCGCCCATGATGTCCCCGTCTACCGCCAGTCAGCTATGCGCCTCGTCGGCCAGGCCGGCCCGCCGGAAGCGGAATCCAGGCTCCACTGAGCGTAGCGCAATCGGCGCTGCCGGCGACGCGTGCCCCGTCCGTCTCTCTCCGGACAAGGCCCAGCTCTCTCCGGAAAAGCCCCAGACGAGAAGAGGGGCGGCATCGCTGCCGCCCCTCTCTGAATGCCCTGACCTTCGGCGGTCTAGCCGGGGTAGTCCGGGTGGTTCGTGTCGATCCAACTGCCCTCCCAGTGGTGCGCCGCGTGGGCGAACTGCCAGACGTTGGCTCCGTTGACGTCATCCGGCATGTGCGCGTAGTTGTGCACCACGACCCGCTGGATTCCGTTCATGACGCCCCAGGCGTTCTGGATGCCGTCGAGGCCGAACTCCGGGTCTTGTCCGGTGAGGATATTGGTGACCTGAGTCGCCAGCTCTTTGCGCGCATCCGTGTCCAGCTCCGTCTGCATGGCCGTGACCCGGTCCGTGACCGGCTGGAAGTCGTAGTTGAAGGCGGGCCAGTTTCCACTGCCGCCGGGCAACAACGTGTTGTTCCAGACGTTCGTGGGGTCAAGGTTCGCGGGTGGGTTGCCCCATTGCGGACCGGAACCCGGGTAGGTGCCGTCCTGCAGGCGCCCCGTGATCACCGTGTAGGGCTGAACCTCAAACGTCACACTGAAACCGAGGGCGTTCTCGAACATCGCCTGTTCGGTTTCGGTGACACCCGGGTACGTGCCCTCCCAGATGTCCGGGATGAGCAGGTTGACAGAGCGGCTGGTGTCGAAGCCGGAAGCGTCGATCAATGCCCGCAACTCCGTGATGTCCTGCTCGCGGTCGACGCGGTAGCCGGGCAGCTGCAGCAACTCGTCCTCCGGCGGCGCCCAGGCGACGTCAAACCAGGGCGTGAAGCCGTTGACGCTGGGCCGGGCGTCGCCCAGGTAGACCGTGTCGATCATCTGGAAGCGGTCCACCGCCATCTGCATCGCCATGGCGAAGCGACGGTCCAGATAGGGGTTGCCGAGGCCGTCTTCTCCGGCCCATTCCGGCAGGTAGTTGAAGGCACCGGTACCGATCGTGAACCCGAAGGATCGCCGGCTCTGATGCGTCTCCGGGAAGTCCGCCATGATCCCTTCGACCTGGACCAGGCTCAGCGGGAACGCCGCGGCGTCCACCTGCTTGTTGCGCCAGGCCGCCTCGGTCGCGGTGCCATCGGTGATGGTGTGCTGCTCGGTGCCGTCGATGTACGGCAGCGCCGCCCCGTCCACACCCATCTTCCAGTAGTCCGGGTTGCGCGGGAGATCGAGCATCGTCTCCACGTTCCAGGAATCGCTGTTGGGGATGAAGGCACCACTGCCGGAGACGAGTTCCCCGTTGACGGCTTCATCGCGCCAGCGGTCGCCGAACTCCTCGGCGGCCTCTGGGGAGGTCATCCAAGCGAACGGTCCGGCGTGCACGGAGGTGAGATAGGTGGCGTCCGGACCGTCCGTCTTCATGACGATGGTCTGCTCGTCGATCACGTCGGTGGAAACGGTCTTGCGATAGAGGCTGGACTGCATGAACGTGCCGTCTTCCGCCCCGGTGGCGTCGACGGCGTCGATCTGCCGCTGCACGTTGAATTCGATGTCGGCCGCCGTGATGTCGCGACCACCCTCGGTGGGGAACTGGTCCCACCAGTGCGCGCCCTGGTCGATCGCGAAGATGTACGTCTCGTCGTCCGGGATCTCCGGCAGGCTGCCGATGTCGGCTTCGAGGATGCCGAGTTCCTTGTTGAACCACCGGATCAGGTAGTTCATGTAATCGGACATCACCCATTGGACGGGACCGAAGATCCCGCGGTGCGGGTCCATGTAGTCCCAGGTGGTGTTGGGGCCCGGGTAGCGCAGGATGCCACCGCGAACGATCTCGGAGACCGCCTGCTCCACCGCCTGCTCTTCGGCCTGTTCAACGACCTGTTCCGCGACCTGTTCCGCCGCCTGCTCGGCCTGCGCTTGCTCCACAGCCTGCTCGGCCTGGGCTTGCGCTTGCTCGGCCGGCTCCGCCTGGGCCTGGGCCTGGGCCTGGGCCTGGGCCTGGGCGACGGCCGGGCCGTCATCGTCGTCGTCATCGCCACAACCGACGAGCGCGAGGCCCGCCGCACCGACGCCAGCCTTGGCACTGGCGCTCAGCATCCCACGCCGCGAGATCCGATTGCGGCGCATCCGTGTCCAATAGTTTGTCTCGCTCAAGCGGAGTCCTCCTCCTTGGGCAACCTGCCCAGCATGTATTTCATAAACAGTAAACGACTTTGATCCGTGGGTCTCAACCGATAGTCAGCGACTAAATAATATTTTCCGTGTCGCGAACCATCACTCGGAATCAAGAACGCGCCTGGACGGAATCCTTCGTTCTTCAGCGTGTTTCCTGGACTTTCCCACCGCACGCGCTTCAAGGCGCAGACGAGACCTTCACACGCTGGGCTAAGCAATGGAGCCGCTTATGTCCGGTCTCCGCGCCTCGGCCCATTGGCCGAGCGCCCGCTCAGGAAGCAGATGTGCGAACGCGGCGCTCTGCATCTGGATCCATATCGCGGCGCCCAACCCCATGGAGCGCGAATCGTCAGTGCTGCGCGGGGAGGGCCACATACCGACCGGCAGCATTCGCTTCAGCCGTGCACCGTCGCTGATGCAACCGTAGACTCGGCCACGCAAGGCATCAGCCGCATGGCTGTTCAGGCCTCTGTTAGACGGAGGAAGGGAATCGTGACAGCGCCGCTCAGCTACGCAGAAGTACATGCATGGCGTCGCTCCGCCGTGACGATCGAAGCGGAACGCGCCGTGCTCGGTGTCGACGGCGGAGCAATGTCCTATACGACCATTGACCAGGCACACGCCCTGGCGGAGGCGCTCCAGCTCCGGGGTGGGATGCGCGTCCTGGATATCGGCTGCGGGCGTGGCTGGCCGGGAGCCTACCTGGCGGCGGAGCGATCCGAGGCCGAATTCCTCCTCAGCGATGTGCCGTCAGCGGCGGTCCGGGAAGGCCGTGATCGGGCGCGCGGAAGACCGGATTCGCGGCCCACAGAGGCGATGGTCGCGAGCGGAACGTCACTGCCGTTCCAGCCTCGGTCCTTCGACGCGGTCATGCATTCGGACGTCTTATGTTAAGTCCGTGCCAAGCTCTCCGTGTTGAGGGCAAGCCACCGTCTGCTCCGCTCTGGCGGACGAACGGCGTTCTACGCGATCTACATTGTGCCGGGGCTCTCGCCGACCGAATACCAGCGCGCAGCCCGCGCCGGACCATCGTCCGTCCGATCACGTCGGACGCCCCGAACGCTCTTGGCAGCTGCGGGGTCTGATGCGGTGCGCGAAACCGATCTGACAGATGCATTCGGGAAGACGTCGCGCGCCTGGTACGAGACAGCCATTCGACTGGAACCCCATCTGCGTGCGGCGATGGGCGATGAAGCCTTCGAGAGAACGCAAGCCGATCGCTCGCTCATGAATCGGGCGATCGACGATGGGTTGTTGCGTCGGGGGCTGTTGGTCGGCGAGCGACGGAGCTAGGCCGGGCTGCACGAGGACGTCCGGGCGCGGATGTTAGGGTCTCGCGAAGACGGAGAGGCGGCACAGCGTGCGTGATTTCGAGGGCAAGGTTGCGGTGGTCACCGGTGGTGCGAGCGGGATCGGCCGAGCGATGGCCGAGCGTTTCGCGCGCGAAGGGATGAAGGTCGTTCTGGCCGATGTGGAGCAGCAGGCGCTTGAGGCCACGGTCACGCAGTTCCGCCAGGCCGAGCATGATGTGCTCGGCGTCGTGACGGACGTTTCCCGCGCCGACGCGCTTGACACGCTGGCGCGGGAGACCGTCGAGACGTACGGGGGCGTACACATCCTCTGCAACAACGCCGGGATCGCCGCGGCAGGAAACGCGCAGCCTCTAGCCCCGCCGATTCCGATCTGGGAGGAGCCGGTGAGCAATTGGAAATGGACGCTGGATGTCAATCTCTGGGGCGTGATCCACGGAATCCGTGCCTTTTTGCCCATCATGCTGGCGCAGGACGAGCCTGGTCACGTGGTGAACACGGCCTCAACGGCGGGCTTAACGACCGGCCCCCGCCTGGCGGTGTACGGCGTCTCCAAGCATGGGGTCGTGCGGATCTCGGAAGCGATGTTCTTCCAACTGCGCGACCTCCAGGCTCAAGTGGCAGTGTCGGTCTTGTGTCCGGGGGGCGTGCGAACGCGGATCGCCTCGGCCGGGCGGAACCGGCCCGACGCTTTGCTTGAGGGGGTATCGCGCCTGACGACGGCAGAGACCGACGAGCGAGACCAAATGTGGGCTGGGCTGATCGCCGATGGCGGGCAAGAACCGGAAGAGATCGCCGACAAAGTCTTTGCGGCCATCGAGGAAGAGCGTTTCTACATTCTCACGCACGAGACTCAAGACGAAGCGGTGCGGATGCGCATGGAAGCGATCCTGGAACGGCGCGATCCAGAGATCCCCTCACCGGCCTTCTGACCCTGGCGAGTCTCAGCGTCGCAGCCTCGATGGTGGGGGTCCGATTCCTGTGATACGTTGCCGCTGTTCAAACCTGCATGGCGTCGGGAAAGTCCGGTGAGAGTCCGGCACTGTCCCGCAACTGTGATCCGCGTCTCGCGGTAAGTCAGATCACCGGCCCATGCATGATGTCGCACCTGCGCGGACAGGAGACGGCGTGGCGAAAATCGCCGCACGCTTCTTGCCCTCCCTGCGCGGGTCCGGAGGGAACTTTCGTGCGCGGTCTTCTCACGATCCACATCCACCACTGGCGGGCTGTTTTGGTCGCTGTCGCGCTCCTCGCGATCCTGGCGGCGGTCGCCTGTTCCAATGACGGTGATTCTGGCGGCGGCCTCGACGATGCGCGAGGCATCGCTGGCTTTCCTTTGACTTTCGTCGACTCCGGCGACACG
>MPMF02250031.1_pt1 | contig 10722 bp, 9 predicted proteins | sample 1617271 | NCBI WGS metagenome assembly MPMF02 (sample SAMN05944812, study PRJNA350692) | marine metagenome | biome: marine; feature: ODZ; material: water; isolation source: 120 m water sample prefiltered with 30 um filter, filtered on to 0.2 um... | place: Pacific Ocean | collected 2012-04-09... | reverse complement strand
CTCAGTTTCCGCTAAGCTACAACTGACGGCATAGAAAATCATCACTCTACGGGTGGTACTAAGATTTAGGGTAGGTCATAGTTAGCGCGATTTTTTCAATAAAATGGATTTCCTTTATACTCCAGTCTATTAAAAAATAAATAAAAAAAAACAACACTATAAAAAGAAACGAAAACAATTATAAATCCCTTTTTTATTTTGATATAAATTGCACACTTAAAATGGGAAGAAACATATAATTCTATGTTGAATTATATGTTTTAATATCTCTGTTCACCCAAAAAAACAACTTGCTGCTTGTGACCTACACTTGTTTTAATAATTTATCCCGCGCATATACCCAGAGTTTCCACTCATAGGCATAATCAAAATTGTGTATTCTCCAACGAAAATTAGCCGAAAGTTTGAAAAAGACATTAACCAATTCGTACATTTTTACCAGAAATAATGAACCAAATAGCCTCTTCTTTTTTTGTTCTAACGAAATTTTTCTGTATTCAGAATCAAAAAATCTAAACCTGACAATGGCGGAAATGGTCTCCAGCCGATCCCTTTTCTTTTTTGTAAGCCAAGGTGTTGTTTGATTTGTATGAACCATATCAATATCTACCATACCCCATTCGCTCAGAGATTTCGGAAGATTGAAACCTAATTTTACAGCATCATTAAAAAGTTCTGAACCGGGGAAAGGCATGTATATGAAAAACCCGTTTAAATTGGTCTTTGGCATATAATCCCGAATCCAGTCAATGAGGGATAGGGATTTTTCCACATCTGAATCCTTCTCATTAGGGAACCCTCCCATAAAAAATATATTCATTCCAATATTATGCTTTTTTGCTTTTTTAATGGATTCTACAATCATCGCATAATTAATTTGTTTTTTCAGTTGGGAGAGAATATCGTCAGACGCTGATTCCGCTCCAAAACTCAACTCACAGCATCCGCTTTTTTTCAACAGATCAATGAATTCATCTTTATATTTTACAAAATAATCAAAACGGCAGGTACCAGTCCAAGAAGTATGAATTTCTTCTTTGAGGATTCCCTCACAAATTTTCTGCACCCTTTTCTTACTTGTAAAAAAGTTAGCATCCGCTGCTACTATTTCCTTTGGGGAAAAGCGCTCCATCACCCATTTTATATCATCAACAACATTTTCCGCGGAACGGCCGCGCCATCTTTTTGCTGGATCGTAACTACAGAATGTACATTTGTAAGGGCAGCCCCTGCTTGTTTGGAGGTAAAATTTCTCCTTGACACAAGGATAATTGGAAATATCAAGGAGATCATAGGGATAACGATCCCATGAATCAAGATCCACAAAAGCCGCTTCTTTGTTATGGATTATTTTCTCACCTTTTTTGTATGAAATGCCGTCTATATCATGTAAAGGTTTCCCTTCTCTATAAGCATCCAAAAGCTTTACAAAGCTGTCCTCAGAGTCATTTCTGCAAACAACATCAATATAGTTTTCATTTACAACCTGATCTGGAATTGCGGTAGGGTGGGGTCCTCCCCAGACAACCAGTATATCTTTGTTTTTTTTCTTGGCATATTTAGAAGCTTTGATTCCTGGAACAATCCCAGATCCTGTATAAGCTGAAACCCCTATGGCCAAAACGTTTTCCGTATCAAAATCTTGGCAGTCCACAACACCTGTGTCAATTATTATAGGATTGTAGCCTCTTTTCAACAAAGGCCCAGAGAGGGCTAGTACTGAATTTGGAAGGAAAGGCCACGAATGAATATTGGCGGTATAAAATAATAAAATTCTATTTTTTTTAATCATTGATCTATATACCTTTATGATATGGCGAGTTTAATCCACACCTTTAAACTTTCCATAAGCAAAATACCACAGTCTCCATTCTATCGGGTTTTTAAAAAGCCTTTTTTCCCAGCGAATTTTAGCCATTGGATAAAAGAAATTGTTGAACAACAGGACCAATAAAGCTTTAATGCTGGAACCACAACGAGCTCTCAATTGCCAGAAAGACCAATTTTTCAGCAATTTATAAACAAATAAATATCTTACAATTAGATAAATTGCTTCATATCTTTCTTTGACCTCTTTTTCTACCCAAGTAATATTTTTAGGACTGCTCCACTTCCATTTTCCCCATTCCTCCAGAGAGTTCGGAAATTGATAATTGTATCGCATCATTAATATTTGAGCCAACTCGGTTCCGGGAAAGGGGGTATAAATGAAAATACCATTTACCAAAGCCCCGGGGTGAGTTTTCATAATTTGATCATACAAGTCAGTAGTCTTGATTAGATCTTCTTTCGTCTCAGTTGGGAGACCAATCATTAAACTGATGACCGGCTTAATATCATATTTTTTAAATATCTCTACAGTCTGAATAATTTTATCTGTTTTTTGCTGTTTTTTAATGTACTCTAATAAACGGTCAGAACCGGATTCAGCACCAAAAGCCAATTCTTTAAAGCCTGCTTTTCTTACAAGTTTCATCATTTCATCCGAATATCTGGGAACATAATCACTTCTTATAAAAGCATAGAGGTCGATGTTCCACCCCCTGTCAATGATGCATCTGCAAATCTCCTCTACCCGTTTACGACTAACAAAAAAGTTTGCATCTTGAATGGTTATTCGCTTTGGATCGTAAGTATTGATAATATATTCTAATTCAGATATAACAATATCGGCAGATTTGGCCCGCCAGCTTCTTCCATAATTAGCAGCGTCACTGCAAAAGGTGCAAGGGTGCGGACAACCCTTACTCGATATATATTCAAATTTATCTATAATGTTCGGGTATTGGTCCATTTTGAGTAGATGATAGGGCAAATTACCTATCTGATTAAGATCGATAGGATTCCTATTCGGCGTTGCAAAGATTTCTCCATTTCTCTTAAATGTCAATCCTGGGATGTCATCATAAGACTTTTTTCTCTCTAACCTTTCACTTAACTTTAGCAATGTTTCTTCACCTTCGCCTCGAACCACAATGTCAGCATAAGGACTGCTGATTACATTACCAGGTATACTTGAGGGATGAGGGCCTCCCCATATCAATTTTGCCTCTGGATTTTTTTTTCTAATAAATTTTGCTATTTCAAGACCATGGTATACCTGATTACCGGACATGGAACTAATGCCTGCATACAAAATGTTGTTGTAATTCATTAACTTATAATCTTCAATTCTGGAATCAACTAATTGTACTTTGTACCCGCTCATTAAGAGGGGTTTAGCAATATATAACAGAGAAAGCGGGATATTAATATCCTTCACACCAAACGATCCAGGAAATATCAATAAAATAGTTGATTTTGTACTCATATATTGTATAAAATTTTTAAGAGTTAACGCATTTTATATTGGTTGAAATAGATTTGCCATTTTCGCTTTTAACCAACAACATTTTTAAAACTTGTTTTGGATTAAATAAGATATTAGTTGTTAAAAAACACTCATGAGTGCAAAAACATTTAGTATCTTTAATGAACGATCTAATTCTCTTATTCTTTTCGGAGTTCCAGAGCGCGCCAAAATCATAATCAAAGTCTCTTATGTTTCCAATTTTTTGGTCCAGCAATTCACAGGGGAAAACATCTCCATCTTCATACATTACAGCATTTAAGTAACCAGCATAACATGGGGTTATGAATTTATTGTAACTTGCTGTTTCGATAATCCTGTTATAACGAGCCCTGTTTAATCTATTCCTTAACCAGCTTTTAATTTTAATAAAACAAGGGGATCCCCCCGTAACTTTATAATTATTAAAACTTTGCTCATTGACTTCTCTATAAATATTAAAATCTGCTGAAGAAAGGTTGATTTTCTTAGGTTTTCCCCTTAAAAAATTTAGCTGGAACAAGTTTGCTTTTAATTCTTCTTTTATAAATTTATATAACTTTAAAATTTCATGCTGATTATGTCCTGTAAGTGTAGTCAAAAATGTTACATTAAACCTTGAATATTTTTCTTTGAGTTTTACGGTTTCCTTAAAAACATTAATGGCATTTTCATAACATCCATCTACCCCCCTTATTTCGTCATGGAGCTCTTTAAATCCATCAATAGATAAATTTAGCGAAAAATTAATATTTGGACATATTTTAAGAATCTCTTTACATCTTTCCACTATTATTTTTTTTAAAATACCATTAGTTGGAATATTTAATGATTGAATTTTATTATTTTTATAGTAAGCTTTAACAATCTCCACGATTTCTTCTCTTAAAAATGGTTCTCCGCCTGTTAATATCAGTTGATATATTTTGCCCATGCTTTCTGTAATTTTTATAATCTCATCTATGCTTAATTGCTTGCCTTTGTTTAATTTCTCCCAATAAAAACAGTGTTCGCACTTAGCATTGCATCTGTTTGTAATGTAATGAATAAATTGGAATGGACTTTTATTAAAAAGGATTGAAAGCATTATTGGTTTATTTCAGTCTAGCTAAGTTTCAATATTAGATTTGGAGTTGCAAAAAATAGCTTTGGTTCTTGATATCTCACCCAAAAAAATAATTGGCAGTATTTTAATAAATTTAATTATATATTTTGTTTTAATAATTCTTTTAATAATTAAAATAATCCTTGGAAATAAAAGAAATAAATACTTATACTTTATTAATTTTTTTCCAGGTAAATTATAATGAATTCTGGAATAGACAAACCACTTCCCATAAAACTTCTGCTTTAGCAAATAAGATTTTAAATCAACTCTCCTGTGATTATGTTTAATTAAAACATTAGGATTAAAAAATATTTTATTTCCTTTCTCTCTGAATTGCATATTCAATATTGTATCTTCTGTGTTGCTCAGGTTCAAGAAACGCAGTCCATTTAATTTCTCCATTTTATAAGCTATATTTAAAGTGGGAATGGTTCTCATTTCTCTTATAGTACCAGTTGGAATAAATTCAGAAAAATTGGAAAAATAATCAGCCCAGCTTATAATATCTACGTTTACATTTAATACTCCACCTCCAATTGCGCTAGCTTCAGGCAGTTTAATAAAAGTATTAACTATTTCTTGAAGCCAAGTTTCCAATGCAATACAGTCAGAATCAGTAAAAGCAATAATTTCTCCCCTGCTGCTTTCAATGCCAATATTTCTTGCACCGCCAGCACCTGTATTTTTTGGAGTTTTTAGTAACTTAACAGGATACTTTTTTACTAACTCAGAAGTATTATCTGTCGAAGAATCATCCACTATTATTATTTCATAGTTTTTGTAATTTTGCTTTAAAAGAGATTGAATACACCGATCAATTGTTTTAGAAGCGTTATAGGCAGGAACAACAATGCTGATTTTAGGATAATAATTTGCTCTTGTAGAAAAAATCATACAACCCCATTACGAATGGCATTTACTTTATTCTTACATTTAAAATTTGTTTGTAAATGGAAAAATACTGCTCCGTAATTATTTCCCATGAAAAATTGTTTTCCACATACTTTTTCCCTTTATTTGCAATTTTCATTCTTAAATTTTTATCAGTGATAAGTTTCATTATTTTCCGTGCAAGGTCTTCAGGATCTTTTTCATTAGCAAGCAAGCCTGTTTCATAGTCAATTATAAAATCCGTGATTCCACCTACCCGGCTGGCAACAACAGCTGTATTTGATGCAAGCGCTTCTAAAAAAACAATCCCTAAACCTTCTGTATCACCGCTATCATCAACAATTGATGGACCAACAAAGATATCTGAACTCGCATAGTACACAGCCAATTCAGAGGAAGACATTTTTTCTGGGAAAATAACAGAACCACCGATGTTTAGTTTTGCAACCAGGTCTTTTAAGGATTTTTCCAGAGGACCAAAACCAATAATCAACAATTTTGTTTCATTGCATTTTCTTAAAATTAGTGGCATAGCCTCGATGAGGTATTTAAATCCCTTTTTTTCTGCGAACCTACCCACCGCTAATAGTATTGGTCCATTTATATTATATTTTTTTTTAATATTTTGACCATGGCATTGTCCGTTAAAAACATCCAGGTCAACTCCCATTGGTATAATTTTAACTGGCGATGTTCCATTTGATATTGCCAACATAGCCTTTTGCGTTGCGTTACTGTTGGCAATGCAAAATAAGCTCTGAGAAATAGTAAATTTTCCAATTCTTTTAAAAATAGGATTATTTAATGAAAATACATCTCCGGCATGAGCTGTTAGAATCAAAGGTATTTTAAAAATTCTTTGGAAAATTGAACAAAAAAAACCTTGAGGTACAATCCAATGGCAATGAATCATATCGATATTTCCCTTTTTTATGATCCAACCAATATGGAGAAATTGAAACAACAAAAAAAAAGGCAGCTCCATTCTTGCAAGCCTGCTACTTTTTAAATTTGGCAATGCTCCGCCGTCGTAACAAACTTTCTGCAATTTTTTAGGATAAAAGTATGAAAATCGATAAACTTTTAAGCCATCCATCTCCTCATAGGACAATGCATGCGGAGCACCGGGAGCTAGCACAGTAATATTAAATCCCTTGGCAGCTAACCTTTTGGATAAGTTATAAACAAACGCCGGCTCAGAATCATTTTTCCATCTTGGAAAAGTAGTCGCTAACACCAAAACATTTGGCAATTTAGTTTTATTCATCTAATTATTTCTTTTTCTAATTCGTACAGTTCGCGTAATTTGTAGCTTCATAACAATTTGATATATTTGTAAATGTAGCGAGTTTGCCAAACTATAAAAATGGAAGTTCATACACTATCAAGTTGTCCTTTGGCTCTTTCAGTAAGGTGAACTGTTACAGATTTTCTTTAGCTGTTTAATCTTATTTTTTCATCAATAATGAAATTACCAAATTCTTATTTAATATTCTATTAACTTTAGTCTTTAAAGTTTTTATATTTTTCGCATCAAAGCTACCTTTAATCATTTCATTTTGAGTGATGGATAGATTGCCTGCACACTATACTTCCTTATCTCAGGTTCCTGAATCTCTTTTTTTGTAAAACTATATCTATCAATAAAGTTTTCTAAATGTATTTCTACTTTTATTTCACACATTTCCATCCCTTTCATCATTTAAAGATTCTTTGTTTCATTCAGAATGAAAAAACGCCCATTTTCAGGGTTACAACACAGCCTTACTGGCACTGCTCTCCAAATAATAAATCCGAAAATAGATTCCCGCTTGGCCTACCCTAAATCATTAACGCTACTCAGCGTTAGTTTTCTTCTTTTCAGATTTATTCACCATTTTTTGCCATTGCGGTTCTTTGCCGTAGCCCTGCTGAATTAAAAAATCGCCGCAAACTTCTTGAAATTCTCTGACCATTTTTGAAGGCCACTTCTCCCATTTAGGGAAATCAATGGAGTTAGATTTGTGAAACATTATACCGGACAGATTATCTTTATATTGATATTCAACCTTGCTATCATCGGGAAATGTTGTCACATATTTCAAAAGATCATCAAGGGCTTCATCCTGATTATTACCTTCAAATAAGCTTTCGAATTTAACTATTTTTGCGTTTGGATTCTTTTTCATAGTCTGCCGGGCATGTTCAATATGAAAGCGCCAATACCAACAAATACGCTGAAAAAGAGAAAAACGATTCCATTTATCATGAAAGGGATCGTGAGGTAGCATCTTCGCGCTAATACGGCTTGAGGGAAAGTAATATAGGGGATCCCGTTTGCTATAATATGAGAACCCTCCGTTCATTACTGAACGAGCCCAGTTTCTTCCATCGCGGATAATAAAGACAGTTTTTGATATCGGGAAAACTAATGGAATTATATCAATTAACCCGGTCAGCTGCATATTGGCTTCTGCATAAACCTGCTGGTTTAATCGTAATAACAGGCTGTGTCGTATGTGGTAGAGTTTTTTTGCTGCTATTGTTTTATCAATCTTCTTTCGCTGTCGCATTACAGAGAGTTTTCTCGCATTTCCCAGAGGATGAAATTTTCCGACAGTCATGTTGAAAAGGCCATAATCCTGAATTTTTTTTAATAAAGAATTCCTATGCTTATTCCTATACTTATAAAAATCAAACACTTGATCCATCCTCAAGATATCGGGTTCCTGCACAGAGTAACTGTCTTTAACACAGAGAGAAACGAGTTCCGAAAGAAAGCGTGTAGCTGTGCGTCCTCCCGAAGTAAAAAAAATGCACCTTTTGTTAATGGTAAATTCTTCCATCGTTTTCTAAACCAAAGTGTCTAAAACAGTATTAAGCAATTTCATTTCATCATTTCCTTTTTCAGCCTATGAGTCGTAGTTTGCACAAAAGAATAGAAATAAAACTATAAGAGCTTTAGTGATATTTTTCAAACCTATTTCCTCTTCATTTGATCATTTCAATACCCGGTATAGACAAGCTTGGTGTTAAGTTCATAATTTTTTGATTAGATAATTTGACCTTCCAGGAAAAATTAAATTGGAACTTGTTTTTTACAAACGATATGTCTTTCGGTAAAATAAATTCCCTGTACCATTTGAAATTTTCAGTTCCAGAATCACGTAAACTGTTTTCGCTTATCCAGGAATTCTCTGTAATTATTTCATATTTTTCCGTAACAGGATCCGTGGATGGAAGTTCCTGGTAATGGTCAATACTTAAAATTAACTCTTTTATTCTAAACTTTATTTTTTTACCCCAACTGTAATAGCTGATTTCGTTTTTTAATATATAATTATTGCCGTTAAATTTTAAAAACAATGTTAATTCTATAGGTGTTTTTAAATCATGATAAAATACTACAAAACTATTTTCCAAAGAAACTAGTCTTAAATCTGTATCATAGGTTTCTTTTTTTAATATTTCTTTTATGGCCAACGCATTTTCACTTTGGTCTACTCCATAACTTTGCTTTAAAAAATTTCTCTGGTCTTTATCTACAATGAATTGATTCAAAGAATTGGTATAACAGGGTTGATCGAATTTGGGGTTGTATCCGTAAACGTTAAATTTTTGAACGAAAGAATTATTTATCGGCTCATCACGAAAAATTTTCGCAATAGAACTATCGTTAATCTTTAATGTGTTGTCATGAAGAAATGCTTTAAGACGACTCTTTACTGCTTGAATAATAGCTTTTTTATTCGGTATTTCACCATATATATAATAGCAGTCTTTGCCCTTGGAGTTCGGAGGAATTCTTTGAATTTCATTTTCAAATAATTCTATAAGCTTGCGAGATTCTGGTGAAAATCCTTCAAAATAAACTTTTTCCACATATTCTTCCGCTGATAGATTTAACGCTATTAAGATCTCATTAATTAAATGTTTATAGTTGTTAAAATTGTAAGTGCCTCCTCCGATTCTGATCCAATGCTGTAAATTATAATTTACTCTTCTAAATTGATCATAAGTGAAAAAGCATAAATATCCTAAAAGTAAAAAAGACAACATGGAGAGTGCGCAAACCTTGGTTTTTGTTATAGCATGTTGGAATAAAGTGGTAAAAAAAAGAGCAATCACAATTGTGTATGGTGGAATAAAAATGAAGTAATGCCAAAAATGCCATCCTGTTGCAGGTTTCATTATCTCGTAGGTTAGAGCGGGAACATAAAATGTTAAAATAAGAACTATTTCTTTTTTATAAAAGCTCGCTCCTTTTCTTAAAGAATTAATAAAAATATAGATTATAAGTCCGTAAAAGCTAATAGCTATTAAATAATAATCTATAGAATTAAAATGTTTAGGGAAGACATAATGACTTTTAGTATGATTATTGGCGATTTTATTGATGACATTTCCAACGGATATAATCTTTATAATGTCTGATACCGAAGGATGCTTTTCATGACCAAAAGGTTTAGTTAGTTCAGTTTTAGTTTCATAAAACTGTTTTTTATATATGAAATAAGGCAAAAGACAAACAATTACCAGGGATATAGAGATAAATATATGTTTAGGGGGAATTTTGATTCTATGAATTATGGAAGTTACAATTGGAACCAAAGAATAAGCTAATACTGAAAAATGAATCTGAATAGTCAATGCTATTACAAAAAAAATGAGAGAAAAATATTTATAATTTTTTTCTAAAGCAAATTCCAAAAAAAACCAGAGGAACAAAAGAATAAACGGAAAAATGAAAGCAGGGTTAATAGGGAAAGCTACAATGTCCACATGCATAGGATTTATAGTGAACAAAATAGTTGAAATAACAGCAGTGAGATAACCAAAAAACTTCCTGACAATTAGAAACATCATTACAAGTGACAGGACATTTAAAAGAAAATTAAAGATAAAAATAGACTCATATGAGTATTTGAAGAATAATGGAATCGTTAAAATAAAATATAAAAAAGGTCCTGGAAGCCTTCCCCCATTGTTAATTTCTGGGCCAGCTAAAGGGATATAGTTTCCATCAAATAGATTAAAAGCTCTGTCAAAATCTCTTGTAATCCAGTGGTTAATACGCACCACTTCAAGGGATTCCAAGCGCAAATAGAGGCCAAAAATGAAGAAAGATACCAGAACTAAGAACAAAAAGACTTTCTCCTTGTTATTCTTTATATATTCTGGAAACATTGTAGTTATTGACCTTTCCTCTATATTAGTGCCACCCGCAGAGCTCAAACGGCTTAAATTTCAAGGTGAAGAGATGGTGGGAGTCCTAAAACCATTATAATAATAGCCTGTGGCAGTTCCTTCCATCTTACTGTTTTTGAAGTTTGCCGTTGCCATTAATTTTGATTTTGACTTGCCACTTTTGTAATAAATTTTGCTAATTCCATCTAACTTATCGTTTATAAATATT
>MPMF02356124.1_pt1 | contig 10738 bp, 8 predicted proteins | sample 1617271 | NCBI WGS metagenome assembly MPMF02 (sample SAMN05944812, study PRJNA350692) | marine metagenome | biome: marine; feature: ODZ; material: water; isolation source: 120 m water sample prefiltered with 30 um filter, filtered on to 0.2 um... | place: Pacific Ocean | collected 2012-04-09... | reverse complement strand
CTCCTTCGTTTGGGTTCGGTGGTTACTCCAAAACCAGTTTATTACCGAAATCGCCCAATCGTCGTGAGGCCACTTTTTTGCCTCGTCAACAAAAGTCGGAAAGTCTGCGAGGGGAGAAGGGACTCGCTGCCGGCTTTTTCTATGCGCTCCACGCATGATGCGTAGTCCAAAGCGAAAAAGTCTGTCTGGGAGAGGTCGGACGCGGAAGCGGCCGGGAGAGGGTCTCTTGCATCGCCAAGGATCAGCAGCCCGGAAACAACTGTCGCGAAACGGCTGTAGGATGGGCACTCTTGCCCGTCTGATCGTTGGCGACGGGCAGGAGTGCCCGTCCTACAAGTGCGACAATTGTTGACTGGCTGGCTCTGACCCACATTGCAATTGCACACGCCCTCTCCTGCGGAGGAATCAATGATGATAACTCACCGGCCGATCGGATCGGCATACACTGCGTACAACCGGACGGTACCGGAGGCGGGGAAGCCAACCTGAACCGCAAACAGTTGGTTCAACGGACTGGGGACTCGCGGATGAGAGGGCCAGACGACGTCACGCGTCACGCCTGATTCAGCAACCCGCGCCGCATTCTCTCCGGAAAACTTCGGCAACGGCTGTCCGTATCTGTCCAGCAGTTCGACGATCAGCGGCGTTTCGGGCGTTGCCCCCTCGACGTTCAGTCGCAACCGATATCCGTGCGGCGACGCCGGAATATTCTTGGTGATACAATGTGCATCCTGCCCGGGAACGTGGCGAGACAGGTGGCCGAATCCGTCCCGGCGGAGTGTCGCCAGACCGATTTCCATCGACTCCAGTTTCCCGCTGGTGTCCCAATGTGAATACCAGATCATCGTCTCGTCGCCGACGTTCACCAGCGCGTGCCCTTGCAGCAGTGCAGTGCTATCCCACTGGCCCTCCTTGCCGCGTGCGATGACCTTGAAGTCCGGTACCGGTTCGCGGAAGTGGATGCCGTCGTTGCTGACAATGAGGCCGAGGTCGATGTGCGTGCCCCATAGATGGCTCGCGCCTCTTGGCTTCTCCTTCGGGCCGTCCTGCCACATGCCGTACAAGCCGACAAGGACGTTGCCTCGATTCCACAACCCAGCGCCCATGTGGGTCTGCTGGCCTTCGACCGGCTGGGCAATGGTCTGTCCCGGCCGCGCGAACGACAGCGCTTTCGCCCTGGACCAGTGCGTGAAATCGGGCGATCGGTACGTCAGCATCACCCGACCGATTTCACGCCCGTCGCGTTGAAAAGCCCACGGGGAGATGAGTTGCCCTCCGGCGTAATAGAAGTCCCCGAAACGGTAGAGGTTGGACACTTCGAATCGTTCGCCGCCAGCGTTCATCGGCCGGTCGCCCACGACACGCCACTTGAGGCCATCCGCGCTGGTCGCGCACACAAACGAAGCCCAGCGTCGCTCGTCCGGCCCAATTCTGCTGCGTCCGCCATTTACTTCCTCGAACGGCATGTGGGCGATGAACGCTGCCTTGTAGCGCCGCGACGGGTCCGGGTCGCGCGGCTCGTACAATACGGAAAGAAAGTCGTTCACACGGCTGAGCGAATGCGGATTGGATTCGATCAGGCAGATGTTGTTTCCTCTATTGCCATTCAGCTCGACGAGCCCCAGTTCCGGCTTCTCCCAATGAATGCCGTCGTCACTCTCGGCGTAGCACATCGGCCGCCACCAGCCAGGCGCCTGCCCCGCCTTGAGTTCTCGTTCAATCATGCCGAGATACCACATGCGGAACTTGCCTTCGTCGTGGATCACGGTGCCATACAGGATCGCATGCCCCTGATCGGGTGCCCCTGGGGGACCGCAACGCACAACGGGATTGGCTGGGTGCTTTTCGGCCTGCAACAGCGTCACCCTGGTGTTGTGGTGCCAGGGGATCGAGTGATCGTCAAAGGCGAAGAAGACGAGCGATCCATCATCGCCCGCGCGGAGTGGTGGCGAAATGAGCGTCGCGCTCAGGCATCCCGCCGCGACGAACAACGGCAACAAAGATCGCTGCATGTTAGCTGCTCCGCATGTTGTGAGTGCTCTTTCCGCCGGACAGGGCCGTCACCAAGAGATCTGGCCTCTGCTGACGATCCAATTATAAACGCCGTCGCCCCATGCGCAAGCTTTGGTCATTGAGCTAAATCGCTCGAACACTATTCACTGCGGTCCAACGACAACCGGCCGTACCACACGTTGTTGTTCTTGCCGGGGAAAGGGCCGGTGAAATAGCAATCGATGAATGCCGACGACGTGCCGCCGGCACGGGTGCTGCTGACGAAGACGTGGTCAATCGTGCTGGGAGTCTCCAGCCGGATGGGCTGGCTAATGACCTCCCATTGGTTTTCATCGCCCGCTGCATACCACAGGTCGAAGTTGAACCATTCTCCTCGAGTGAGCAGGTAGTGGATCCGTCCGTCTGGGGTCTGGTACAGCCGCCCTCGCGAAAAATTGCCCAGTAGATATCTCTCGAAGGGACCTCCTGGTTTTCCGACCGCGTGGTAAAGCTCGTCTTTCGCGCGATCCTGGCCTTGGGATGCCCACCGAGTTGTCGAAGGTGTGGGATTCTTCAGATACAACAGATGTACACGACCCTCTTGGTCGATCATCAAGTCCTCGTTCTCGGTGGCGCCGCGAGCCTTGCCGTCGACCGTGTCTGAAACATCGCTGACGACAGTTGTTCTCCAATCATTTGGTTTCTCGCGCACGTTCGGGTTGTAAGAGTAGTAAGTCTTCAGCGTTTGGTAGCCGATTCCCGTGACAAAATAGTCATCGTAGCAGAAGGTATGGGCAGCAGGCCCTTCCAGCGCGACGAAGTAGTACGCTCGCCATGAACGATGGGGAACTCGACCCGAAACGGCCGGTGTGTAGCCATCGGCAGCCGAGAGCAAGTACCAGGACATGGCGGGCAATCCGCCGGCAACGAGGATGTCACCGCGCGTCCCGATGGATGCGCCAAACCGAGTGTCCGCAGTCGCAAGTCGCTGCACTTTGAATCGCTCAACTTGTCCGGGAGGATCGAAGATCGCGTGGTAGCGCGCCCTCTCCCCTGCAATCACGTGAATCCGCCCCCGCGAGTCGACCAGCAGGACGCCATTTTGCGGCACTTTGGGAAGCGGCTGACTCGCCTCCCACCGCCCTGGCCGGATGCGACGAAAGACGATCAAGTGCAAGTCGTCGCGCCAGCACATGGCGTAGACGTTCTCTCCGTGACGGACGATGTTCGACTGGTTGAAGCCCCAACAACTGCGCCCACTGCCTCCAGCTTGCTTGTTCCCGGCACTGTCGGTAATGAGTTCTGTTTCAAATCTCACCTGGGCCGGCGGACCGTAAGTGACCTTGGTGGCTGGAACCTCCGCTGCAATCACGGCCTGGCAACACGCCAGCCATGAGATACCACACACAAGAATACCTTGTGGGGACAAAGGGATGTTGCAGAATCTGCCACACCCAGACAGCTCAGTCAGCAGCGTGCGAATCTTCATTGCACAATCCAGTTCGTTCTGGCAGTTGCGAACATCCACCGGTTGCGAACAACGGCTCCAGACACGCGTACTGCGGCGCTCCTACGGCGACTTGTCGTTTCACTTTGCCAGGCGCAACAACACGCCGCCTCCTGCGGGCAATTCAAACGACGCGCGACGGCCGTTCATCTCCACCGGATCAAGTTGCCCACGCTGTTTGTTCACCATCGATATCGCATCGATTTGTGGTGAAAGGTCTGCTACGACACTAACTGATTTGTGGTAATTGCGATTGACGATCATCGTGTACTGCACGCGGCTTGCGTCCTTGAAGAATCCCGCGACCAACGGCTTCTCGGCAGGCAGTTGAATCACAGCGTCTGCCGGCAGGCGTTTGCATCCGTCGGGGATCGTCGCACCGGTATGATAGACGGCCGTGGATTCCAACTGCAGCAGGGTGGGACCCATCGCCAGCACTTCCGAGTTCAGATCGCGAATCACGTTATACAGAGTCGTTGCGTTGCCTTGGTAATCGACCACGGCTGTGTAGTCGTCGCGAGCGGGCCAGTAGGTGAAGTAGCCCAGACCTTTCACGCCGTACGCCAGAGCCCCGTAGACCTGCCAACGCATCTCACCAGCTGAGGGAGTTCGAAAATGCTGCCACCATGACGACAAAACAATTGTCCAAAGCGGTTTGCCGTGCCTCAACGCAGCACTGCGGGCTAACTCGAGGTTCAAAAAGAAATCCGGCCGGTCGCAACCACTCAGCAGAAACGGGTAGTGATCGTAACAAAGAAACGGCGGGTTCACGGTCTTCATGTACCGCTGAAGATACTCGGCATAGTCCGCCGCAGCGAGTTGCTCGACTGTCGCGTGAGTGGGAAACAGATTGGCGCACACCCCATGCTGCGGGTCATCTTCGCGGAACGCACGGGCAATGCGGCCCATTTGCGGAAACAGATCGGCGCCGGGCTCGTCCTTGATCATGTATCCAAACAGTGCTGGATGGTTGCCAAAGAGACCGGCGGCACGTTGCACTTCTTCACGCCACCCGGGCGGTGGCGTATCCGCGGCCGAGGGTGGGACCAGCTTTTTGACGTTCACGACCGCCTTGAGACCTAGTTGCTCGCAGTGATCGAGCATTCTTTGCTGATCGGTGTCGGTATACCGGTGGACGGGCAGTACGATTGTAAAGTTTGCCTCCTTGATCTTTTGCCAGTGGGCCAAGACATTGTCTTCTGCCGGCGGTCCTGGAAAGCAGATGAGGGGGAACACGCCGCTAGCCGGCACCGTCGCCAGCTCGTCGCATCGCGCTTTGCCAAGCGGGGCTACGGCGATCAGCAGAGAGGCGAGCAGGACCAATTGAGTATTGAGATTCTTACCCTGGACGTAGTGGGCGTCCCGCCTGTCCGCGCTCGCCCGCTGTTCGCGTCCAGTCATCCGAGTGTTTGCAACAATGCTCTCTATCACGAAGACTTTTCCTGTTGAAATGAACGAACGTCTCGACACGCAACACCACCTGACACTCTACCCTACTTTAACGGATACTCTCCATACTCCCGCAGCGTCTCGACCATTGCCATGTAATTCTCGGGTTTGACCGAAGAATGGATACTGTTCGAACTCGACAAACAGAAACCCCCGCCCGGAGCCGCGACTTCGATCGTCTCCCGCGTTACGCGTCGGACTTCTTCAACCGGCGCGTTGCACAACAGCTCTCCGCAATCGATGTTGCCCACAATCGCGATGCGGTCGCCGTAATGCTGCTTGACGTAACCGATGTCCATGCCGGCGGGCGGTTCGAGCGGATTGATCGCGTCGATGCCAGTAGCGACGATCATATCCATCAGCGGCATGATGTTGCCGTCACTGTGTTTGACGACGTAGGCTCCCGCCTGATGCGCGTTGTCGACCGCCCGTTGTAACCCAGGCAGAATGAACTCCGCGAAGTGACGCGGCGACATCATCGGCGAATTCTTGTCCGCGTAGTCATCCCCCAGCACAACGACGTCCACGCCTGCTTGAATCATGCGTTCAGCCACTCGTAGATCGTAACTCAGCGCCACGTCGATCAGCTCATGCACGAGTTTTGGATGATCGATCATGTCCATCAAGAATGTTTCCTGCCCACGCAAAAAGCTGGGATTGAAGAACCCGTCTCGACAGATCGCGCAGACTGCCTTCTTACCCTTGAAGCGTTTGACGACTTCCGGCAGTTCGCCCAATAGATCCGGTGCTTCCGGGTCGGGCGGCACGTACGTCTTGATATCCTCGGGCGTACGGATCGGTCCTTCGACGGGATAGGGTGTGCTCTCTGGCCCGAAGGCGCGGATCACACCCCAGTTGTCGCGGAACAGCCCCTTCTCTTCGTCGATGTATTCCACGTTGTCTCGCCGCCACGAACTGCGGTTCAGACCGGCCATGTCCAGACCGATCCACTCGTTGAACTCGTAGTAGTCGCACCCAGGCAGCAGTGCGTCCATCACTCCCTCATCGAAAACGCATTCAAACAACGGCACGCGATCGGGCTGCTTCCGCTCTAAGGCGGTGATCACTCGTTCGTAGGAGTTCATCTCGTCATCCTCTTTCAGTACGTTTGTTCTGGCGACGTTCCCCGGTCCTTACGGTTTCTTCTATAACACGGATTCTTAGTCTCCAGCCGTCGAAGCAACACGTCAAGCGGCCCGCCTACATCGGCGGGCCAATCGACGGACCTGCTGTGGCAATGTTGTCATCTCGTGACGGCGTCCCGACCTCCCGTGGGGCCGCTGTTTTGCACTCCAGCGACAAGCCGGCTCGCCGGCACCAACGCTAACAGAACCAACAGCGCCGCCTTCAACATCGCCTTGCCCCACTATGATCCGCCACAAAAACCGGCAATCATAGCTCCAGCACCTGAGCATCTGAATTGACCTAACTCCTTGGTGACCAACGTAGGTAGAGTTTTTCGTAGAGACACTCACAGGATTCTCATCCCATGAAGCCATCACTCACTTTATCAAGCTGCCTGTTTGGCATATGCACCAGTCTGCTGTTCACCCACACTGCTGCGGCCGCCAAACGCAATCCACAGGCCGCCGATCACCCAAACGTGATCCTGCTGATCACCGACGACCAGGGTTACGGCGACCTGACGGCGCACGGCAATCCGGTGCTGCGCACGCCGCACATGGATCGCCTGCACATCGAGTCGGCGCGGTTCACCGATTTCCACGTGGCTCCGATGTGCTCGCCGACGCGCGGGCAGTTGATGACGGGCATCGACGCGATGCGCAACGGCTGCACCGCCGTTTGCCAGGGCCGGTCGATGATGCGGCGTGAACTGCCGACGATGGCCGATTTCTTCGCGCGGTCCGGCTATGCCACAGGGCACTTCGGCAAGTGGCACCTGGGCGACAGCCACCCTCACCGCCCCCAGGATCGTGGCTTTCACGAGACGCTACACCACCGCGCCTGGGGCATCACCTCGCTCGCAGACCACTGGGGCAATACGTATTTCGATCCGGTGCTCGACCACAACGGCGTTGACAAGAAGTACGAGGGCTACTGCACCGATATCTATTTCAACGAGGCGATGGATTGGATCGGCAGGCAGCGGGCGGCGGGCAAGCCGTTCTTCTGTTACCTGCCAACCAACACGCCGCACGCCCCGGACATGGTGGTCGAATCCGACGCCGCCCCGTATACGAAAATTGGCAAATACGATGGCAAACAGGTCCACGCAGCGTTCTACGGACAGATCGCAAATATCGACGACAACCTTGGCCGGCTCGAACAGTTCCTTAAGAAGAACAACCTGCGCGACGATACGATTTTGATCTTCATGACCGACAATGGCACGCGCAGCACACAGGCGATGAAACTGTACAACGCGGGGATGCGCGGGAAAAAGACGCAGGTGTACGAGGGCGGCCATCGCGTGCCATGCTTCGTCCGTTGGCCCGCCGGTGATCTCCAACACGGCGCCGATATCGGCGAACTGACGCAGGTACAGGACCTACTGCCGACGCTGATCGAACTGTGCGGGCTCGACGCGCCGGACGCCCGGTTCGACGGCGTCAGCCTCGCCGGACTGCTTCTCGGCACGCAGCAGAAACTCGCCGACCGCAAACTCGTCGTGCAGTACCGCATCTCCGGTGCCAAGTGGGACCCCGCCGCGGTGATGTGGGGCACGTGGCGGCTGGTCGGGCCCAACGAACTGTACGACCTGAAGACCGACCCCGCTCAGACAACCAACATCGCCGCAACGCGCCCCAAGATCGCCAAGGCGATGGCCGAGCATTACGAGCGATGGCACGCCGAGGCCCGGCCCTTGTTCGACAAGCCCCGCTACATCATCCTCGGCTCGGAAAAAGCCAACCCCATGATGCTCTACGCCCAGGACTGGGTCGGCGGCTATTGCGACAACGGCGGCAACCTGTTCGCCGCCAACACCCTCGGGTATTGGGATGTGATCGTCGAGCAGGATGGAGAATATGAGTTCGAGTTGCGCCGCTGGGCCCCCGAGGCCAACCTTCCGCTGATCGCGGGGGTCTCATCGACGAACAAGCGGTTCGACGGCAGGGGCGCCCGCCCCATCGCCAAAGCCCGCCTGAAAATCGGCGGCGTCGAACGCTCCGCCGACACGGCGCCAGACGATACGTTTGTCAGGTTCACCGCGACGCTAAAGGCCGGCACGACCCGGCTCGAAACCCTGTTCATGAACAAGGATGGCAGACCGCTCTGCAGCGCCATCTACGTGAAGGTCACACGCCGTGCGGATTGAGCCGTTCCCGGTTCGGAAATGTTGCCGACGGCCGCAACCAAAGTAGCAAAAGCCTAAACCCAAGTTGGTTCCCAACCTTTTCGATAAGGCTTCTTAACCCAATTCTGAGCCTTTGCGTTGTTTTTGATCTTGAGAGCCTTGGCGTCCCAAGCGAGTTCTTGTCCAGGAAAACGAATTCCGATCGTCCCTAACAAGACAGTCTCTGTCAGTGGACCGGCGTAATCGAAATGCGAAGTGGTTTCACCGACTTCCCGACACGCGTCAGCCCATTGGATGTAGTGGTCGACGCCTTCGATCACAGGCAATTCCTTCGTCGCGAATTTCTCTTCTGGGAATATCTTCGGCATCGCCACGTGCGGGATTACCAAGGAACCCTTTTCACCGACGAGAACCGAGCCTGCGCCGGGCAGTTTGTAACTAGCCGGAATGTCGCCTAGGTTTTCTCGTGGCGGCGACGCACCAGCGGCGTCATACCAAGTGACTGGTAGGGTGGGACCAAGCGTGTGCTCAGTGCCAGGGAACTCGTAATACACTGTTGCTTGATCTGTCCACGACTCGGGAAACAACGTCGGTGCTTCGGCTTTGAGCTTGGTTGGAGAACCGAGTTTGAGCGATTTGAAAACTGGGTCCAGAATGTGGCATCCAAAATCGCCGAGTTGCCCAGTGCCGTAGGCTTGCCAGCCACGCCAATTGAAGGGATGGTACATGCCAATCTTGTAGGGGCGGCCCGGCGCGACGCCTTGCCACAGATCCCAACGCACGTTTGCGGGTACGGGATCATTGCCTTCGGGCCTCGGCAGATGCCTCGGCCAACGCGGACTACCACCTTGCCACGAATGGACTTCTTTTACCTTGCCGATCATGCCGGTGTGTACCATGTGCACTGCCGTTCGATATGCAGAGTGCGATTGAATCTGATTGCACATCTGAGTCACGGCGTTGTACTTCGATGCAGCTAGTTTCATTTGCCGCGCCTCGTGGACCGAGTGCGTGAGCGGCTTTTGACAGAACACGTGTTTTCCTAAATGCATTGCCGCCAAAGAAATCGGTGCGTGCATGAAGTCTGGGGTTGATACGAGAACACCTTGGATGTCATTCGACTCATCAAGCAGCTTCCGCCAGTCGGCGTACTGTCTCGCCGCACTGTACTTCTCGGCCGCTTGTCCCAGATGCTTGGCTGAGCTGTCGATATCGCACAGCGCGATGACTTCGACATTGGGACTTGCCGCTACACCATTCAAATCACTCCGACCTTTACCGCCCGTTCCGATACTGGCGATTCCTAAGCGACTGTTGGCTCCAAAGACTCGCGAATACTGAAACGCAGGGAGAGCGATCGCTGTACCAGCGATTGCGGTCGACTTAATGAACGAACGGCGATTCTGTGTTGTAACCATGGTGGGGTTCCGTTGTGAAGGTAGGTGGGATGCCGGAGTGGTGTTGATTCTAACCAGATTGAAGTCGTCCGTCGTGGCATTTCAATAATATGCGTTCTTCGCATTTAGTCCTACTGTTTGCGAGAACTTCGTTATGATAGGTGCTCGAATTCAGTTCGGTTGGTAGCATCCTAAAGGACCACGCATGGTTGCATTCGGCGATCGCGGCGCCGAACACTCACCATCGGTTAAGAAAACCTCACCAGTTTGAGTCGCAATGCACATGCTCTCGGGATACAGGTCACAGCCGAACCGTCTCACTATGAAATGCCGACAGAGGCCCCAGAATGGTCTGTCAAGATGTTTGACAGGCGTCGCATCCAGTTCCCATAATAGCGCCTGCACGGGCCAATTCTGGCCCTTAGCCCGCAATGAAATTCCCGTCACTGCTCATTGAAAGAGAATCGGAGAACGCAATGCCGGATGCCAAGGGCAAGTTTACCGACAAGAATTACACGTGGGCCGAGAAGCGCCCGGGCGGCGGCGGCGGCGGTCCGCGATCTATGAAGATTATTGGACCGGGCATCGACTTGACGTGGGGTGTGGACCCGAATCCGCACGACAATGCCGCCTACAACAACAATGGGCAGGAGGATCTATACAAAGGTTTCGTTAAACAGATCAACGCAGGTTGGCCGACAAGGGGCGCGGTCAAATACAAGGAAATCGATGACGTCGCGGATGTACCCGACAAGGCTTTGAAGAAGAAGATGATGAAGATGGACAAGAAGAAGCAGAAAGCGGCGCTCGTGAATTATAATGATGCTACCGAGGAAGCCGCCAAGAAAGTCGTCGAAGACAGGCACGAGGCGGCCGTCGAAACTCATATTACGAGCAAGAAAAAAGTCGCGTTCAAACTCGGGCAGGTGACTTATACACTGGGCTGACCAGTTATTGATCGTCGCAACTGGGTAGACTCGGCAGAGCCACCTTGGGGCACTAGTGGTGCGTCAACATAGAGTTTACTAATCCTTGGATACCGTGTATGTACCGATTCTTCGGTAAGTTCTTTCACGTATCCAAGGATGGATTTGATGCAAAAGGTCTATGTGGTTCAATTGTCGAGCGAGGAACGGG
>MPMF02195040.1_pt1 | contig 10744 bp, 9 predicted proteins | sample 1617271 | NCBI WGS metagenome assembly MPMF02 (sample SAMN05944812, study PRJNA350692) | marine metagenome | biome: marine; feature: ODZ; material: water; isolation source: 120 m water sample prefiltered with 30 um filter, filtered on to 0.2 um... | place: Pacific Ocean | collected 2012-04-09... | reverse complement strand
CATAGCCGCCACGGAGCTGCCGGTGATCGTGCAGGATGCCAGTGGTTATGTCGGCGAGCCATTGCCGGTCGAGACGCAAGCCGAATTGCACCGGCGCTTCGGCGAGCGCGTGCTGTTCAAGCCCGAGGCCCAACCGCTCGGGCCAAATTTGAGCAATCTGCGCGATGCGGGAGGCGCCGGATTGAAGGTGTTCGAAGGCAGTGGCGGCATTGCCCTGCTCGATTCGTATCGTCGGGGAATTTACGGGACCATGCCGGGCACCGAGATCGTCTGGGCCATCCGCGCCGAGTGGGATGCCTTGGAGGCCGGCGATCTCCAGCGCGCCACTGCTTTGCAGGGCATCATCGCCCCGTTGGTCTCACTGCAGCAGGGGCTCGATGGCTTCCTGAGCGTGGAAAAGGCGCTGCTGCACCGCCAGGGCGTTTTCCCGAACCGCATCGTGCGCGGCCCGGTGGGATTCATCCTCGATCCGGAAACCGAGCGCGAGGCGTTCCGCTTGTTCGATCTGCTTTGCGAATTCTGTGGCAAGGAGTTGGCGGCATGAAACAACTCGTGGCCATCAGTGGAGGATTGGGAGACATCGGGCGCGCCATCGGCGAGGCCTTCGCCGCTCGGGGGGATGAGGTTGCGGTTTGTGATCTTGCGGAGAGCGCGCCGGAGGGATATTTCGCGCACTACACCCAGGCGGATGTCCGCAGCGAGAAATCGGTGCGGGCGTGGTTCGATGCCATGGAGACGGAATTCGGCCGCCCGCCATCGCTGACCGTCGTCAATGCCGGCATTCACTGCAACAACGGCAATGGCAGTTGTCTCGAGACCGGCGTGGACGACTGGACGCGCACGATCGAGGTGAATCTCACGGGTGCATGGCTCACCGCTCGGGAGGCCGCCCGCCGGCTTCTGGCGGTTGGCGGAACCGGCGGCATCACCTTCGTCGGCAGTTGGGTGGGGCAGTATCCGACCGCCAATCTCGCCGCCTACTGTGCGTCGAAGGCCGGCATGCACTCGCTGGTCAAAACGATGGCCCTTGAACTTGGGGCCGAGGGCATTCGCGTCAATGAAGTCGCCCCGGGATACGTTGATGGCGGGCTAAGCGGAGAGATTTTCGAGCAGAATGGGGGGCTCGCCGAGAAGGCGCGACAAGCCGTTCCATCCCGCCAACTCGTCATGCCGGAAGAGGTGGCGCGCGGGGTGGTTTTCCTCGCCGATCCGGAGAATCCCAACCTCACCGGCACCACTCTCGTGTTGGATGGGGGGATTTCGAACATGCACGGTCCGCAGAACCTCCAAAGCCCGTAGTGACTGGTCACACCCGTTTTCCCGGCCTGCGTGCGCGCTTCGGTGTGGCCCGCTGGGATATCACGCCCGATCTGGAGGTGTGCGTGAAGAACTGGGGCGCTACTGATCGCTGGTTCGCGCGTGGCGTGCACCGTCCGCTTACCGGCACCGCGCTGGCCATCGCGGAAGAGGATGCGGGCCGGCCCCTGCTGCTCATCACCCTCGACCTCGGCTGGTGGCGCGCCCGCGCCGACGCAGACCGGCTGCGCCTGGCGTTGTGCGACGCGCTCTCCTTGCCGGAGGAGAATCTGATTGTTCACCTCACGCACACGCACTCGGGTCCGTTGCTCGATTCCGAGCCGCCACCCGAGGCGAATTGTGAGGCCACCATCGCTTATTTGGACACGCTGCGGGAGGCCTGCATCGCAGGGGCGAGGGCTGCCATCGACGATCTGCGGGAATCTTCGCTCCTGTTTCACACCGGCTCGTGCCGGCTCGCCGCGCACCGCGATCTTCCAGACCCGGAGAATCCGCAGCGCTTATTGACGGGCTTCCATCCGGATGGAGTGGCAGATGACACGCTCGTCGTAGCGCGCGTGTTCGATGACGAGAACCGCACCCGCGCGACCCTGGTCAACTACGCCAGCCACCCTACGACCCTGGCGTGGGAGAACGACCTCGTCTCCCCGGATTTCCCAGGCGCGATGCGTGAGCTGGTGGAGGCATCCACCGGTGCACCATGCTTGTTTCTGCAGGGTGCCTCGGGCGAACTCGCTCCGTGCGAACAGTATGTCGGGGACCCGGCGATTGCCGACGGCCACGGACGCGTGCTCGGTCATGCGGCGATGAGTTTGCTGGAGATGATCGGGCCGGGAACGGGCGACATGGCGTATGATGGCGCGCTGGAATCCGGTGCGCCCCTTGCCCTGTGGAAGCCAGCGGAGGGAGATCTTCCCGGAACCGTCTCCGCCAAGGCGTCCGCCATCGATCTGCCGTTGAAATCCAATCTTCCAAGCCTTGCGGAGATCCGCGCCCAGCTGGCGGAAGCGCCTGCCGGGTTCACCTACGAGCGTCTTGTCCGCCAGCTCCGCGTGCGTGAATCAGTCGGGGATGGGCCGGTCTCGACCGAGCGTATCTGGAGCTGGAGGCTGGGTGCGGGCGCCTTGGTTGGCGTGCCCTTCGAGGCCTATTCGATCCTCCAAAGAGAACTGCGCGCGCAGTGCCCGCATCTCCTCGTGCTCAACCTCGCCAATGGCAATCACGGCTACCTCCCTTCCGCACCGCTCTATCGGGGTCCGTCATTGTACACTGTCTGGCAGACTCCCTACGCGGAGGGCTCGCTGGAGTCCGTTACGCGCCTTGCCAAAGACGCCCTGAACTAGCCTCTACGATCAATCGTGAACATCGCCCTCCAACTCCCCTTGGCCGAAGCGACCTTCAGCCTGCATCTCTGGGACATCGTCGCGTTTGCGCTGTTCTTCATCATCCTGTCGGTGATCGGATATCGCGCGGGGCGCGGGGAGCGGGCGAGCTCGGAGGAGTATTTCTTGGCCGGCAAAAAACTGCCTTGGTACGTCGTTGGCGGCTCGTTCATCGCGTCGAATATCTCGAGCGATCAGTTCATCGGCATGGTCGGGGCGGCGATGGTCTACGGCGTGTGCGTCTCCCTCTACGAGTGGGCGAATGTCGCCACCTACGCCATCCTGATCTGGTTCTTCGTGCCCTTCCTGCTTGCGTCCAAGGTGTTTACCACGCCGGAGTATCTCGAGAAGAGATTCAGCCCTTCCGTGCGGACCTTGTTTGCGGTAGTGACGATCATCAGCAACGTCGTCGCGTTCCTGGCCGCCGTGCTCTACGGGGGGGCGCTCGCGCTGCACGCACTATTCGGTTGGGACTTGTGGCCATCGATCATCGGCCTCGGAATCGTCGCCGGAATCTGGGCGGTCTATGGCGGCCTGTCGTCCGTGGCATGGACGGACCTTTTCACGGTGGCGGTCATGATTGTGGGAGGCATCCTCGTGACCGTGCTTGGTCTCTTGGCGCTCGCGCCGGAGGGCGGGGGGCTCTTCGACGGATTCCGGGTCATGCTCGAGCGCAATGAGGCGACGAGCGGCCAGTGGGCGGAAGCCGTTCAGAGCAATACGCAGGAGCTGGCGGGGACCGACAGCTACAACCGCCTCTCCGTGATTCAGCCGGCGAGTCATCCGTTGACGCCCACGGTGAGCATGATCACTTTCCTGCTTTCCGTCAGCCTCTGGTACAACGTGCTCAATCAATTCATGATCCAGCGCGTGCTTGGCGCGAAGGACATCTATCACGCCCGGATGGGGATCGTGTTCGCGGGTTGGCTCAAGGTCATTCTGCCCATCATCGTGATCGTTCCGGGATTGATCCTGTTTGCGATGAAGCCGGAGCTTCTGCTGATTGAACCGTGGGGAGATGTCAAACCGGCCGCCGACGAGGGCTATGTGCAACTCCTCCAGGAACTCATCCCCGCCGGATTGCGCGGGCTCTTCCTCGCTGCCCTGTTCGGCGCGATCCAATCGACCGTCAACAGCGTCTTGAACTCGACTTCGACCATTATCACCTTCGACCTCTACCGCCGGTTCTGGCGCCCCAAGTCGACGGACCGGCAACTGGTGTATGTCGGCGTGGTGGCATCCGTCGTCGTTCTCATGGTTGCGATTGTAGTCGGCAGGTTCATCGGCAATCTGGGCGGCGGGATCTTCGAGTACGTCATCTCGCTCTACGCGCTCTTCGCCCCTCCATTCGCAGCGGTCTTTCTGTTGGGAATCCTGTGGAAGCGCGTGACGGCTCCGGCAGCGCTGGCCACCGTCATCATCGGGATGGGTGCCGGCATCGGGCTGAAGATCTTTTTGTCCAAGGCCTCTGATTACCCCGCCTGGCTCAACTCCTTCCCGAACCAGGCCTCGATCAACTATCTCATCAGCATGGCGACCTGCGTCCTCGTCACCTTCGCGACCCGTCCGCCAAGACCGGAGCAGGTCACCGATCAACTCTGCATGAACTGGAAGCGGCTGAACATCTTCAGCAACCTGGGCGACCGTTGGTATAAGAGCGTGGTCACCTGGTGGCTGGCCTTCTCGATCGTGATCATTCTGCTGATGCTGTATTTCTCCGGGCTGTTTTTCCCGGGCGGTGGGGCGAAATAGAAATCCAATCCCATGACCAAGGAATCCGATATGAAGCCGCATGGCCTGAGCGAAGAACAGTTGACGCACTATCGCGAGGAGGGCTTTGTCGATGTCCCTGGGTTGTTCGATCGCGAGGACCTTCGCGCGGCTGAAGATGCCATCGAGGAATTGACCACGAGGGCCGTCAATGATCCGGCCAACCTCGCCGAAGTGCTGGAACTGGAGCCGGAACTGGTCGACGGGAGGCGAATACCCCGCCGCCTTTACAACCCGTTTCTCGCTCACGAGGGATTCCGCTCGATCGCGGGAGATTTGGCGGAGGCGGGTTACGTCTTCTCCCACTGGACCGGGGACGCGGTGGGGAGCGAGAACCCCCTGAGCCTGATCATCGATAGCGGGAAGAACGTCGCGGCGAATTTCATTCCGGAGGAGGCGGCGGAATATCTCGCGGTAGCGACCGCGGCGGATCTGGGGCTTGTTCCCCTGGCGGACGTGACTTCTGACCCGGATCAGTTCGGGCTCTACACGCGGGACCAGCTGCAGGGCCTGGCCATCGGCCAGCCGTTGATCGCACGGGACCCCGTGAGCGGGAAGATGAACCTCCGCCTCGGATTCGCCCGCTCAGCGGACCTGCAGTCCTGGTTCAACCTCGACGTTGGTTTGACCGAGGTCACGGTGGAGGACGGGCAGGTTACGATATGCATCGAGCCGCAGGGCAACGCCGAATTCTACCGGGTCGAGTTCGACCGCAACTAGTAGGTTGCGGCAGGGTCCTGACCGGACCGATCTCTCCAGAAGGCAGCTCTACAACCACCCGGACTTCCCGCCCTACGACCAGACCGACTGAAGAGGCGGGCGGTCAGACCCCGAGGGGCCGGAGGTCGAGGTTTATGAATGCCCTGTCGAGGCAGCGCCGAGTTCCACTTGGGGCCTGCACCCGAGCTTGGCCTTGGCCGTTGCGATCGCATCCATTGCATCATCGATAGTCACCTTGCTTCGCTGTTCCGGGGCCGGACGTTCGTCATGAATGGCCCGTTCCTTGTCCACGGTGATCCCGTAGCACAGCGCGAGCTCCCTCACACTCGTCCTCGACATCGTGCCCTCGCTAGCGAGAACATCATTGAGCTTCGCTTCCAGAGCGGACGCTGCCTTCAACTGCAATCTCGTTGCAGACTCCGCCCGCCAAGCGTGGGTCCGCTGCAAGACCTCGGCATGATCCCGGCGCATACGACTGAGCGCCTTCGATCCAATGCGATGCTCTTTTTGAATTGAGCGGCAGGACTGGCCGCTCGCCAAGGCTGTCAACACCGCACCTGCCTTCGCAGGGTCTTGAACCTCCAAGCCAGATCGGCGTCTGGTGCGCTGTTGGTCTGCGACGAACCGGACGCTCCCACTCACTTCCTCTGCAAGCCAGTCCGCTTCCTCGGGGCTGTCCGGCATGTAGGAGGCAAACTCGGTTTTGCTCACGAAGAGATCATATCACGGGCCGGAAATGCTGTCTCCCTGCCTAGGGGACGGTGCGGCGATAAACATGGGGCGCAATTAGGAGATTTTTTTGAGGGCGACTTGACCGGTTCGGTTGGGGCATGGCGCTATCAGGACGACCCCCGCCCCCCCACATTTTGCTGCTGATCCTTGTCGAAAGTCGGCAAAACGAGGCGTGATAGGGAAGCGTCTGGCGGAAGAGCGTTAATTATCAATGGGTTATGATTGGACTCCGGATTTTATTAATTGTGCGAAGTTATGGATTTGCGCCGTGCCCCCTCTTTGCAGGGGCTCCGCCGCGACACCCAACCGGTTAAGATTGGAGGGGTGCTGGGCGCAATTAACCTTCACGGGATGAATCATTATTTTTGGGGGTGGGTATGGGGGGTTGTTTTCTCAGATTGTAGGGGGGGTGGATATGTAGGTAGTGGAGAATGAGCCCCCCAAACCCACCGTTATGATTCGCATGGCTCACCCTCATCCGGCTCGATGCGATAGGTTTTGATCTTCCCACTTTTGCCCGCGACGTAGACCCGCTCCGAGTGAGTCGCGGCCTCGCTCAACAAGACGCCAGCCTTCGCATGCCAGGTCCCGAAGAGCTTCTTGGCGTGGCGCTCGGTCTCATAGTGACCAGTCAGAATGGTCTCCAACTCCCTGGCCTTGCCCTTCCAAGGCAGGGGAAGCACGCCGGCCATTGCGGCGATGTCGGCCAACTCCATCATCGCAAGCCAGCCGTCCAGCGAGTGGATCTTCTCCAGCAGCAGGGGGTGCTGCCAGGCCACGATCCGCCCGCGGCTTGCTCGAAGGTGGTGGGGAATTTCATAGGTCTCGATGAAGTGCAGGAGCGCGGGCAACTCCGCCCGCACAATCCGCTGCCACTCCTGGAACTCGTCGTCGCTCAGAACCTCTGGAAAGGCATGCGCGCACATCAAGTAGAGCAGCTTGTCCCGGGACCCGTCATCAACTGCCGGGAGCGCGCGCAGGTCGTCTTCCGCGCTGTTGCAGGCTACCACCGCGCGCCACACTCCTCGGAATGTGAAAGCGTCCTTGTGCTTCGCTTCAATTCGCGGGGCCCCACTGTAGAGGAAGTTTTTGACCCGCTGCTTGAATGCCTGCCGGGCGGCCTCTTTAGCCGGGACGTCCTCATCATCAAGAACCAGGAGTTCGGCTGCCAGAAGGTCGGCGTTGAAGCGCCCGCCGCAGAAGTAATCCCGAGGGTTCGCGCGCCGGCCACCCATCGCCAGCTCGATGAGGCCGATCAGTTGCGTCTTGCCGCTGCCACGAGGTCCCGCCAAGCCGAGCAGGTGCCCGGGAGTCGGCTTTCGCTCCAGCATGGCGGCCCTGGCGCAGTTCAACCAACCGCAGAAGTAGGGCCGCTGGTCTACACCACCCGAGACAAGGAGCTGCTCAAGGAACAGTTCGATGGTAGGGAACGCGCCCGGGGACGCACTGATCACAGTGGGGCTGGTGGTGGCCAGGAGCTTCCGGCCATCGGCGCTCTCATGGAGTCCGCGATCCTTGCCTGCGAGCGGGCCCGCGTAGGACACGAAGCGACAATCCTCGATCGTGGTCATCGCATCGTTGACCTCGTGAGCAGGAAAGAGTTTTCGGAGCCGGTGTTTCAGGCTGCCCACCCTGATCGGGACATACTCCGAGCCTGCATCCACCAGGTAGTTGGGTGGGCAATAGAAGAAGGGCCCCAGCCTGGCATCCAGCAAGTCACTCTGCGCCAGCGCGAGTGCATCGTTATCCATGGGCGACCTCCTTGTGGTCAAAGTAGTGCACGCGCTGACGGATGCCATCGGCGAACGGGTCGGGGAGTTGCCGCCACGCTCCGGGCGTGCGCATCAGTTGGCAGCGGGTTCTCCCGACTCGGTCCGCACCGAGAGCAATTGCGACTTCGTAAAATGCCAAGACATCCTCTTCGGCCTCTCCCGCAGCGCGATACCACGCGTGTACGCTTTTTCCCCCTGAGTGTAGGACACACACCAGCGGGAGAACACGGGCAAGATAGAGCGCGCGGCCCACCTGCTCGGCGGGGGGGGCGTGATCGTCGAATTCGCATACCGCGTACGAGCGGTGAGGGAACATTTCTTCACACCGCTTGCTGGGCAGGCCATCGCTCTTGCGTTTGCCTAGGGCCGTCTCGGCGACGCTGGGCACGATGAACGGCAACGCGTGCTCCCGATGCAACCAGTGTTTCCGTCGCGCGGTGTACGCACTGTGGGTGTCCTTCGCCATGCACAACAAGGGCTCGCCGGGAAAGAGAAGGTCCACCGCCATGATGGCGGTGATCAGCTCCGGCCTATCCCATGGAGACATGGACCGCAGGTCATCCAGTTCAATGGCCTCACTCTTCACTCGATCCACGAAAGCAGGGACGAGTCTCTGCCCTCGCTGCCGAGCAACTCCGGTTGTTTCCGCTTCGTAAGCGGCCGCGACCGCGTCCCCGACTTCTCGTGGCGAGAACTTGCGCCCCGGTCGCAGCTGGCTCTCGACTGCCTTGATGGCCGCCACTGCCTCCAGAGGGCCGAGATGCCGACGCCGGCACTCCCAGGCAGCTTCCAGTGTCCAACGATGGACACCCGACTCGGGAGGTGATAGCGTCAGGGCCCGAGGGTCCTTTGGTAATTCCATTTTCCTCGTGATTCTGGCCCGGCCGGGAACTAGTCCTTCCCGACCGGGTCGCTGTTTTCCGTTAGAACGGATTATTCTCGGTGTCCCAAGGATCTCCGCCCCCGAAGAGGGCAGTGGGATCGCAGGAAGTCGCGGCCTCAGCCTCCTGCTCCGGAGTCAGCACGATGGGGGGGAGCGCGTTGACGCTGTACCTGGTGTTGTCCTTCGTCGCTCCTTCGCGGTGAACCTTCACCGGGCAGACTTCCAGGTCGAAGTCATCGTCCCGCGAGATTGCCGCAATGGGCATCTGGATGGTCTTGGGCTCGATCTCCCAGATTTTTTTCCGGTCGTCGGCCAAGTCGAGCCCCGGCGCGAGCCAGACCATCTTCACTTCGACTCCATCCGGCACTTGCTTGGGATCGAGCGGAACCAAGTTCGGCACCGGCTTTCCATTGTCGTCCTTCGTCCACCATTTGAATGCTCCCAAGGGAGTGCCGAGCAGGAGCACCTTCCGGGTTTCGCCGGGCTCCAATTTGTTCAGGTAGCGGTCGTTGTTCTTGCCGGCCTTGGGGACCAGCTCGTCTGGTATAATAATACTCATAATAATTCTCTCTATTCTCTTGTGTTCGTGATTCTGCTGTGGGTGAACAGCTACTATCTTCTAAGTAGTTAGGGGGCTCCTCGTTTCACCTCCTTTCCGCTGCAACGCAAACTCCAGACCGTGTCGGCCCGGGCGCTGGCCTCAACCTCGTCCTCGAAAAAACGGATGCACTTATTGCTCAACCGGAAGGAAGGAATCTTCCCCTCTCTGGCATACTTCAGGACTGCGCTGCGATCCGGTTTGCCGTCCGGGGTGCGGAGATCGAGAAACTCAGCAATCTCCTCAGGACCTACTGCTCGTGATTTTGCCTGTTCGGTAGCCATGAACAGGGATCATAGCCGATGACTTGACCTCGTGCCGCTCCTATTGACTACCACCCACTCATTAGGGAGCGGGCCAGACTCCCGCCCATTTCAGCTCCTTGAGATAGTCCGCGTAATTGTTGGCGCCAAAGTTGGGCCGCACCATTCTCAGGGCATCACGGAACTCATTCTCGGATGGAGCCCTGTCGGCCTTCCCATCCCCAACAAGAAAATGCCACATCCAGATCATCAGGGCCTTGTCGGAGAGCTTCGTTTTGTCGAAAAGCACATCCTCCGTCACCCAGACCTCTTTCGTCTTCACCCACTCCATGGCATTCGCGAGACGTTGCAGGCGCTTGTAGTCGAATGAAGAAAAAATCTCGTCGATGATCTTCTCGCTATGGGCCGAATGTGTCGCCAACACCTCCCTGTTTTCATCAGAGGCCGTCGAGCCAGCACCGCCGATCTCTTCCCGAGTTTCCACGGCGTAATCCCTGTTCGAGAGAACCTCCAGTTCGGGCCAGTAGTCGATCACCCACTTTCCGAAGATTTGGGCGAGGAATTTGCCACCGGGCTCCAGGTCAGAGAACGCGACGATGAAAAGTGGGAACGTGCCGAAGAATACTCCCCCGCCAAAAGATCTCGGCCGATCATCGCCGGGGCTCTCCTCAATCACGCCGGTTTCGTGATGCTGATTCCCAACCTCGGGCGGCCCGCTGGAAGGGCATCCTCTCCCGCTACCGTGCTGGACCGCCGCGACGTCAGCAGGTAGCAAGGCCTCTGCGGCCGGGCATTTTGTATCCTCGGGCACCGGGTTCAGATTGCCCCGCTCCGCTCAAACCCCCACCAAGAATCCCGCCTGATCGCAAAAAATCACTGTGAAGAACTGCTAATAAGATTCCATCGGGTCTTAGGCGCCATGCGTCATGGAGAAGGGGGTGAGGCGTGAATTCCTTCAGGCCACCCTCACATTCGTGATCTCCACGCCCTTGGGTGCAATCTTCCAGAACTCGAGTGCATCAGCCTTCAAGACGGCCCGCCTGTAGTGCTTCAGGGTGGTGCGCTGGGTCGTGTGGCCCATGCGCTCCAGCAATCCGCCCATGTCGCCGAAAGCGGCAAGCCACATACTCGCGAACGTATGTCGCAGGACGTCGGAGTGCTTCGAGATTCTGGATGCAGCCCTGACCTGTTTCCGCTTCCTCTCCCAGTTGGAAGGGCAGACGAGTTCATCGGCTCCCCCGGCCCACGGTTCCAGCCATGCTCGGAGGGCGGGCTCCATCTCGATATATCGCCAGTCGGACGTTTTG
>MPMF02006952.1_pt1 | contig 10744 bp, 9 predicted proteins | sample 1617271 | NCBI WGS metagenome assembly MPMF02 (sample SAMN05944812, study PRJNA350692) | marine metagenome | biome: marine; feature: ODZ; material: water; isolation source: 120 m water sample prefiltered with 30 um filter, filtered on to 0.2 um... | place: Pacific Ocean | collected 2012-04-09... | reverse complement strand
TGTTCTAAACGAAACAGATCCAGAAGCTCGAATATGGGGTACAACTGCGGTGACTTGCCGTTGCGTAGCAGAAAAAGTTGCAATGGTGAGGGTACATGATGTGGGTCCAATCGCTCAAGTCATCAAAATGTCCGAAGCAGTGTGGTTGAAAAATAATTCACAAACTGAATGTATATCGAAGGTTCCCTCCTGAACTCATACTTACAATTGTTACCACATTTCAGAATGCCACTCCAATTCGAAATAGCATAATTAGGTAATTAACTCAGATTAAATAGGTCTACATGCGTCGGGAAAGTTACTGCATATAGGCATTCAACGCTGATCTCTTTCCCTTATTCGTCTCCTCGACCTGCAGCTTGAATACAATGCTTACATTTAAATAGTTTATTCCAAATCCCAAGAAATAGAATGCACTATATAGGTTAGCATTAAAATACCTTAACCCAAAAGCCAAATGAAGAAGCTATTTCTTGTAATGTCAGGCATTTCATTACTCTTCTTTGATACCTTACCTGGTTTTGCTGGGGAATGGTATCCGTGCAGCAGAGATCAAAAAACAAATCTGCGCAGTGCTAGATCAGGGGCTACTGTGAAACAATTTGACTCTAAAGTGGCATTTCGTTTTGGCGAGAAGCCATCTGTTCGTCCAGGAGAGACACTAAACCCTGGTTACGACTGGGGCAGTTGTTACCTGAATAAACAGCAGCTTCGTGGTCTTAGATACTAATAGTTTCACAGCCATCGCCTACCTAAAAGCAAATGGATAGACTTTCGGCTTGTATATAGCAGGGTGCCAATTTGACGATTTAAACTAATATCCTTAGAATAGTCAACTGTAGCCAATATGTATTGACCAGACCTATTCAACGCATTGACTCGTTATGGCCATAAATAAGGAACCATCTTGATTCAAATTAACCGCTGAGGAGAATTACCTATAAGTCTGCCGAGGTTTATCGAGCAACAAATTAGGCCCCACCAAGGGAATAGGTATTTGCATTTTTTGAGCTAACTTGTATAACTTTAGACAATATCCCGATAATTATCAAGCAATACTCAGGATGAAAATTACTTACCCTATCGACTACTTGTTGAGTGTTCGTATTGGCCAGAACAGGCACGCTTGATAGCGCAAAGAATCAAACCAAGGCTATTTACCAAGATATTCATTAATTATCATAGATACAATAGTCATAATGCATTATTAAGGAAAGCTGGGCTTAGCAAAGCACAGTTAACTCAAATTCTAGTTATGCATAGCATCACAACGGTCACCCAATGAGGCCTACTTGTAGAGCTGCTAGCGTGGGGATCTCTAATTTGATAAGCATCACATAGTCAGGCTAAATATTCCAACCGTCAGCCACGATATTCTTATTCGCCAGATAGCTGATCACCTGGAGGTGTTACTCCCTCGATTCGATCTTCTATTTCCTGATATAGCTCTTGCAATTGCTGAATATTCTCATCAGATGTTTCCCAGTATCCACGGCCATTAACCTCAAGAAGAGTCCCAACAATTCGCCTAAAACTATGAGGATTAAGCTCCATCAGGCGCTTACGCATCTCAGGATCATTTATGAAAGTCTCGTTTGACTCCTCATAAACGAAGTTATCAACTTGTCCACTCGTAGCGCTCCATCCAAGGGTGAAGTTAAGTCGCTTAGCAACTTCGCGAACGCCTTCATATCCAGAGTTGACCATGCCCTCATACCATTTTGGATTAAGCAATTTTGTGCGTGAATCCAAGCGAATAGTTTCACCTAAAGATCGAACCTGTGCATTAGCTGTCGTAGTATCCGCGATATAACTCGTTGGCGACTTGCCATCATCTCTAAGACCCTTGATTAAGTTTGTGGGATCTGAATCGAAATAATGACTCACATCTGTAAGAGAGATTTCAGCCGAATCAAGATTTTGGAAAGTAACATCAGCCGTTTTCATTACAGATTCAAATACTTCTCTGTTCTGGTTCATCTCACCTGGATTATCAGCATTAAAAGCAAAGGTCTTTCGTGAAAGATACATCTCCTGCAACTCATTCTCTTCTTCCCATGTTGAATTTTCTACGGCAAGATTGACATTAGAGCTGTAGCTACCACTTGAATTCGAGAACACGCGACAAGCTGCCTCCCGAAGGCTTGTCCCTTGAGCTTTAGCCTGCTCCAAAGAGTGCTTACGTACAAAGTTTTGTTCTAGAGGTTCATCAGCCTCGGCAGCCATCTTGACACCTTGATCTATCAATGCCATTTGGTTGATAAAGAGATCGCGAAATACACCTGAACAATTCACGACCACATCAATCCTTGGCCTGCCTAATTCTTCAAGAGGTATGAGTTGCAACTTGTTCACCCGACCGACTGAGTCAGCCACAGGCTTTACACCAATAAACCAAAGGATCTGTGCAAGTGATTCACCATAGGTTTTGATGTTATCTGTTCCCCAAAGAACGCAGGCAATAGTTTCTGGCCAGTTGCCCTGTTCTTGACGTTGGCGTTCGATCAATTTGTCAGCAACACCTTTAGCGGCAGCAACAGCAGCTCTTGTTGGGATGGCCTGTGGATCAAGCGCGTGAATATTTTTGCCACTTGGCAGAACACCTGGATTCCTAATTGGATCTCCACCTGGACCAGGAAGTACATACTCCCCATCAAGGGCGCGCAAGAGGCTTTGCATTTCCATGTCTGCGCATATCTTTTCAAGGCAACCGCGCAGATAAGCAAAAAGTTTATCTAGCTCGGCGGAATCAATTTTGTCGAAACCAGCTTTGCTGCAGGCTTTTTGCCATGGGTTGGCAGGCGTTAAACCAATCCGCTTGGGCAGATCAAAAAACCACTTGAATTTTTCGCTCATATTGACGCGTCCATCTCTTCCTGTCAGAGATTGCACCATCGCTCCAACAGCTGTTCGCGATGTCTCAGTGATCGTGCGATTTAACTCGACATCAGCAAGTATGCCCTCATCATTACCCTTATAGATATCTTCAATTTTCCGATCGATTGCTTCGGCTAAGAGCCCGGGAAGGGCACGAAGTCCATCATCTACGCGTTCAAGAGCCGCGATACTTACAAGTGTGGCAATCGCTTCCTCTGCAGTAGGCGGTTTACCGATGGTGTGAAGCCCGCATGGAAGTAGACGACTCTCTATTTCCATTAATTGGCTATAGACCGCCCCAACAACTGCATCTCGTTGATCAAGTTCTAGCTCTGAGGCATCTTTATCTGGAAGATCTACATCCTTATCAAGATTGCATTGACGTGAGGTCTCGACAATGGCATTAACGATTTGCACACCACGTCCACCTTCGCGCAATTGCTGGTATGAACCGACAAGTTCACCTAGTTCCTTGAGACCTTTATAAAGACCCGCATTCTCTGCAGGAGGTGTGAGGTAACTAATGGTGGAGGCATAACCACGTCGCTTAGCAATCGTTGCCTCAGATGGATTATTTGCAGCGTAGTAATAGAGATTTGGCAGCCCTCCAATCAAAGAATCGGGGTAGCAAGTTTCGCTCATACCCATCTGCTTTCCTGGCATGAATTCGAGAGAGCCGTGAGTCCCAAAATGGAGCACAGCATCAGCCTTCCAAACTTTCTCTAGATAGGTGTAGTAAGCAGCAAAGCCATGGTGAGGACTAGCGCTACGTGAATAAAGTAAGCGCATCGGATCTCCCTCGTAGCCGAATGTAGGTTGTACGCCTACAAAGATGTTGCCGAAATGACGTCCATATATCAGCAGGTTTTGGCCATCACTATTTAGGTTTCCTGGTGGCTTGCCCCAGTTTTCTTCAAGCCGCTCTGAATAAGGTGTTAGGCGCTCGTATTCCGCCACGCTCATGCGATGTGCAATCGCCAGCTCGGGCGCTCCCTCGAGGGCTTCAGGATCATTGATTACCGCTTCCATCAACGCCTTGGAATCTTTGGGGAGGTTCTCGATGTCATAACCCTGAGCCTTCATTTCCTCTAAAACACGATGGATTGAACCAAAAACATCCAGGTAAGCGGCACTACCAACGTTGCCTTTGTCTGGCGGGAAGCTGAACACTGTGATTGCCAACTTCTTTTCAGCCCTTGACTTAATCCTTAGGGATGACCAACGAATTGCTCGCTCAGCAATGGCATCAACCCGGTCTTGAAGAGTGTGGGCTTTGCCAGTGGCATCGTCCCGACCAGAGAGCACGATTGGCTCGATTGCTCCATCCAATTCAGGGATGGCTATTTGCAGAGCTACCTGAACTGGATGCAGACCTAGATCGCTAACTTCCCATTCCTGAGTTGTCTGAAAGACAAGAGGAAGAGCCACCATATAAGGGCGGCTAAGGCGCTTCAAAGATTCGATCGCCTTGGGATGGTCCTGTCTGGCAGGGCCTCCAACTAAGGCAAATCCAGTAAGGGAAACAACCCCATCAACAAGCGGTTGATCGGGGTTAATCGGGTCGTAGAAGAAGGCATTAACAGGCTTAGAGAAGTCAAGACCACCACAAAAAACCGGCAGGACACGCGCACCTCGGAACTCAAGTTCCTGAATGACCGCAACGTAGTGAGCTTCGTCACCTGTGACGATATGGCTGCGTTGCAACACCAGGCCAATCACTGGACCTTTGCGAGCGTCTTCTGAGAGATCTGTGCGACTAGCTGTCCAGTTCAAATACTCCTTAAGGTCTTCAAACATGGAGGGCGCCATGGGATGCCAGATGCCCAGGTCCGGGAAAACCTCAGGTTCAACTATTTCCAGATTGGGGCGCTCTTCTCCTTCTGTTGCAGGGAATACGTATTTATCCGCCAGCATCAAAAGGAAATTCCGTAGGTTGTCTGGCGTACCTCCAAGCCAGTACTGAAAGCTGAGGATGAAGCTTCGGGCATCCTGTGCTTTATCAACCGGCAGATATTTGAGAACGTTTGGAAGGGTATTTAGCAACTTGAGCATTGCGTCCTGAAATCCAGCGCCGCTTGATTCCTTTCGCTTCTTCATGAAGCTGGCAATAGCACTATTGCTCTGGCCAAGCTGAGCCATGGTGAAGCTGCCCAACTTGTTTAGTCGCATCACTTCCGGCATGGAAGGGAAAACAACAACGGCCTTGAGGCGGTCACGATGCGGGGTTACAGCATCAACAACTTTCTGGGCTAGATCCTCAATAAAAATCAGCGAAGCGACGAAAACATCGGCTGAGGCCAGATCTGCCTGGAAATCTGCATAGTTGTTTGGATCGCGCAGTTCTTCGATTAGATAACCACTTAGTTCAACGCCAATGGCACCGTTTTGCTTGTTAAGGCTGATTGCAGCCTGGGTAAGGGCGTTTTGGTACTGAGGTTCAAGTACTAGATACACGGCTTTCATCACAGCCTGATGGCCGTGATTCTCAGCAGGAGCGACTCGGCGATCGGCTGAGCGAACCTGCGTGAACATTGGCGTGCAGCAAAGTAATTTACTAAGCCTAAGAGGCGCTTGGGACTCACCGTGAAGTTCACTGCCCGGGTGTTACACGAGATAGCCAATAGGCTTTATTCATTGATAGCCCTGCTATGACCTCAGTTCCTCCATCGTCAATTCCCGTTGTGGTCGCTGGTGCACTCGGCCGCATGGGAGCAGAAGTCGTCAGAGCTATTCACGATGCTTCTGATTGTGAGCTCGTGGGTGCTGTTGAAACCACACCAGACAAAGAAGGGCTCGATATAGGTGAAGAGCTAGGACTCGGGACTCTTGATGTTGCTCTGACTTCCGATTTTGAAGCGTGCATTTGTTCAGTTAGCCAGAATTCACATCAGACAGGTCCTGGACAAGGTGCAGTGCTTGTCGATTTCACTCATCCATCGGTGGTTTACGACCACACCAGAACAGCCCTTGCCTATGGCGTACATCCAGTCATCGGCACCACGGGTCTATCTACAGAGCAATTGAAGGATCTAAGTGGCTTTGCCGCAAAAGCCTCTATGGGAGGGGCGGTGATTCCCAATTTTTCCGTTGGCATGGTGTTGCTTCAACAAGCTGCAGCAGCAGCAGCACGCTTCTATAACCACGCTGAACTTACGGAACTGCATCACAACCGTAAGGCTGATGCCCCAAGCGGCACTTGTATTAAAACTGCAGAGCTTATGGAGGAATTAGGCAAAACCTTTAATTCCTCTGAGCTCGATGAACATGAATCGCTCTCGGGCTGTAGGGGTGGTTTACGAGCAAGTGGCTTACGCCTTCATTCCCTTCGCCTGCCAGGGTTAGTGGCCCATCAAGAAGTGATGTTTGGTGCTCCTGGAGAAACCTATACACTTCGGCACGACACAATTGATCGTTCGGCTTATATGCCTGGAGTATTGCTAACTGTGGGTAAGGTGCGACAGCTTCAAGGGCTGGTTTATGGCCTTGAACGCCTGATCTGAATTAAGTGTCAAGACGATGTTGGTCCCTTTACGCCCCGGAGAACTTCAGAGGCTTATCCCAGCAGTGGCCACAGGTAATCAATTCGGCGCTGCCCTTGGTAATCCGCGGAAGATTCTGCAGAGGGTAATGATCTCAGCCATTGGAGGGGTGATCACTTTGGTCATCCAAGGTCGTCTTGTGGGAAGCCAGTTTTCTGCAATCTTTTTGATTCTTGGCGTAATTCTGCTTCTTTATATCCTTTGGGGTCCAATCATCGAAGCCGGTCAAAAGAATGCTGTTTTGCGTCGTTATCCAGCAGCGGCCCTATTCGAAGGTGATGTAAGCGAGGTGTTAACCCGTGAACGCATAGAGGATCGTCATGAGCAGGCAAACAAGCATGGAGAACTTGAACTGGTCGAAAACAGGCGCACCTGGATGGTGCTGAAGCTTGAGGATGAAGATGGCTATCTAGGGCAATTAAGATTCCCCATGTCTAAAAAGCATCAGGCGATCCGAGCAGGCTCTCTAATTCGTTGTCTGGTGCTAAGCGATCGCAAGGATTTCAGTCGTATAGCTGCATTTAGTGATGCATGGCTACCAATCCAACAAACATGGGTAGGTGAATACCCCTACTTGCTTCGCCCTGCATTTGAGGAGCTCTGTCAACTGCGCCTCGCACAGCTTGACAGCCGCCACCGCTCTGGCAATCGTTCCTATTACTGAGTTGCAATAGCTATCAAACCAAGAAGGTTAATCGCCAGATATTACCCTTTAGTCACCACTACAGTTATTGCCAAGAAATTATCTGCTAATAGGACTTGGTAAATCAATTCACCTTCTATGGCATCTCTAAAGCAAAATCGCTAATGATCTGTTTTACCTCTTCGGGCTGACCCCTTGACCCGTTTACACGGTGCAGCCCTTGAGCTGAAGTCTGTAGCTATGCGAGTGAAGATCCTTGGAGCAGGTCCCACAGGATCCCTTCTCGCTCTTGCTCTTGCTCAGCTAGGTGCCAGCGTCAGGCTGTACGACCCATTAACAGTTGAAGAGTTACCTAAACGCAGCAGAGCTTATGCACTAACTCATTCTTCAAGGCGACTACTTCAATCACTTGATCTATGGGACCCACTCAATTCACATCTCACTCCATTCACCAAATTGCAGCTTGATGATCAAGAGCTGAATCGCCACACCTGTTTTGAGATTGATGATCTTTCAATCCAAAATCAAGCTCATGGGGCCGTTGGCTGGATCCTGGACCATCGCCCCTTGATGGAACTACTGCTGGAGCGTCTCAAAAACCAGCCAACAGTGAGCCTGGATCTTGGTGAGCTTGATAAACAAGGGCTCGACGGGCATGACTTGGTTTTTGCAGCTGATGGCCCTGCCTCTCCCACCAGAGAAGCCTGGGGTATCAAAACTTGGAGTCATCGCTATCAGCAAGGCTGTTTAACTGCCAAGGTGCTGCTGCGCGGGGCTGGTCCCTTAACCGCATATGAGCTGTTTCGCGCTGAAGGCCCTCTGGCTGTACTGCCTATGGGAGGTGATGTGTTTCAGGTGGTTTGGAGTGGCCCATTGAGGTGTTGTCAGGAGCGTGCTGGCCTGCATCCTTCTCACTTTCTCGATCAACTAGCTGCTGTATTGCCAGAAGGTCTTCAGCCAGATGTCCTTTTGGATCATCCTGCTGCTTTCCCCCTTCAACTGTCCCTCGCCCATCAACTTCAACGTGGTCGTGGCGTACTGGTAGGGGAATCAGGCCATCGCTGTCATCCCATCGGAGGACAGGGATTGAACCTTTGCTGGCGTGATGTAAGCACGCTAATAAAGCTCGTGAGACTCTCTAATAAGGACACTTTGCCTGTGGCGAAGCTGCCTCGGCTCTATGCCCGATCGCGCTTTTTAGATCTTGTCTGTGTTGGTCTTATGACTGACCTGACTGTGCGTATGTTCTCAAGCCGAAACCTACTAATGCTGATGCTGCGAATGCCACTGATGGTTCTTCTGGCTCGGCTGCCTTGGATGCGGCAAGTGCTTTTAAAGGCAATGACTGATGGCCCTATTACTGTCGTTAGATTGCTATCAAGTTGAAAGTCCACTGCTATTTATTCCGTGGTGATCAGTAGCCATCAGCAACCCTCTGCTTCACCCCATTTGCTGCAGTTTTTGCAACAAAAGCTTGGCCTTAGCGAAAATGCCCTCAACTTAGGTATGCGTCAGGCAAAGCTTGAACAAGCACCCTTACCGATCGTGCTTTGGAGCTTCGGATTACTCAGTTTGGATCAGTATCAGCAGGTTCTTAATTGGGAAAATGATCAGGAGTAAATGATCAATGACTTCACTGGCATCTGCACGGGAAGTTGACGACGACCGCCGAGATCAGCTAGCTCGATAACAAAACCGCAGCCCACCAGATCACCACCAGCATGCTCGATCAGCTCAACTGTGGCTCTAGCAGTACCTCCTGTGGCAAGAAGATCGTCCACGATTAATACGCGGGGTTGACCGTAAAAAGCATCAGCATGAATCTCAAGACGATCGCTGCCGTACTCCAACTCATAGTCGATACCAATTACATCACCAGGTAATTTGCCTGGTTTTCGAACCGGGACGAAGCCGATCTTCTGAGTAGTAGCCAAAGCTGTACCTACGATGAATCCACGTGATTCGATTCCCACAATCAAATCGGGTTTCAATTCACTGCAGAGATCTCCCAGCTGGCGCATCACTTCATCCCATCCATCGGGATTACGCAGTAGGGGACTGATGTCTCGAAAAAGAATTCCCGGTTTTGGAAAATCGGGGATGTCACGAATGAGTTGGCGAAGATCCAAAGAATGGTGACGCAGGGGCCTTAGCCCTGGCATCATCGCAGCCATGACCAATGCAACAACCATTTCAGAACCTTCATCAAATACTCAGCAGCAGAAATCTTTTGAACAGCAACAGAGCGAGATGACGCTCAAAACTGTTCTGGGACGTAGAGGCCTAGAGCGCCTTGATCTGCTTTTACTGGTAGTCGAGTCACTTGATCTCAACGGTGGTGAAGCAATGCTTTGGACAACTCAGCAATTGGGTTTGCAAGAGCAGTTCCCTAATCGCGTTGAGCTCTGGAAACGGCGCTGTCACAATCCATTGAGACGCGCCACGCGTCGAGGTGAACTAAGTGCATTTGATGCAGAAGCCATGCTTCGCCTGCTCTGTTCAATGGCAAGCCGTCTTTATCCTCTCCTTCATCAATTACTTTCTTCCCGCGAACCAGAAGAACTTAATTTGCAGCGCTGGGCTTTGCTAGATCAGCGTCTTCGCGATCTAATTGAAGAGAGAATGAATCCTCGACGTGGGGCTGTTCAAAGACTTTTGCAGCAAGAACAATCTCAACCTATTCAGCGAGAACTTGTGTTTAGTCTTGCTCTAGCTGCTGGAGATGGAGGAATAGATCGTCTGCGCGCCAGCCTGCTTGATCCAACTCCCTGATGCTGAACCTCTCATTTCGTTACGACCAAACAGCAGTCCGCCTTCAGGTCGAGGGGCTTCCTGATTTCTCCGCAGGTCATGGGGATGGGATCCTTGGCATTATTTCCGGTTGGCGGCTGCAGTTGGTTGCTTCACCAGAGCTAGAAGGCAAGCGTGAACATTTGCAGGCCTTGATGGCCACGGTGCTCCCCTATGCCCGCCATCGCATTTCGGGCGTGAAACGAGCTTTCGGAGACACGGCCAGTGCAGTGGTCATTTCACCTGATGGAGACAAGCATCAACTGCTGCTTCGTAGTAGTCAGCCAAACATCCCTCCACTGACTCTTCATCTTGATCATGCAGAGCTAGCTGACCTTGTGCGCTGTTTGGATGCCCTTCGCCTTGATCCACGCGTACAAGTCCCCTGGGAATTGCCCATTGATCATCCTTTGCCTCGCAAGGAACTAGCGGAGCGAGTGCCTCTCTCCCAACGCTTTGGGGCTCCATTTATCGGTGGCACAGCCTTGGCCCTGATCGCGGGTCTTAGCCTTTTGCTTCCCGTTCCCCGTAGTAGCGAAGGAACTCTTCCCCCTGCCAATTCGACGACACCTGAACAAACGCAATCAAGTTCTAATCGTTAACGATAAATTCCTACAGGCCAGAATTATTATCTATTTTCAAAGTACCAAACCTTTTCCTTCCATTGGGAGTGAATTGGTCTGATTCTTCTTGTTGAGCGTGCCCTGTTGAAGCAGGCCCCCCTCTACTGCCTTATCCCATGAGCAGTCCTCTTCGCAAACTGAATAAATCTGATCGTCATCGCCAGGTTTTCCGCAGATCTAGGCCCAAAAGGGTTACTCCTCTTTGGCGTCAGCCAATCGAATCACTGCTGATGCTGATCAGCGGCATTGGTTTACTAGCTTTTCTGAACTGG
>MPMF02001578.1_pt1 | contig 10744 bp, 4 predicted proteins | sample 1617271 | NCBI WGS metagenome assembly MPMF02 (sample SAMN05944812, study PRJNA350692) | marine metagenome | biome: marine; feature: ODZ; material: water; isolation source: 120 m water sample prefiltered with 30 um filter, filtered on to 0.2 um... | place: Pacific Ocean | collected 2012-04-09... | reverse complement strand
GAGGCAAGGATTATTTTGAATTTTTTTTGTTGTTTTTATATTTGTTATGAATGTAAAATAAATTATCCCAAGAATAATCTAGGAGATCTATTTTTTTTGATGCGGTTGTTTTCTTCATCGTTTTCCTTATTTAATTAACGATATAATATACAAACGATTTAGTATTTAGGGCAAGGGAAATCTTTATTATTTTCTATTTATATATATGAATAGCTCAGAACACGATATCGAAAAAGCGAATGAATGGATCAAGAGTCTCCAGAGTAAGCCTCGAGACTTAATAGACGAGCCGAGACCATATGGCTCGAATCTAAGAGAAATAATCGTTGAGTTCGAACAGAGTGGACAACTAACACCATCAACTTCAAGATCAGGAAATGTTTCTTTTGGTCATACTGAAGTTGATCATATTTTAGAAAAATATAATGTATTTGATTTTAGAGAAATGCGCCACCCAGGAAAATTTGTTTTAATTAGTGAGCAACCCAATGCTGAGAAAGTAGCAAGTAAATTAAGAAATATTAAACCAACTATAAGATTAGCGGTTCCGAACGGGTTCGCGTATCTTCATGATCCCGATCCCACAAGAGATCGGACTCCAGGAATCTGTTGCTGTCCCTCCTCTGGACAGCAATGTACGACCTGGTACGATCAACAGTCATGTGAAGCTTTATTTGGTTGGGCTATGGGCTGCATATGGAGGGGGTTCCCAGCAGACGGCTACAGTTGTGAGGATTGTAAAGGCGCATGCTGTACATTTGCTGGATATGGACAATACCACTATCCAGATGGAACGTCATGTGATCTTGATGTAATTTTTGGTCACACATGTGCTGATAATGTCTATTGGGGAGACTGTGCTCCAACTTTCGACGACAATGATTCAATATTTGCTGGATTTGGAACGACATGCCCAGATGCTTGTGAAGATCCAGATACATATGCATGGTCAAGAGCGACGGCAGATTCTTGGCTTGGTCCGTGGTGGTACCATGGGTTGGATGATCATTCAGGTAACTTTCCACCTTTGATGCCTCGTGTACCTCACGCGGATTTACAATTTAACCTTCAAAATATGGGATATCCAGAAGCATGGGATATGCCGCCGGCTCAATTCCCGGTAAGTGAAAATGTTGTTGTTGCTGTTCTTGACACTGGTGTTGGAGGATTTGAATCATCTGCACCGAATTGGCATCGCGATGATTGTTGGTATGAAAAGGTAAATTCTGGAATTATTGAAAAACATGAAACGACAAGTATATCAGCTACTTCTGGAATTACTACTGACGTAGATAGATATGGTGGAAATTACCATGGATCAGCATGTATAAGTGTGATCGGCGCTAGACATTATAATGACGATTGGGGAATTAAAGGAGCTTGCCCTCATTGTAAAATGGTAAGTGTTAGAGTATTTGATTGGTGGTGTTATCCTTATAGTGGTAGTAACGCCGAGCATTGTTCTCAACATGATGGCTCACGAAATGCCTGTAATTCCGATGCATTGTGCCAATCATTTATGGATAGTAAGTGGTCAGATATCGCGGATGCTATTCAGTATATGGCAGATAATTACGGTAGAGATTCTGGATCTGGATACGATGGATGTATAATGAGTATGTCTTTTGGTTATACATGGTATACTTTTGGTGATTTTTCCTATACCGATCCGCACGGATTAGGAGCTGAAATAGCGTACGCCACTGAACAGGGGTGTATCTTAGTAGCTTCAGCTGGAAATTTTAATAAGTATTTAGTACCTTTTATAAATACCGGCTGGCATAATTCCCCATCTGGATATCCAGATGTTATTGAAGTCGCGTCAACGAGATATGCACCATATTATCAATCCGGTCTACACAATAGAAAATCACATTATTCTAATTATGGTGAAATGACAAACATAGCAGCAACTGTAAATTATTATAAAGCAAATACTTTCTCCTCGAGTGGAGTTGATGAATGGACCACATGTAACAATACATTAGATTGCTCGTCACCGGTTGCTAACCCGGATTCCGTCCATGGATATAAGCGCCCCTACTGGGCATGCGTTGATATGGATGCAGACGATTTCCCTGGATACGAAATTAATCCTTGGCTCGGTGCTGATAGCTTTTGTGAGAGCGGTGGAGCTGATTGTATATATGATTATGACAATGATATATGGACTGGTTGTTGTTGCAGACAATATGAGAATGAATATGGAATTGAATCCGGATTTGGAGGTCAGTGGAACCCCGCTATCGATGACCCCGCTGCTGATGGTGCCTGGATAGAATCTGGAGGCAGTGGGATATTAGCACTAACACCAACAGGTTACCATGATGGAACATCTGCCGCAGCTCCCGAGATAGCGGGTATTTTAGGTTATATGAAATCTATATTTCCAGGATATGATAATAACGAGCAGATTATAAATACATTATATGATACTGCTACAAATATCGATAGCACAAATACAAATAACCCATATGGAACAAGTACAGAATATGATTGGGGTTGTGATTATTCTGTTGAGCAGGATCCATACCCTTGTTGCGTCGGCCACGGCGGTGGATACCCCGGAATGTGGCCGTGGATGGGATCGTGTTCTGGTCCACGTTCAGCAATCGGCCCAGGTATGTTAGGAGCGGGGTTGGCAAATGCACGTGATGCTCTTTGGCAGATATGGATAGAGAGTATGATCCCACTAGATATACAATATTGTGATTCACACAGTGAGTGCCCTGCTGGAGAAATTTGTTATGGGTTAAATGCTCCACAGATGTATCCCGGTGGCCCACCGATGGTGGATGCACGTTGCATACCGTACGAATCAGGTTTTTGTGGAGGAGGATCATACTATGGCGGAGGAAGCCATTATTGTTGGTTGGGAGACGGAGGATGCTCTTCTAGTAGCTCCTGTAGTGGGCCGGTACAATATTGTGCGACGCATAGTGGTGATGATGGTTCACCATGTGGATTTGCTGGACATGCTGGAATTCCCGATGGCGCTAAATGTTGTCAGACAGAATATACATATGGCGCTCCTAATAAAATTGGATGGGATGTTCCATGGCAAACTTATATTTGTTCTGAATTGAATAGGCAGGGCTATATGTCTTTTGATGATATGATGGCGAGCAGTCAAGTATCAGAAAATAAATTAAATTACTATACACAAACTGGCTATCATTATTTTGCTGTACCGACTGTAGAGTTGATGAGATCTCAAGAAATAACAGATCTAGTCAGCCCGTTTGCAATTGAATGGGGGAAGAGGATGTCATACGAATTAGGAGTTGGAAATAGCGACAGTGCAATAGGTAAAGCAATTGCAGATATCGGAATACCATATGCAGAGAGTTTGGGCCGGTGGCTTGAAGATAATAATATGAAGAACATGCAGCTTAAAGAAAGCGTTATTGAAGAGTTGGTATATAACTATCTCCCGGGAGTGTTTGAAGGAACTGAAGCTGAAATAATTAATAAAATTCAATTAGCCGTTCCGCTCTTTTTTGAGGATATAGAGAACTACACTATGGAAGGGAAGACGAAGTCAATTACATTGCCAGAGAAATTGACAAGACATATAAAGCGATTAGCTTCTAAAGTAGAAAAGTTTGTAAAAGAGAAATTATGAAATTAACCATTGGGATCATGTAAGATCGCATTAGGAATAGCATCAATAATGACCTTTAATGAATCTATAAAATTAACGTCTTGCAAGTCATCACTATAGGTACAATAAACTGTTACGGTATCTCCAATCAAACTTCCATCTATATTTAAAACTATGAACCCCTCCCCGAATTCATCTGTATATGAAGTCGAATCAACGATGTCTATAACTGTACCGTTTACAATAATTTGCTCATCTGTAGCCCATTCTAGTTTTTGAGATTCATCATATGAACCTGTCAGTGCACGGAGTGTCGTGGATGTTTGATAATTTTCTATATTATGAACGATTGTGTAATACCCATCAATGTTATCTAAACTCGGTACCTCTATTTCTAAGTAAATATCTAAAACGTTAAGCGTATCATCGACATAGGTCGTATCGTCATCGTTATAATCATCATCATAATCTGGATACTCTGGACCGACCATAGTGGATTCACATCCAATGGCGAAAAGTAATGTTGCAGTAGTAATAATATTTAATGTTCTCATCGTTTTCCTTATTTAATTAACGATATAATATACAACTGAAACCCAATACAAGACACGGGTTATTTTAAATACTTCATATTTATATATATGATCAATCTACTTCTAAATATTAAAAATATAAGGAATGAATTATGGACTTGATGAAGAATAAGAGAAGGCGAAAAGGAGAAGCAAAGCAGTCTCGGAAACTCAATATTAAAAAGCTTAAAAATGAAGAAGCTAATGCACAACTCAAGAGTGAGCGACTCATGAGTAAGAATCGAGGCTTAGAATTAGGACACAAGGTGGAACCATTTGATGGTGGTAGAGAAATAATCATTGGGTTCGAAAAGAATAGCCAACTAACACCATCAACTTCAAGATCAGGAAATGTTTCTTTTGGTCATTCTGAAGTTGATCATATTTTAGAAAAATATAATATATTTGATTTTAGAGAAATGCGCCACCCAGGAAAATATGTTTTAATTAGTGAGCAACTCGATATTGAGAAAGTAGTAAGTGAATTAAGAAATATTAAACCAACTATAAGATTAGCTGTTCCGAATACGATGATGTATCTAGATGATACCGATCCCACAAGAGATCGGGGTATTGGAGTATGTTGTATTCCAGGAGGTTCAGGATGCTTGTCCTCCACATTCGATCAACCGGGTTGTGAAAATTATTACTATTTCTGGGCAGGTTCCATATGGAGGGGAGACACAGCAGACGGCAACACCTGTGATGATTGTAAAGGTGCATGCTGTACCTTTAACACACCTTTGAGCTCAAATTATTACTATCCAGATGGTGGGTCATGTGATCTTAATCCAACTTTTAATTGCACGTGTGTTGATAATGTCTATTGGGGAGACTGTGATGGATCTCCCGATGACAATGATTCAATATTTGCTGGATTTGGAACGACATGTGCCTCAGGTGCATGTGAAGATCCAGATACATTTGCGTGGTCAAGAGCGACAGCAGATTCATGGGCTGTATGGTATGATAACTCTTCTCATACATGGATACAAAAACATTCAGGCAACTTTTCATCACCGATGCGTTCAACGATGCCTCGTGTACCCCACGCGGATTTACAATTTAACCTTCAAAATATGGGATATCCAGGAGCATGGGACTACGAGCCAGTAAGTGAAAATGTTGTTGTTGCTGTTATTGACACTGGTGTTGGGGGATTTCAGTCATCTTTTCCGGAGTGGCATCGCCATGATTGTTGGTCTGAAAAGGTAGATTCCGGAATTATTGAAAAACATGAAACGGCAGGTATGTACTCAGCTAATGTTGGAAATGTAGAGGACATAGATAGATATGGTGGAATATATCATGGATCAGCATGTATAAGTGTGATCGGCGCTAGACATTATAATGACGATTGGGGAATTAAAGGAGCTTGCCCTCATTGTAAAATGGTAAGTGTTAGAAATTTTGATTGGCATTGCATGGGATTGAGTAGTGGTAACAACGCGTATTGTTCTCAATATGAGGGCTCACCATTTAATTGTGTTTCCGATAGTTATTGTCAAACGGGCTTGGGAGCGAAGACCTCACATAGTGCAAATGCTATTCAGTATATTGCAGAGCATTACGGTAGAGATTCTGGATACGATGGATGTATAATGAATATGTCTTTTGGAAGTACTTGGCAGGGAATGAGTGGAAACGAGTCTGGGCTTGCCTGCCCAGACTCGACGTATGATGCGCAATGTGGAGTCCTCGGTGATACTTGCGGTCCCTCAGGGAACGACTATAATTGCGAACCAGACCCAAGGGGTATGTTTGATGAAATAAATTATGCAATTGAACAAGGGTGCATCTTAGTAGCTGCAGCTGGAAATTCAGATCTGAATTTAGAACCTTTTACAGAACAACATCCAGATGCTTGGCATCATTCACCATCTGGATATCCTGGTGTTATTGAAGTCGCGGCAACGAGATATGCACCATATTATCAATCCGGTCTACACAATAGAAAATCAAGTTATTCTAATTATGGTGAAACAATAAACATAGCAGCAACTGTTAATTATTATATGGCAAATCTATTTTCCGCCGGCGGGGTTGATGTGGATGACACATGTAACAATACATTAGATTGTTCTTATGGTTTTGCATGTGTTGACATGGACGTAGACTCTCTCTCTGGGTACGAAATTAATCCTTGGCTCGGTGCTGATAGCTTTTGTGAGAGCGGCGGAGCTAGTTGTATATATGATTATGACAATGATATATGGACTGGCTGTTGTTGCAGACCATATGAAAATGAATATGGATTAGATCATGGAGTAGGAGGTCATGATCATTTTTGGTATAGAGGTTCCGGAATGCCAGCACTAACACCAACTGGTTGGCATTCCGGAACATCTGCCGCAACTCCCGAGATAGCAGGAATTTTAGGTTATATGAAATCTCTATCTCCGGGATATGATAATAACGATCAAATTATAAATGCATTATATGATACTGCTACAAATATCGATAGCACAAATACAAATGATCCATACGGGACAGGTGACGCAATTGGTCCAAATATGCTAGGAGAGGGATTGGCAAATGCATATGATGCTCTTTATCGGATATGCCCAGAATGTTTAGGGTGCATATATCTTCCTGACGATATGAATTATGCGGCCCAGATATCTTGGTCACCATGTACTGATTGTGGGCAATGGCTATATATGCCGTACGCCCCCTTGACAGGATCTCTCAAAGTAAAATATATATCAAAAGTCGAGTTAACACTACATTTAGTTGATATGAATAATGATTCAGTAGCTCAATGGCACTTACCTCCTAATCATCAATCAGGTGGACACGTTCCCGCGGAGGTATGGATAGATGATGCTGGGTCAGATAATTATTTTGACTGTGGAGGGTTTAACGAACAGTATTGTAATGGTCCTTATATATATCATACACACTTAGGTTATTTTTTAATGGATAATACTGATGAAATTGAATATACAGATCTAACACCAGGACTGTATTGGGTTATGTCAGGTGGAGATGATTGGAACTATATGGGCCCAGCTTGGTATCAGCTGGGAGATGATGTATGTTATATTGAACAACCCTCTGGTGGGACTTGTTGGTCCGTGGCCGAATCTAATCCACTTGCATATGGACCTCATCATGGTGCTGATGGTTCTTTCGATTGGGCTCCATGTCCATATTAATCATTGAGATCATAGAAGATTTCATCAGGAATAATATCAATAATGACTTTTAATGAATCTATAAAATTAACATCTTGATAACCATCACTATAGGAACAATAAACTGTTAAGGTATCCCCAATCAAACTTCCATCTATATTTAAATTCATAAACCCTTCCCCGAATTCATCTGTATATGAAGTCGAATCTATCATATCGTAAGTTATACCGTTTACAACAATTCGTTTATTTGTAGCCCATTCTAATTCTTGCGATTCATCATATGAACCCGTCAGCGCACGTAGTGTTAGAGGCGCTTGATAATTTTCCATATCCAATACGAAGGTGTAATATCCATCAATGTTATCTAAACCCAGCACATCTATTTCTAAGTAAATATCTAAAACACTAAGCGTATCATCAGCATATGTTGTATCAACATATGTCGTATCGTCATTATTATAATCGCCATCATACTCTGGACCGACCATAGTCGATTCACATCCAATAGCGAAAAGCAATGCCGCAGTCGTGATAATATTTAATGTTCTCATTCTTTTCCTCATTTAATTTACGTCTAATAATACAAACAAATACCTATATAGGGCAAGGATTATTTTGATTATTTTAAATACTTCATATTTATATATATGATCAATCTACTTCTAAATATTGAAAATATAAGGAATGAATTATGGGTTGGATGAAGAATAAGAGAAGGCGAGAAAGAGAAGCAAAGCAGTCTCGGAAACTCGAAGCTGAATGGTGGTATGAGCCCAATATCGAAATAGAACATGTTCCGGAACAATTAGGCGAAGAAGAAATAACGCCACCGATAGATAATGAGTATTTAATTAATAATGCTTTAGATAATGATGATTTAAATACAGAATGGTACATTAGACTGTCATGGGATACCTGTACGGAACAATTAAAACAACTAAAAATCGCGCAGCGGAATGGGGGTAATAGTCTAACTAACGCTCAATCGCAATATGAGATAAAGAAAACCAGACTTCAAAATGAATTGAAAACTGCTACCAATACATTGACAGCTCCGGGAACCATTTCTAAAAATAAAATATTAGGTACGACTTATGGTTTATCTCATGGGATATTTCTCAATAATTTAAATGATAATGATATCCAAACAATTAAAACTCTAGGTTTCAATCTCATAGCTTCAGAACTGGCGTACCATACCCTCGAAAGTTCGATCCCTGCTATTGCTGCTGACATAGCACATAGTGAAGGTTATCAAGGGCAGGGCAGGAGATTAGGTGTAATCGATTCCAATATAGAAGTTCAGAATATCGCTTTCGGATGCGATGAAGAAGTAAGTCCAAGTCAAATGGATCCGACATGTGATAAGGTAACTGGATATAATTTTAGACATTTCTATAAGGGCGATGCAACAGATGATATAGTATTTCCTCCAGGAGAACCATACTCATTCTCATTCTCATATTGTCAAGCATATCCAGCTGACGCAGTATGTGATTGGTGTCGTATCGGCTCCATCGCTGATCAGCGATGCGATCCATGGGATACTTGGTGGAGCGATATAGTTTGTCAATGCGGACAGTGGGATGTATGGTCGACCATTAATAGTGGAGTGGAGTGTTTGACGGATGGTACATTTGATAATGATTGTGACATATATGACAGTATATACGCAATCGGAAAGAATCCAGGAATAGGGACAGAACAGGAAGGTCCTGGAGGATCGCACCATTCTCATTCCGATCATGGACACCATGTAGCATCTACAGTTGCTGGATATAATTCGCAAGACGGTTCCGGAACGGTTGGTGTAGCGCCTGGATCCGAAATTGTACATTTTAAAGGTGAGCAAAATTCTGGTTCATACCCTCAATGGGAATTATACCTTGCATTAGAATTAGCTATTCGTGAAACCCCCTCATTAGATGCTATAAATATGAGTCTCGGTAGCAAAGATAGTCCTATGTGGTGTTATGATTTAAACGTGCCAGCAATTCAGCCCTTAGTAGAAATGGTAAATAACGCCGGCGCAATCGGCTTACAGGTAGTTGCCGCGGCTGGAAATTCCGGACCTAAGACCGTTACCTATTCGACAGCTCATAACTCTCAACCGTATGGTGATTTTTTATATTACTACGGCAGAGCTGGTCTTTTAGATGATGTGTTACCCGATTTAGATATATACAACTGGAACTCTCAAACTATTAATCCCGCATTTCAAAATGTTAAAAAGTATGAAGATATGTATAGCATGGGATGTTATGATGGGATCATGCCTAAGTATAGTTATAATTATGAATGTGTTAATCCTGGCGATACGTGCGGACCAGGATTAGTATGGTCATGTAAATTTATATGGTACTTTACTGGTCTCAGCCATTATTTTTCTTTAGGAAAACCAGCTACAGCCCATGCAGCAATAACTGTTACCAATGCCGACACCTCTCGCTATAACACACTAGGAAATCCCGTTCTTAGCGATCAGAGTAGTAGAGGCCCATCATTACCATATAAATTTACATGTGGAGGAGGAGCCGATGATGAAGAATGCCAAAAAAGATGTGTAGGTTCAGACATAGCTGATATCAGTGATGTTTCATATTCTATTGGACAAGCTGGTTCTAATATACCGTTACGTGCTGAAATATTAAATAAAACTTGGGACAGTACAAGAATGGCAGGATATGCTTCAGCAATTGTTGAACCGTATGAATTCGATTATTTCGCTATAATGGCATCCGGCAGCGCTGAAGCTATAGCTATATGTGAAGATAGAGGAATGGATTATGTATCACATACAATGACTGCCGATACCATAGAAATGGATAATAGTATCGGGCTTATATTGAGATCAGAAAATGCTTGGGTGAGTGCATGCCATTGGGTGGGAACAAACGATGAATGCGATACTGGTTTTAAGAGAAGGAATTTTTTCCATGGACCTGATAGTACAAGAGGCTGGCCAAATATCTCTAAAGAAACTTGGGATGCTGGATACTGCCATGCTGGAGACCTGGGGGCTTTCCAATGGAATTATGTACTGGAATGGCCATGGGGTACCGGAGGTGATAATACGGCGTATGATGACGGAACGTATCCATCTGAATACAATGGTCAATGGGTTGCGTGGGAGCAAGAGTTTTCTAATCACGCATATCTGAACAAACATTGTGGTGTGACTGATGATGGTTGCGATTCTGACATTTGGGATGGATGCGCTAGTTTCAACGATGACTATAATGATAGTGGTTCTTGTGAAAGCGCAGGTTATGTATGGATGGATGGAGAAGAAAAATGCTGCCAGAAGCGAGGTTTGGGTCAATCTCCAGAACTGCTTAATATTCCGGAATCGGATGGTAGTGGTTGGTATGTATACGAATCTATTAACGGGCCCGGCTCTTATCCTGCGACCTACAACAGTTGGCGAT
>MPMF02294927.1_pt1 | contig 10762 bp, 12 predicted proteins | sample 1617271 | NCBI WGS metagenome assembly MPMF02 (sample SAMN05944812, study PRJNA350692) | marine metagenome | biome: marine; feature: ODZ; material: water; isolation source: 120 m water sample prefiltered with 30 um filter, filtered on to 0.2 um... | place: Pacific Ocean | collected 2012-04-09... | reverse complement strand
GTGACACCACCGCTGATCCAATTGGCGTCATCCTCCGTGAAGCCCTTGACGCCTGGAATAATCAAACGACTCTTGGAAGCATGGTCTGGCATGTAGGCCGCTACCAGGCCACGGCTGCGGGCTAAATCCTTGCTCTGTTCAAGGGTTAACCCATCTCTGCTCATTAATACCTCCATACGCCCGTCCTGTCGCAGGCCCATGATCATCCTGATGCGAGGAAGGTAGTAGCGGATCCGCTGGCCCATGCTGATGCTGTATGCGCCCTTGTAACGAGGAGGAGGCGCTTCCAGATCGTTGAAAATGCTGTGTAGGCCTCCGATAAAGGTGTCGTAGTTGGAGGCACGATTGGGTGTTAGTTCTCCGTAACCGAAGTCCACTCTGCCGTTGTAGCGAATGCCTATGTAGGCGCGTTGGATGGAGGCAGCGCGGTTACGACTACTCCAGACGCGTTGACCCAACTTAAGATCTCCAAGGGGAACTGTGATCTCTTGGCCACCAATGTCGACATGCCGCTCGTACATCGGACCAGAGACAAATGCCAGTGAAGAGGAGTCCTGGAAAGCGTCCTGTTCTCTATCCCAGCCTTCAAGAAGGCCGAACTTCACTTTACGTGGGTCAAAATCGAGTGCGTAGACCTCATCGTTTGGTCGATAGCGAAAGGGAGCATGTACTTGTCTCTTAATGCTCTCTTGGGCGACTTGACTTGGGTTGAAGCGTTCAGGTGCTTTCGGAGCCAGAGCCACAAGACCAGCAAAAAAAGTGAGCGGTAAACCGATCACAAATAAGCGTTTGGATAGCTGAGATCTCCTGCGCTGAGGTCGCCGCCGCCTTAGCGGGGAGGCTGTGCGGCCAGCACGTCTAAGTGGAGCTGCCTTTGCTTTGGTTGTAGCTGTTTTCGTTCGTGGCAAGTAAAAAATGGCTACCTTCACCATCAGCAAATTCAGCTAAAGCTCACTGCATCAATGGCTTCCCGTCAACTCCCTAGCGGAAGGAAGTCGTTAGTGAATGGCTTCTTGCTGAAAATGAAGCAGGTAAAGATGATAGAGATTCGAACCTTTCGCAGAAAGATTGTCACCTCCTCATCGGTCCAAAAGGGCATCGAGGCAGGATTTTGATCAATTTCAAGTCTTTTCATAGTCAATGATTGTTAGCCGTATTTTTGCTGCATCCATTATGTATTCCTAGCCGCATCAATATTGCTTAAGAAAGAATTTTGCTTGGCTTGGTTTGTCATGTGAGCGTGACGCGATCAATGTGTTTGATCTAGTTGTCCCGTCAGATGCTGTCTTATTCAAAGGTTATGATTGCATTCGAAAAAGGTCTGCAACTCTTGCAAGCACTTAAGCCATTACAGATAGAAATGGAAAAACGCTCTTAAGGGCTGTTGATCGCAATCTAAGATAGCCTTTTCAAGCGTAGCTTCTAGATGACTATTTTTCTGGTTAGTGCCTTGGTTGGATCAGTTCTGGCAATGATTTTGATCGTTCGTCGCCTAGAACAGAAATAAGCTTTTGCTTGTCTCTCCTCTGAAGTTCTTGCTCAGACTGGTCTTTCAACCTTTCTTGTCATGGTGGTGTGGATAAGAATCGTCCGCAGTCCTATGGCAGCATTAGGTTAGATGGGCTTTTCAGTTCGTGTGTTGGCGATTGATGGGCGGCATGAATCTAAAGAGAAGGTTCTCCGTTGTTGCCTTGATTGTCATGGCGACTCCGTCTCCCCTTCAGGCAATGGCTTTGAGGGTTGGAGTAAGTGGTTCGCCACCATTTGTGGATAAGAGGGCTGGTGTATATGAGGGCATTAGTGTTGAAGTTTGGCGTCAAATTGCCAAGGCAAAGAAGCTTGAGTACATTCTCATTCCACACCCCAACATAGATTCGAACATCAAGGCGGTGGCTGATGGAAAGATTGACTTAGCTATCGGACCTATCAGCATTACGCCAGATCGAGTGGCAAATAGTCGGATTGAATTCACTCAACCTTATTTCTATGCAGAGGAGGGTGTTTTAGTACCCTCACAGCCACCCGGATTGTGGACGAGGATCAAACCTCTCTTTGGTGTCGCTGCTTTATCTTCTATCACTTTCTTGCTGTTTACACTTTTCTGTGTAGGCAATCTGATTTGGCTTGCAGAGCGTAAACGCAACCCTGAACATTTTCCTCCTCAATATATAAAGGGTCTAGGTAATGGGATTTGGTTTGCCTTGGTTACACTCACAACCGTAGGTTACGGAGACCGTGCACCTTTAACTGGGGCTGGACGCAGCATAACAGGTGTCTGGATGGTAATTTCGCTAGTATCAGTGTCGACAATTACTGCAGGATTGGCTTCGGCATTTACCGTCTCTCTATCTCAGACGCAATTATCTGGGGTCATGAAACCATCGGATTTGGATGGTGAATTAATTGGTGTAGTTACTGGCACCACAGGTGTATCTTTAGCAAGATCATATGGTGCACGGCCGTTTCCAGTACCAACCCTTAAGGAGGCTATTAATCTAATCAAGAAAAATAATGTCTCAGGAGTGATCTCAGACACGCCTGTCTTGAGTTATTATATGAAAAACAATCCCGATAAATCTCTAAGATTAGCACCTTTTAGGCTTTCCCTTCAGACCTATGGATTTGTCTTACCTAGTGATAGTCCATTGGAACGTTTAATTAATATTGAACTCCTTCGTCTTGAACGCAGTCGTCAGGTTAAAGCGATAACCGACAGGCTTTTGAAATAATCCCTCTGATCTAATGCTAATGCTCACAAACATTTAGTTTTGCAGCTGACACTTCAGCACTGCTAGCGCTTCATCGGGTAGTCCCAAAAATTGATCCAGCCATGCGGCTCCACTGAGTGGCACGGTGGCGACTCCCACAAGTACGGCATTGCCATCCGCATCAAGTGCCTGTCCTTTTACATGATGGCGCTGACTCTCAACCTTTCCACTGCTGAGGCATGTGTTCACAGTCAGGTCAGGAGCAGTGAGCCAACTGCCAACTGTGAAACAGAATTGCGCTTCAAACTGAAGGGATAGTTCACCACTATCGGGTGCGAAAGACCCTTCAAGCTTTTGGGTTGCAATGCTGATGTTCAAACCAGGAGGCATTGGCAAGCCAAGTATCTGTGTTGTGCACCAGCTGAGAGCTGGAATGATGAGGGTTTTTGGATCAAAGCGAAGACTTCTCAAACCATCTTGACTTAAAGGCCCTAGAAAGCCATCTCCACCCCCACCTCTAGCGTCATAACTAAAGGCTGGATAAGCACCGATAGCTAGACGACATCCTTTCTGACTGGTCAGATGCATTACGGAGGACAAAATAACAACTTAGCCGATACACACATTGACAGAGGCCAAGAGCAGGTGTATTCAGATCAACTTATAAAACTAAATAAGCTTTGCCTAAACAGACTCTCCATAGATGCAGTATTTAATTAGAATTATTTAACACTAGATGCCTAGGATGATCAACGATCGACTGGAAAGATTCGAAACAAATCCTTGCCGCAGAAGACATAAAGATACTTTTATCTAGATAATATTTTGATAGAGATTGAGACTATAAATATCGAGTGAATCGCCCCTCCAGCTTATCAATGCAGCAAAGATGAACCATTAACACTATTTAGTCAACCTTCTAATACTGCGCCAACATCAGCATCTAAATAGTCAAGATCCTTGCCATTCAGTAGGACTGGCCTGTTACCCATCCAACTGACAATGACGACGCAATCCATCTTCAATCAAGAATGACGCAAGGCTGCTACAGCTACGTCTTTCCGCAAGGGCATGCTGCTTGAGCCGATTCATCAAACCCGCAGGCAGGGTCACATTGAGGCGTTCCGATTCAGCAGAATCGGCCACCATTGCTGCACTTGGAGCCTCTTGAGGCAATCGTTGGCGCTCTTGCAGCTCGTCCATTAGGTTCTGCAGTGACTACACTTTGACGTCTTAGCTTGGCAGAAATATTTCAGCAATAAATTGCCATTCGTGCTCAAAAGCTCTCTATGGCAATCTTCGAGTCGTCTATCGATCAGGGCTGAGGATCAGCATTTATTGTTGACTACTTAATCTCTGTTTTCACTGAGGAGAACTCCATGCGATCGCTGCCATTGAAGCTTGCTCCAGGCAGCGACCTGCTCATAAGCCTTCAGAAAATAGCTCAGGAACAGAACAGATCAGGTTTCGTTCTAGGTGTGGTTGGCAATCTTTCGCGTGCAGCATTTCAGTGTCCTGGTCAGTCAGGGCCCACTGTCCTCGAGGGAAACTTGGAGATCATCACTCTTAATGGCACGGTTTCTCCCAATAGTGTGCATCTGCATCTAAGCCTCTCTGATAGTGCCTGTCAGGTATGGGGAGGCCATCTTGAACCAGGCACCCTTGTGCTCAAGGGTGCTGATCTGTTGGTGGGTTTGTTGGATCAGTCTCTCCCACAAGACTCTCCTGATTCTTCTCAGACACCAAGGGTGGAAATTGCTGTTCTGCCTGGTTGCCCTTGGTCTACCAGAGCTCTGAGGATGCTTCGTTCTCTTTCAATTCCGCACACCGTTAAGAGCATCGACAATGATGCCTCTTTCAAGGAGTTCAATCACCTTAGTGAGCTCAATACTTTCCCTCAGGTGTTCATCGATGGTGAGTTGATTGGCGGGTACGATGAACTCTCAAAGATGCATGCTTCTGGCCAACTAGAGACACTGCGATGAGTAGTGATCAAGCCAAAGCAACCACTGCAAGCTTTTGGGATGAAAAGCCCTGGTGGTGTCAACCCTGGAGCATTCTGCTCACAGGTGTTGCTTTTGTCGCTGTCAGTTGGTGGTGGCCCAATCTGCTTTGGTTTACTGTTCTGATCGCTATAGGCGTGATCGGATGGTGGGGCTTATTTCTAGTGCTAGCCCCAGCGGTCTATCGCCAACAGATTCAGCAGCAACTTTCGGAACAGGATCAAATCTCATCTTGATGGAACTCAGTCTTTGAATATCACGCCCCATCATTGGATCAATCTCCAAACCAGCTGGGCCTTGCAAAACATCTCGTCAATTGCTCCGTTATGGCCTCGCTGCTAAAGATCCGGCCGCTGCAACGCAATGACATCGACAGGGTTACGCAGTGGGCCAGGGCAGAGGGTTTTGCGCCTGGTATTGGTGATGTGAGTATTTATCGTCATACCGACCGCCAGGGACTATGGGTAGGTTGGCTCGGCAATCAGCCTGTCGGTTGCATTGCCGGAGTTCGCTACAACGCCGCCTATGGCTTCATCGGATTGTTCCTTGTAATTCCGGAACATCGAGGTCATGGGTATGGAGTTGAGCTATGGGAACATGCTCTCGAGCATCTCGTTGATCTTCCTTGCGTTGGTTTAGAGGCTGCGTACGATCGAATTGACGACTATGCCGGATGGGGCTTTGTAACTGCATCGCCGACAACTCGCTGGCAAAGAATTTGTGATGGCAACCTAATTGGCGACGATGATGATTCCAATGGCGAAGGGTTGCAACTGCTTGAGGGTGATTCGATCCCCGCGATGGCTGTGCAGTCTTATGACGCCATACGTGAACCAAGCCCCCGCCCGCACTTCCTTTCCGATTGGCTTCAGCATCCTGCCGGCAATGTGTTGGCCCTGGTAGATGGCAATGATTGTTGCCATGGATTTGGCAGGATTCGTCCTTGTCTATTAAGTGATGGGGAAGGCTGGCGGATTGGGCCGCTATTAGCTGATAGTCCTCAACTAGCTGAGCTGTTGTTGAAGCGTTTGATCCAACGCCATCCAGGTGTGGTGCTCTTGGACGCACCTGGAGGTAACTCTTCAGCAGAGCCCCTGCTTCAACAACTTGGCTTCAAGGCTGTCTCTCAGACTTTGCGCATGTATCGCGGAGAACAACCCTCTATTCCTTTAGACGAGGTTTATGGTTTGGCCTGCCTGGAATTGGGCTAAAAATAGAAAATCCCTTTGTCAAGCTGGTTAAAAAACCAGGGTTGACTAAGGGATTTAAAATAATTGATTTACTTTAACTACCAACCACTGCTGGCTTGAGCTTCTACATAGGCTGCTACATCGGCAATATCTGCTGCACTGAGGACGTCTGCAAAGGAAGGCATACCGCCTTTACCATTGCTGACCTGAGCCATAATTGCTTCTTCATGACCTGAGCCGTAGTTGCTTAAGGTGGCTTCTAGAGCGGCTTTTTGAAGGGTCTTGGCAGGATCTACGATGTTTCCGCCGCCAGCATGGCATGCGGCACACGTAGACGAGAAGACTTGTCCGCCATGGGCTGAGTCAGCAGCCATCACCCAAGAAGGAGCTGCAAAGCATACGGTGATAGCAAGGAGCGCTGAAAGTAGCCTACGCATCAGAAGCAGGTATCAAAGCTCACTATTATTGGTTATCGAATGGTCTTAGAACTCTTTTGGATGGAAGCTGTTATTAATTCAAATATTCACCAAAAGGCCTACGCCTTATTGATCTTTGGAGATCAATACCAAGCCTGACTTGGCTAAGCAAGGAAGGGGGCAGGAATCTCCCTTTGCTGTTCGGTTGCTCGGCTTTTGCCTAGAGAAAAGAACAAGGTTCTAGTGGGAAGAACGTTCTTATCTCCCTGAACCACTGACCAATTCATCAAGATCTCCTAGTCAATTGCTGTCTTTTCCCCATCAAGGGGCATTTCTTATCTAGTTATGGGTTCATGAAATTCTTTCAGCGGCCCCATGTCGTTCTCAAAGAAGGCCCTCTTGCTCTTTTCTGTGGTTGTTCTTAGTGCTGGCATTACTGCTTGCAGCACCTCAGGATCATCCGGCCGTCTCAGCGGAGCTGGTGCGACCTTCCCTGCAAAGATCTATACCCGCTGGTTTAGTGATCTCTCGGTGGCTGGGGGGCCGCAGGTCAACTATCAGGCTGTAGGTTCTGGATCTGGTCGCAAAGCCTTCATTGATCAAACTCTGAACTTCGCTGCTTCGGATGATCCGATGAAGCAAGAAGATATTCAGAAGGTCAAGCGTGGGTTGGTGCAAATCCCGATGGTTGGAGGCACAATTGCCTTTGGCTACAACTGGAACTGCGATCTACAGTTGACCCAAAAGCAGGCAGTCCAGGTCGCTCTTGGAACGATCACTGATTGGGATCAGCTCAATTGCCCTGCAGGCAAGATCACTTGGGTGCATCGTTCAGATGGCTCAGGCACAACCAAGGCATTTACCAATTCCATGCAGGCCTTCTCTAAAGAATGGACACTTGGCATAGGCAAATCAGTCGATTGGCCTGCAGGAGTGGGTGCCAAAGGTAATTCGGGTGTTGCTGGTGTAATTACAAACACACCAGGTGCCATCGGCTATGTGAATCAGTCATACATTAAAGGAAAGGTTAAAGCTGCTGCACTTGAAAATCTCTCTGGAGAGTTCCTCAAGCCAAGTGTTGAAACAGGAGCGGCTGCCCTCAATGGCATCAAGTTAGACGCCAATCTCGCTGGTACAAATCCAAATCCCACGGCGAAAGGTGCTTATCCGATTGCCACTCTCACCTGGTTGTTGGCATACAAAACTGGTAATGGCAGCAGCCTTGACGCACTCAAAACGACATTTGACTATATGTTGAGTGATAAGGCTCAGGCCCAAGCTGATGGCTTGGGCTTCGTTCCCCTTCAGGGCGAGATTCTTGACAAGTCACGTGCTGCCGTTGGCATGGTCGGCAAGTGATCAAATCACTAGACTCGTTTAAGTCGTCTTATTAGAATCATAAAAAGGGAAGCTAATAATTCCTTTAAATATCTTCCTCTTCTTTTTGCCTATATTGCTTGTCGTTTAGGAAGCAACATGTTGTGATCCATTACTCTTTAAATGGGTTTAACCCTGGCAAGTATCAATAACCAGAGGCCTGGTTGCCATGGTTTCGCTGACGTTGTTTCTCCTCAAGAAGTTCGCTTTCGAGCTGTTCAATCAGCTTGGTAACTAGTGCGTGAAACTCAGGCTGACAACCTCGAAATGCCGCCTTGTGACGAATGGGTTCGTTACGAGTACGCAGGTCGGTAAGCATCAGCTGTAGGGCATCAATTCTGGCATTGATGTTCATGACCAGACACACTCCTCATTTGAAGACACTATGACGCCAGAGCATTGATGTTTTTGAGTGCTTGTTGCATTGTGATTCGCTTCAGATCAGGATCGCTCGTGACCTCGATGATGCGGCCAATTGACGACGGAGTCTTAAGGGCTTCAATGCAGCAGCGCGCCACTAATCGGCGTGGAATTCTAGCGTCTTCCTGACAATCGGCTGCTGTATAAAGGATCCCTTCTTTCTCTAGGTTCTCTTCTCGATCGTTCAGGCCACCCGGTCTGATCACAGTCCAATCGAGACCGCTTTGCTCTAGTGCCTGTTCCCCTAGGCGTTTCCAAACCAAGATTAGGCCAAAAAGATTGAGTGGATGCAACCATCGTCCGGCACCGAGCGAACTAACCAGCACAACCCTTTTGACGCCAACCCTTTTGCAACTGGCGATTTGCTGTCTTACCCCTAAGGCATCCACCCGCGCGGGTCCGGTGAGATCTGCAGAGGGTCTGGCACCGGTTGCCAGCACAAGGGCTTCGCAGCCTTCTAGTGCTGCATCCAGCGCTTTTTCATCCCCCAATGACAAGCGTCGCTGATCACAATTGCTCAAGTCATCCGGCAAAAGGGAATTGAGACGGAGCAACAAGCTGACCTGATTCCCTTCTTTTAGGGCTTCCTCAGCAACTCGATAGCCGGTTTTGCCAGAAGCTCCACTGATGGCAAGCTTGATCCCCATGTGGTTTTGCAGCTGATTGTGACAGGTCTAACGAAAATGTGAACAACACTGTTGGTTCTTCAATGATCTATCGTCAGCACCGTTGCCTTTAAGCCTTAGCAGAGGCGATTCATCACTGGAAGCGCCGTCTTTAAAGCCTTCTGATCACCCTTGTTGTTTTCAAAATGTCAGGAAGATCCGCTTGCGTCGCACGGTATTGATCACCACCACTCGTTATTACTGCGATGACTTGATGGAATTGAAGGAACTTAAGCACAATAAAATAGTGAATCATGCAATTGTCATTTCAAATCATCATTAGTGAACCAATCCAAACGTAAGCAGATACTTACCTTTCGGTTATGCCTCCCTCTGTTCTTTGTGGGGATTGCTTGGCTGCAGGAGATTATTGATCAGCTATTTTTTTCGGGCAGATGGAATCTACCGTTAGGGCCTGGTCTTCCTTGGTGGGGTCTACTTACTGCTCCATTTAGCCATGCAGGCTTTGGTCACTTGATCTCTAATACGGTTATATTTATACCTCTCAGTTGGTTGGTACTTACCAAGGGTATTCGTGACTATATTGCTGTTTTAATTGCTGTTGTTGTGATGGAAATACCTGTTTGGTTGTTTTGGCCTAGAGGAAGCCATGGCATGTCGGGTATCTTGTATGGACTGCTCGGCTATCTGTTGTTGATTGGATTTCTTGAACGCAGATTTATGGCCATTTTATTGTCAATAATCTGCCTGATTCTTTTTGGCAGTTATTTAACTGCTTTAATCCCTGGAGTTTCTCCAGCTGGAGTGAGCTGGATCGGACATGCAAGTGGGTTTGTTGGCGGTGTTTTTACTGCTTTTGCTATTTCAACTAGGGATTCATCAGAGAACGGTATATCTCATTTTTGATCTAAAGAATGGAAAAGAAAATAGTGTCGCCACTCTTTTTAATTCATGTATTCAAATGAATCTTTATTGTTTTAACTATATATCAAGAATCAACTGTTTTGATTAATGGGGTTTTACTGAAAATTCTAATTCTTTAATTATTAACGAACACAAAAAAGATGCCTTGTTGGTCAAGGCATCTATGGATGCAATTTTGTTATTTGGTTCAAGTCAATGACTTCTTTATTTTGTGGTCTTCGTGTGTTACCTAGCCATGCATCTTACAATAAGATTTAAGCTAGTATTTCATCAGTTGCACCTCCTGATAATTGTTCAAATGTCATCACAGCACCAGAATCAACTATTGGATTTAATGTCGATGATGAAGGCTCTAAAGCCGATACTGATCCTGCCATAACTGCCTCTACTTCCGGGGAAGCCTCAATAACTGTGACAACACCTTCTTCAAAAGTTGTTGATGCTGTCAAAGGATTCTCGATTAGAGTGGTTTGAGAAGAGGACTCTACAGATGTTGCTGTTAATTCAACCGTCGGGTTAGTGATTGGATCAGTAGCATCTGTAAAAGTAGATGTTTCTGTTGATACAACCACCTGGTTAGTGATTGGATCGAGATCATCTGTGACTGGGCCAACGTCAAATCCAACAGTTGATATTGCTATTTCTTCGACCATCTGGTTGATGATCGGATCAGTTTCCAAAACTTCTATTTGAGCATGCTCACTGGTTGGAATTACAACTTGGATATCTACATCAGAATCAACATTGTTGTTGTCAAATAGGATCATGTCTACATTCTGAAGTGTGCTGAGAACAACGCTAGATACATCACCCCCAATACCATCGATATCGAAACTTACAATTGTGTCATCTCCATTCTGCATAAGGCTGATATATCCGTTAGAGAATGCATTCGATCCATCATAATCTATTGCAAGATTATTCAGTAGGTCGTCGAAGTTAAGGCTATCACCATTATTGCCAACTTCGAAATCGGTAACGATTAAAGGAGTATTAGGGCTGAATGATGGGACGGAATCAGCTATTGTCTCATTCACAATATCTATGATCAGATCAGCAGTGAATTCAGGAATAGTAACCACACTTATTTCTGCAACC
>MPMF02017858.1_pt1 | contig 10762 bp, 9 predicted proteins | sample 1617271 | NCBI WGS metagenome assembly MPMF02 (sample SAMN05944812, study PRJNA350692) | marine metagenome | biome: marine; feature: ODZ; material: water; isolation source: 120 m water sample prefiltered with 30 um filter, filtered on to 0.2 um... | place: Pacific Ocean | collected 2012-04-09... | reverse complement strand
TTGTGGTGTTTCAAAACTCCGTCACGCGGCTTCCCAGTAGTACTCATGATGCAGACCGCCGGGGATCGGGCGGCTGACGAGCCGTTGCGACTCGGCGCTCTATGGCAAGCTCCGCGGGCCAGCGGGCGGTTCGTTGCCAAGCGACTGATGCAGCCGCACGGCGTTGTAATACGTCAAATATTCACGCAAGACGCGACGCAGATGCTGTTCGTTCAGCACGATCGGGTGGTCGAGACACTCCCGGCGAATGGTACCAATTACCCGCTCGGCAATGGCGTTGGCCTTCGGAGCGCGAGCGGGCGTCAAGACGGTCGTGATCCCGAGCCCGGCAGCCTTGCTGACGAAGTCACCGCCGTAAGTGCGATTGCGGTCTCGGATCAGGAAGCGGGGATGCACGTTCCACTGCGTCGCCGCCAGGACTTGCCGCCATACCCACTGGGCGTTCGGATGGCGGGTGACGTTCCAGTGCACGATACGTCGGCGGTCGTGGTGATCGCGAGGAAGACGTAGTAGGTCTGGAAGGTGAGCGTCTGCACCGTGAAGAAGTCTGCGGCCCAGATGTCCGGCGCATGCAGCCGAAGGAAGGTGGGTTAGGAGGGCGACGGCGCTGGTGTTCTGCGATAGCGGTACACCGTGGTGGCGCTGACGGGGTGCCCCAAGACGACGAGTTCCGCGGCGATCCGGCGGATGCCCCAGGTCGGATTCTCCACCGCGAGACGCGCGATGAGTGCTGGAGTCTCCACGTCAATCGGGGCGCGGCCGGCCCCGGTGCCGCGACTCTTCCAGCGCCAATACCGTCGCCACGCCAAGCGGTGCCAGCCCACGATGGTCGCTGGCTGCACGAGGTGCAGATGGACCCGCCACGCGGGCCAACTCCGCGCCGTGACCGACCAGAACTGCCGGTCGCGTTGGTGAAGCCGGGGGCGCCGTCCAGATCGTTCCCAGACCGCCAGTTGCAGGCGCAGAATCAAGTTCTCCAGAATCATGTCGCGGTGCCGTCGACCGAGGATCCCGAGTCCACCAAGAAAGAGCCGCCAGTAGAGCCACATGCACTTCCCTCCGCGGCAAGGCTCTCCGTCAGAGGCAGCTCACTCAAGGCCGATGGAGTTTTGGAACACCACAAGTCGGGCAGCTAGCGATCAAACGCCTTGCTGGCATCCAGAAACCCGCCAACTTCCATCATGTGGCTCATCTATTGGTGTTAGCGATTCGGATGCCCCGGTGCCCACTTGAAGGAGTGGCTCCATGATCCACACATCGTGGGTGTTTCAAAGGTGTCATGCATCGCGTATGTTGCCGGTACCGAGGTCCAGAAGCCACCTCGGGGCGAAGTCCTCGAGGTGGAGCGTTTTCTTGCCCGAGCTTCTCGGCTAGCCTGCCCCGAGCGTCGGAGGGAACCGCCATGGTTGTGTCGATGAACGAGCTGGGATTCTACACGCTTGCTGGCGCTCCCGAGTCGCCGCGCGATCTGATCCCAGAGGTCCTCGCCGCCGAAGCGATGGGCCTGGGGTCCTGCTTCATCTCTGAACGGCTGAACATCAAGGAGATCGCGACCATCTCTGGTGCGGTGGGCGCGGTGTCGTCCATGCTCGGCATCGCCACGGCCATCACTCACCAGAACAGGCGTCACCCGAAGGTCACGGCCGCGATCGCCAGCACCATGCACCATCTGACCGGTGGGCGCTTCTCGCTCGGCCTGGGGCGGGGGACCGACCGCGGATCGGACTCACTGGGGCTGCCGCGGATCACGACGGCGCAGATGGAGGACTTCGCGCATTTGATGCGCCGGCTCTGGCGGGGGGAGACGATCGTCGAGCACGATGGCCCGGCGGGAAGCTGGCCGGTCCTCGGCCTCGACCCCGCGTTCGACGACGAGATCCCGCTCATCCTCGCCGCGTTCGGCCCGAACTCGCTGGCGCTCGGTGGGCGCGTCTATGACGGTGTTGTCCTCCATACGTTCTTCACTGATGAGACGACCGAGCGCTGCGTCCGCACGGTCAAGCAGGCCGCGGAAGAGGCCGGCCGAAACCCGAACGACGTTCGCGTCTGGTCCCTCTTCGCCACGGTGGGCGAGCACTTGCCGTACCCCATCCACCTCAAGAAGACCGTGGGCCGGATGGCAACCTACCTTCAGGCATACGGCGACCTGATGGTGCGCACTAACGACTGGGATCCGGACGTGCTGGCACGATTCCGAGCCGACGAGCTGGTCGCGAGTTTCCAAGGAGCCATCGACGACAAAGCCGACATGGCGCAGCTGGAACATGTCGCGGAGCTGATCCCGGAGGAGTGGCTCGCCCCCGCCGCGACGGGAAGCCCGGAGGAATGCGTGGCCGCGATCAACGGCCAGTTCGACCTAGGCTGCGACGGTGTGATCCTCCATGGGGCGTCCCCGGACGACCTGGCGCCTATCATCGAGGCCTATCGCGTGCAGCGGGACGCGAGCCGCTTCAGCCACCTGCCCGCCAATCCCGGACTCGCGCCGCGTCATGGCTGAGATTCCATTTATCACTGACCCGTCCGAGGTGACTCCCGCATGGCTTACGTCAGTGCTCCGCGAGGCTGGTTTCGCGGTGACTGTTGGCGACGTCGAATCCGAGAGCGTGGGCACTGGGCAGGTGGCTCGCTGTGAGCGCTTCTTCATAACCTTCGAGATCTCGGACGCGCGCGCGCCGCGGACGCTGGTTGGAAAGTTCCCGTCACCAAACCCGCTCAGCCGAAGCACGGGGCGATCCGGTGCGTATCCGCGGGAGGTGAGTGTCTACGGGCATGTGCTCCCCACAGTGCGGATCCGGACGCCGCACGTCTACTGGGTCGACTTGGACGAGGCGAGCGGTGACTTCGTGCTGCTGATGGAGGATATGGCGCCCGCGCGGCAGGGTGATCAGCTACGAGGCTGCTCCGCCACCGTGGCGGAAGCTGCAGTGGAGGAGGCGGCCCGGCTGCACGCGCCGCGCTGGGGGGATCCGACCCTCCCCAGGCTGGACTTCCTCGCGCGCCCCGCCGATACGGCCACCCGCGTGGAGCGTTATCACGGCTTCTGGGAGGGCTTCTTGAAGCGATACGCATCACGGCTCAACGAAGAGATCTTGGAGGTCGGCCGGGGGTTGGCACTCCGATACGGCACGTACTCCCGCCCGTACCCCGGACCGCGTTGCGTGACGCACGGTGACTTCCGCCTCGACAACATGCTGATCGACGAAACCGACGGGGTCCGGCTCGCGGTAGTTGATTGGCAGACGGCCGGCATTGGCTGCGGGATGCAGGATGTGGCCTATTTCCTAGGGGCCGGACTCCTCCCGGACGAGCGGCGCCGGGATGAAGAAGCACTCGTGCGGCGGTACCACGCGGCGTTGGTCGACGCTGGGGTCGGTGACTACAGCTTCGATCAGGCCTGGAGGGACTACCACTGGTACAGCTACGCCGGATACGTGATGGCGGTGACGGCCTCTATGCTTGTCGTCCAGACCGATCGCGGCGATGAGATGTTTATGACGATGGCCCGGCGCCATGCCCAGCAAGCAATCGACCACGGAGCCGAAGCGCTACTGGACGCCGCTGTCTGAGGCGTCCAGTAGCGGAACTGCGCGGGCAGAGCGACGACCGTTCGTGAGGAGCAGGATATGGTGAACCGGCTACCAGCGAGCGACATAGAGCACGCTCCCCTATGGGCGCTTTCGGAACTCCCCGTCCACGAATGGACGCTGCAGACGAACCTAATGGAGGTCACGAGCGACCCTCGCGCCTATGAGCGCTACTGGTTTACCTCACAGGATCAATCAGGCGAACTCCTCCTGGTGACGGGATTCGCCCTCTACCCGAACCTCGGCACGGCGGAAGCGTTCGCCATCGTCAACCTGCGTGGGCAACACACCACGGTGCGCGCCCACCGTCGCTTGACAGCAGATCGCCTCGATCTGCGCGTAGGTCCGATTGGGTTTGAGCTGGTGGCGCCGTTCAAGGAGTGGCATCTCACGCTGGACGACAATCCCTACGGGATCGCCTACGACCTCCGCTGGCTTGATACGAAGCGCGCGGTCGCCCAGTCGGCGACGATTCAAGGATACGAGACCTTCGGGCGCATCGCCGGCACGGTGCGCGTTGGGAGGGAAGAGTTCCCCCTGCGCGTCGCGGACTTCCGGGGTTCCCGCGATCATCATTGGGGGGTCCGCGACGGGGTTGGGGGTCCAGGACACCTGATCCGTTCCGAGCGTCCGACATCCACGGCGACCGCGGGTCAATGGGTCGAGTTTGAGGACTGGTCGATCTGGTTGCATCGCGTTCTCTATAACATCGGCGACCCGCGGCCGGGCACCGGGCGGATCATCAAGATGGAGCGGGAGCTCAGCTTCGACTCCGAGACGCAGCTGTTCACCGGCGGCATCATCCGGAACACGCTGGAGGGCGGGGAGGTGAAGGAGCTTCGTTACCGGCGCTTCGGGCATCAGATCGCCTTCTTGCGCTGCGGCATGTACGGGGGTCGCGAGGGCGGTACGCCGGAAGGTGATATTTGGCATGGGATGTACGTCGGGGACGATGTGGTCTCCGGCGAGACGTATGACGTCGCAGACCCCAAGGTCCAGCGATTGCTTGCCGGCGGTGCCAACCATCACTGCGAGGTGACGGCGGGCGGCGAGGGCACCGTGGGTCTGTTCGAGACGCATGACCCAATCACGTTCGAGATGTGCAGGGACCGGGAACCGGGATACCTACTTCAAGGCTCATAGGGGGAGACGAATTGCGCTCTGAAAGTCGGCATCTCGCCTCCGGCGTACGTGCTGACCGGCGACCTTGACGCCGCCACGGGATGCCCCACGATGACAACATCGTGCTGGTGTGAATGGTGCGGGCAGCACTATTCCCTCCTGACCGTTCGCTGTCCGCACTGCGTGGGGTTCGGTCAGCCTGTGCCGCGCCTTCAGCCAGCCGTCCCTGGCGCTTCGTGGTCGACGAAGAACTGGATTACGCCTTGGGCCACACCGCGCGCCATCGCTTGTCGGCCGAGAAAGTTGCGCAGAACCGCGGCGTCTTCTTCGTTGCTGACGAAGAGCAACTCCACCAAGACGCTCGGCATGCGGGTCCCCCGGGTGGAAAGGAAATTCTGTCCGTCTCGGAATCCCGCGCTGACGGGGTCCACGCCCTGCGCCTCGAGAACCGATCGCTGCCAGGTCAGCGGGGGGGAGAGCACATAGATCGAGCGGCAGACGTTCCCGAATTGTCGCCAGCACGTGTCATCTTTCACTCCCAGCGACGCCGCCTCGTACCCGTGGGCGAGCAACTCCGCCTGGACGCGGCTCAGAATTAGCACGCCGAGCCATCGGTTCTGTTCGGCCAGAAGCGGGGTCGGGTGATACCACGCCTCGACGCCGCGCACCGCCGGATCGGGATGACCGTTGGAGTGGATCGAGATAAAGGCGTCGGCCTCCAGGAATGCGGCAAGCTCCACGCGCGCTTCGCGATCTCGACGGCCGAGCGCGGGAGCGCTGCCCTGGGCGAGCGATGCCGGGGTCAGGACGGATGGTCCGCTGTCACGACGCGTCAGGATCACATGGAATCCGTTGGCTAAGAGGATCTCTTCGACCCGCAGCGCGAAGTCGAGGTTCGATGAGGGTTCGGCGACCCCATTGGCAGCAGCACCAGGATCCCCGCCGCCATGCCCCGGATCGATGACAATGGTCCGCTGGCCCGCGGCGGCCTTGGCGACCCCCGCGTCGGCGAGAACGCGCCCGATCTCGGCCGCTCTTCGCTGCGCGACAGTCAGGCGTGGCGTGGCGGACTCCATTTCTATCGGGCTTGGCGGAGGCGGCGGGAGGACCGGCTCGGGGATGCCGGCGCCGAGGGCAGCCGCGACGACGCTGAGATCCGCGGAAGGGGCGAGCGGCGCGGATGTCGTGGGGGCAGGGAGTTGGTCGTCGATGGATCGTGGCGCAGGATTCTCGGATGCACCGCAGGCGAACGCCAGCAGCGCCAAGGTGAGCAGGAGCCCGCCGCTGAAGAGATTGCGGGGACGCCCCGTGCTTCCCCGTGGAGTTCGTTGCGCCCCTCGGATTGCCATACGGAAAGCCTAGGCGAGAGGCTTGGCGCCTGCTTCGGGGAGGTCGACCTCTCGCGGGCGATCCATGCACACAGCCCATCTCCATCGTGGGTCCTGGAGCCACCGGATGGACCATGCCCCACAGCCGGACACCCAGCCACCGAACACTAGGTTCACGCGTTTGGGCAGGGGGGCGGGTGGTCCATCGCAGATCCCGTTCTCCTCCTGTGAAACGGGCAGATTCACATGGTCCGCGGGGGCGCGGGCGGTCAACCGTCGGCACACGCCAGCACGGGGCATCCCTCCCAATCAGCAACCTGACCCAGCACCACCACCCGACAACGCCAGCAACCTCGCCGACTCATGCAGCACGCCACCCTTCACCACCTGCCTGATGCTCTCCACGTTGGACACTGTTTCGGTCGGATCCCGCGCGAACAACGCCAGGTCCGCCCGTGCCCCCACTTCGACCCGGCCCAGATCCTCGCGCCACAGGTATGACGCCGCCAAGGACGTTCCCGCCCGCAACACGTCCGTCGGCCGCATCCCCCGACGCTCAAGCGCCAACATCTCCGCGTGATAGCCCCACCCCGGCAGCGCCCCGGGCAACAGGTCGGTCCCCACGAGCACGGGGCCTCCGGCCTCGATGATCATCCTCGTGATTGCGCGCTGGTTCGCGCGCGCGCTCTCGAACTCGTTCCGTGACGCGCCAGCCAGCGGGTCCGGCCCGGGCGCCTCCATCGTTGACGCCGCCGCGAACGCCGTCGGGAACAACGCACGGCGTGCATCGTCCGCTCCTGGCCGCGCCGCGTTAATCGTGATCGTCGGATCCACGAACGCTCCCGTGTCCAGCAGCGTCTGTAGCCAGCTCTCCACCTCCGCCCCATCCGGATCCACCGCCGCCCAGGCGCGGAGCACCGTCAGTGTGTACCCCGGCACTCCGAGCCAGTCGCGCGGATCGATCCGTTGCCCCTGTGGCGCGATGTCCCGGATCAGGCTCTGGTGCAGATGTTCCACACCGCCTATCCCTCGCTCCATCGCGAACTTCGACGACGTCAACCCCAAGTGCCCCGTCACCGGTGCCCGCCCCGCGGCCGCTTCCAGGATCGCGGCCGCGATCGGCTCCTCCACGCTCTCGTAGATCTTGATGCTGCCGGCGCCGTCCTCGTCGATCAACCGTCCCACGACCTCTCGCGCCTCTGCCACCGACTCCAGTGGCTTCGACCCTGCGTCGCCCGACGCTCTCTCGATCGCCGCCCGCATCGCCGGACTGCCCTGCATCTGCGGCTGCATCTGATGCAGCATCGGCCCTGAATACACGACGGTCGGTCCCACAACCTTCCCCGCTTCGATGTCCGCCTGGATCCGCCGCACGGTGCGTGCGTCCCCGCCCACGCCGAGCGTGCCCATGCTCCACGCGGTGCCCAGGTCGCGCACCGTCGTGACGCCGCATCCGACAAGTGCCGGTAGGACCTCCATCCCCAAATTCCAGAGATGTACGTGCATGTCGATCAGGCCCGGCGTGATCCACAGCCCGCCCGCATCGAACCGCTCCGCCGTCGCCTCGATCTGCGGCCCGACCGCCGCGATCCGATCTCCCTCGATCAGCACATCAGCGCGCCGTACGACATCCGATACGCCATCGAACACGGAGCCCCCGCTGATCAGCAGCCGACTGGGGTCGGGCATTCTCGCGCCTCTCTCGTCACAGGATCCGCCCACCGAACGCATCCGCGCTGCCCACCTCCCACCGCCCCGCCGCAACCGTCGCAAAGAAATCTGACACCAGCGCGTTGAATCGATCCGGCTCCTCAAGGTTGATGGCATGCCCGGTTCGCGGAAGAACTTGCAGCGCTGCCGTGGGCATGGTTCGGCGCAGAAAGAGACTTGCCTCCAGACTCGGGTCGTCCTCATCCCCAGCCACGACCAGTGTCGGCACGTGACTCTCGGCCAGCGCGTCCGAGAGTTCCGGAAACGACGGGCGCCCCTTCTGCACACCCCGCAGCGTCTTGGCCGATCCCGGCGTCGCGTGGCCCGCCAGCCCCTCCACGAACTCCGCGAACCCCCGCGGATCCTTCCGGCGCAGCGCGTCGCGATACGGCGACGCCGCATACGCCGCCGCGGCCCTCTCCATCCCTTCGGCCTCAAACCGGCTCGCCGTCTCCTCAACCTCCCCCTGAAACTGTTCGCGTTCGGTCGCCATCGCCCCGTATCCGATCCCCGCCAGAACCACTGCGGATACGAGTCCCGGCTGCCGAAGCGCGAGATGCAGGGTCGCGAACGCCCCCATCGACAGCCCAACTACGTGGGCTGGCGCCAGGTCGAGCTGAGTGATGACCGCGGCGATGTCGTCCGCGGCGATCGTCTGGGAGTAGGCGGAGACCGCCTCCGGCACCTCAGACGGCGGATACCCCCGCGCATTGAACGCCACGCAGCGGTATCGCCGCGAAAAGTAGCGCAGTTGCGCCTCCCAACTTCGCGCGTCTCCCGCAAACTCATGCACGAAGACCACCGGACGCCCGTCGCCGGCCTCCACATAGTGAAGCTGCACCCCGTCCGACATTGCGTACGGCATCGCCGTTCTCCGCTCCTACTCGGCCTCGCGCGACAGCGGATAGCCAAGTGCCGAGGCGCCAGGGACCTCGGGCCCCAGAGCCGTTTCGCAGCACGTTAGACGATCAGGTCCAACTGAGGTCAGGTTGCGCGGACAGATCGACCTTGTCCAGCCCGTGACCTCGGCATCGATCTCGTGTGCGGCGGGTATGCCGGCCCGTGGTCAGCTTCGTCCAGCTTTTCTGACCCTAGTTTCTCACGACCCGTTCGCGGCGCGGTGGGGAACGACCTGTGGCTCCTCTCGAACGCCGAGAACAGGTACCAGCGGCGCGGCACATCGCCCGAGAATGATCCTGCCCAGACCGTTTAAGTTGTATCGTCCGTCCCGCCGGACGGCAGGATCCGGTTGAGCCAACCGAGCGCTCCGTCCAACACCGATGGCAACCCCTTGTACCGGCGCACGTCGTCCGGGAGCGCTGCGAGAGTTGCCGCGAGACGCACCGCTTCCTCCGGGTGGTCACACAAGTCCCGTAGTGGGCGCACGTAGATGCGAATCGTGAACAAGACATCGCCGCTGCGTGGGAGCCGCCGCAGAGTCTGGCGCTCCACCCGTAGCCACAGCCGGTCACCGGCGTTGGCCGCTGTCACCTCTCCCAGAGTCTCGCCGCGGATGTGGCCACGCGGCTGGAACAACGCAGGATGGCTCATCAGGTTCCAGTTCAATCGCCAAACCGGGCGCTCCACCTTGATCCGGTTGAAGAAGCGATCCATGGTCGACTCAAGCTGGGTCCCGTAGTTCGGGATCGGGGCATGAATCGCGCTGACGGAACCTCCCATCTTGTCGGCGAGTGTCCAGCCGGTGGGAAAACACAGAGACGCTCCGACCAGCCGATATTCGCCGCTACCAGGGTCCTCTCGCATGAGACACAAGTCCTCCTGCACCATGCGCCCTGCCAGGTCGAGGGGATGAAGGGTGGCATCGTCCAGAGGCCAGCATCGTCCGGCCGCGACGTGGGTGAATTCAGCGCGGTTGCGACGATAGACCCCGGGAAAGCGGGACGGCAGATGTTCGGTCAGCAATGCCAGGACCTCCTCGGAGCCGGCACGCGCCTCCGGCAGCGCGGCGAAGACCTCCCCGTGACGTTCGCCAAGCAAGCGCTCCTTCTCCCCCAGCTCCGCCGCCGCGAGGTCGTCGATCTCGATCCAGTCGTCAAGATCGAGTGGCGCGAGCCCCATCGACCATCGAAATTCACCGGCCTGAAACGGTGCGTACGTCAGCGCTGGTGTTAACCGCGAGTGCATACGGCGTCTCTCCGGAGTGTTCAGCCAGCGGGCACACCCTAGCGGGCTGGGACGGCGCTATGGGGCGGTGATTGCAGCCCGGCACGACGGCTCTAGCCCGGGACGGGGAACACCCCTCCCTCGAACACAGTGGCACGGATGGGGAGGGCGCCGATCTCGGAGGGGGCGACCTCGAAGGGATCGGCATCGAGAACTGTGAAGTCGGCGCTCTTTCCAGCGGCGATGCTGCCGATCTCACGATCCATGCGCAGCGACCAAGCGGCGTCGATCGTGACGGCGCGCAAGGCGCGGTCGAGCGAAACGCGCTGCTCGGGGCCGTGTATCCGGCCGCTCGTCGATTCGCGAGTCACGGCGGTCTGCACGGCCAATAGCGGCTCAACCGGTCCCATTGGGAGGTCCGAGTGAAGCGAAAAGTTGACTCCCCAACGCTCCAACGAGCCGAGCCGCGTCATCTGACTAGCACGCTCGGGGCCTAACCCTACCTCGGACCAGCGGTCGGCGAAGAGGCGCGCGTAGTAACCATTCGCGGAGACCGTGGCGCCGAGGGCCGCGAGCCGGCGCACCTGATCCTCGCGCGAGACACCAAAGTGCTCCAGGTTGAAGCGGTAATCGAAGCGCGGATGCTTCGCCAACAGCGCATCCAGGACATCGAGTGTGGCGTCGAGGCCCTCGTCGCCGTTGACGTGGTGGTAGATATCGAAACCGGCCCGCCAGTAGGGCTCAATTAGCGCTTCGAGCTCATCGGGCGGCGTCAGCCACTCACCCTGATGACCGTCCAGGTAGCCGGGAGCGCAGAGACACATACGTTGGGAGATGAAGGCGCCGTCACCGAAGGTCTTGACCGCCTTGAGCCAGCGCAGGCGATGTGTACTC
>MPMF02122827.1_pt1 | contig 10773 bp, 8 predicted proteins | sample 1617271 | NCBI WGS metagenome assembly MPMF02 (sample SAMN05944812, study PRJNA350692) | marine metagenome | biome: marine; feature: ODZ; material: water; isolation source: 120 m water sample prefiltered with 30 um filter, filtered on to 0.2 um... | place: Pacific Ocean | collected 2012-04-09... | reverse complement strand
TGTCGCCTTCGTGTCGCTGGGTGACATCGAGTCCAGCATCCTGATCACGATGCTGCTGAAGCAACTCGGGGTTCGTCGCGTCCACTCCAAGGCGCGCAACAACCTGCACCGGCAGATTCTCGAGCGCATCGGCGCCGACCAAGTCGCCTTCCCGGAAGGGGAAATGGCCGTGCGCGTCGCCCACAATCTGGTCGCTCCGAACATGATGGACTATTTCGAATTGCTCGCGAACTACGGCATTGGCGAGGTGCGGGTCCCGCCAAGTTTCGTCGGGAACACCCTGGCCAGCGCCAACCTGCGCGCCCGGCTCGATGTCAGCGTACTGGTCATCAAGCGCGGCTCACAGCTTCTGATCATGCCGGACCTTACCGAGAAGCTGGAAGACGGCGACATCTTCGTCGTCGCGGGTCGTGACTCCGCCATCGCCAATCTCGACACCATCGAGTAGAGGGCCCGCCCCGGTTGATCCGGGGCGATTCACGCCGCCTGTACGTCTTTATCGGTGTGTCAAACTGAGCTCAGTTTGACACTATAACTAGTGGCACAGCATCATGTGCCCACTACATGTTGTGGGGTGTGGCTGGATCATCCGGACGTAGTCGTGTAAGAGCGTCCGGGAGTACCCGGCCACTGGCAACCTGAGATCCGCGGGGAACAGCGTCACTTGATTCGATTGCTCGGACAGTCTCACTACACGACCGACGGTCGTTCGTACTGTATCGAAACCTGCGAGATGCTGCCCCTAGCCGGCCTCTACGATGTCATGTTGTTCGAGATAAGGCGGGACTCCGAAGTCTTCCACATGGGGGTCGCCTTCCCGATGGACGTGTCCGCCCAGATATCGTCCATCGGACTACGATTCGAACAGGGCAACTCGCTGATCGAGCACGGGCTCGCCCAGCTGCGTCGCAAACTTGACCTGGGGGTAGAGGAGGACGGGAGGGTCTTCGAATCATCGATTCGAGGAGGCGCTGCCCGCGCCTTCGGTCCGGCGCTGGGCCGCCGACACTTCGCCTAAAGGCCCGGCGAGGAACGATTCTGTGCACGGTTTTACCGACCCTGTCGCCTTCGGGGTCATTTGCGCGAGAATAGGAACGAAGAAGACGTGGAATTGAGAGAGCGAAGAGAGTTGTTGCCAGAAATCACCGACAACGCCCTGGCCGTTTTGCGCCAGCGCTACTTCCTGAAAGACGCCGTCAACCACCCCATCGAAGATGTCGAGCAGTTCTTCCGCCGAGTTGCGCACGGGGTCATTACGGCCGAGGTCGACGCCGGGTGGACGACTTCCGAAGAAGCTCTGGACCTGGAGGAATCCGCCTACCAGTTGATCCGTGGGTTGCGGTTCATGCCCAACAGCCCTTGCCTCATGAACGCCGGCAAACCAGAAGGCTACAACCAGATGGCCGCCTGCTTTGTGTTGCCGGTCGACGACAGCCTGCGCAGCATTAAACAGGCCGACTTCGACGCCGCCCTGATCCACCAGAGCGGTGGCGGCACCGGCTTCAACTTCTCAAAGATTCGACCCCGTGGCGATTTCGTGCGGGGCTCCGGCGGCGTCGCCAGCGGCCCCATTAGCTTCATGTCAGTCATCGACTACTCGTGTGGCGAGGTCAAGCAGGGTGGCACCCGACGCGGCGCCAACATGGGCATCATCAACGTCGATCACCCGGACATCCTCGAGTTCATCCATTGCAAGAACAAGGACGGCCGGATCTCCAACTTCAATATCTCCGTCGGGGTCACCGACGACTTCATGCGGGCCGTCTCCGCCGACGAAGAATACGATCTCATCAACCCGCGCACCGGCAAGGTCCACGTCGAGCCCACCACCGGTGAAGAACAGCGCCTGAGTGCCGTCAAAGTGTGGAATGAAATGACCGAGAGCGCCTGGCTCAACGGCGAGCCGGGCATCATCTTCCTCGATCGCATCCGCGACACCAATCCAACCCCTTCGGTCGCCGAGCAGAACACCACCAATCCTTGCGGCGAGCAACCGCTCCTGCCCTATGAGGCCTGCGTGCTCGGCAGCATCAAGCTGAGCGCGTATGCCACCGAAGACGGCGAGATCGACTGGAATCTCCTGCGCCAGGATCTGCACCTCTCCGTCCGATTCCTGGACGACATGGTCGAAGCCAGCAGCTTCCCGCTGCAGGCGATCGACGACATCGTCAAGGGAGGCAACCGGCGGATCGGGCTCGGAATCATGGGCTGGGCGGACATGCTGTTCCAGCTGCAGATCCCTTACGACGGTGACCAAGCGGTCGCGCTCGCCGAGCGCGTGATGGAGTTTGTCAACAACGAATGCCGGGCGGCCAGCGAGGCGCTCACCGACGTCCGGGGGCCGTTCCCCAACTGGGAGAAATCCATCTGGCATGAACGCGGCGACAGCCCGCGGCGCAACGCCACGGTGACCACCATCGCTCCCACCGGAACCATCTCCATGATCGCCGGAGCATCCGGCGGCATCGAGCCGCAATTCGCGCTCGTGTACTGGAAGAACGTGATGCGAAACGCCGATAACGAGGCGACCTCGCTCCGCTACCTCAACCGAATTTTCGAAGAGTACGCGATCGAGCACGGCTTCCACGGAGAGGACCTCATCGAGGCGATTGAGGCCAACCACGGCAGCGTCCGCATCGGCCCCGAAACTCCCGCGGCGGCCGCCGCGGTACTTGAGAGAGTTCCGCAGTCCGCGCGCGATATCTTCATCACCGCGCACGACGTCTCCCCCGAGGCGCACATCCAGATGCAGGCAGCATTCCAGCGAAGCACCGAAAACGCCGTCTCCAAGACCATCAATTTCGCCAACAGCGCCACCGTCGCCGACATCGATAGTACCTATCGCCTCGCTTACGACCTGGGCTGCAAGGGTGTGACCGTATATCGCGACGGCAGTCGCCAATTCCAGGTAATGACCACCTCGGCAACCGAGAGCGACGAGGCCGCGACGCCGGCCCCCGTCGCCGAGCCGGGAACGGCCGTCTACCGCGAGCGGCCGAAGATGGTCTCCGGAACCACCTCCTCCGTACCCACCGGCTGCGGTGACCTGTTCGTCACCCTGAACGACGACGAAGCCGGCAATCCGTTCGAAGCCTTCGCGACCCTGGGCAAAGCCGGCGGCTGCGCCGCCGCCCAGACCGAGGCCATCGGCCGCCTAATCTCACTCTCATTACGCAGTGGCCTGTCGGCCGAGCGAGTACACCGGCAACTCCGCGGAATCACTTGCCACCGCCCGATCGGCATGGGGCCGAACCGCACTCTGTCGTGCGCCGACGCCATCGCCAAGGCCATCGCGGCCAAGTACCTCGACAACACCGGCACCTACCAGCCCTACGTAGACGCACAGGGCGAGGGAACATACACCGAACCGGGCGAGTCGGGTCTGCCGGTGGCAGCCCCATCCGGGAACGGCGGCGAGGCCACAGATTCTTCCGAGCCGGTGGGGCGAGTGGTTGCAGTGCAAGAGTCGATGATCGCCGGCAGCGAGATGGTGCCGGTATACGAAGTGGCCCAGGAACGCGGCGCCTGCCCGACCTGCGGCTCCAGCCAGATGTACTTCTCCGAGGGCTGCGTCACCTGCGTAGTCTGCGGCTTCTCCGAGTGCGGATAGCTCCGATCATCCGAACCCGTTAGCCGCGCCGCGCCCGGTTGGACGCGGATGCTCTGGTACACCCCGGCCCGGTCGGACCGCGTCTATACTTCGTGTTCTGGTGGGAATTTCGGAGCCATCACTCGGGCGGTGCCAATGGACGGACAGTCGTTTCACATCTATGCCGATTTCGTGCAGCGCGAGCGCGTCCGGGTTGCGGATTTGCACGATCTCGCCGAAATATGTGATCGCCGTTACGCTGAAGCCTGGTTCGTCCTGATGTCCATGGGGCATGCGGATGCCACCGACGACGACAAAGCCCGGGCCGGCGACGATCTGCAGATCGCCAGTTCCGAGCAGGCCGCCGCCCGCGAGGACGCCGCCGAGGCTGCCCGCCGACTAGCCCTGTACGAGGACTTCCTGATGCAGTGCGCCCCCAGCGCGACCTGAGCAGCGCCTTGCCCAGGAACCCCACCGAGTCGACAACCCGGGCGCCCCTCGGCCGGTAGTCACTGTGCGCCAAACAACCCTGGGAAAGACCGGCGAACGAGTATCCGTCCTCGGCTGCGGGACGATGTGGTTCGCCGACTTGTCCCAGTCCGAAACGAACGCCACCCTCAACCATGCGCTGGACCGCGGCGTGGCCTACATCGATTCCGCGCGCAGCTACGGCGACGCCGAAGTCAAAGTCGGCGAAGCCATCGGCCACCGTCACGACGAGTTCTTCCTCGCCACCAAGACGGACGAGCGGGGTCGGGACGCCGCCGCCGCTCAGATCGACGAGTCGCTCGCTCGGCTGCAGGTGGACTACCTCGACCTCATTCAACTTCACTACGTGAATTACCAGCATGAAATAGAGCAGTTGATGGGAAAAGACGGCGCGCTGGAGGCCGCGGTCTCCGCCCGGGCCGCCGGCAAGGTCCGCTTCATCGGCATATCCGGTCACCGGCCAGAATTCCTGGCAGAGTGGCTGGCCGAGTACGAGTTCGACACCGTGTTGTTTCATCTGAACCCGCTGCAACCGTTCGCCGCTTCCGAACTTCTCCCGACAGCCACCGCTCGCGAAGTAGGGACGATCGCCATGCGGCCGGCGGGATCCGGCGCCGTCCAGGACGCACCCCGGTCACTCCGCTACGTGCGATCCCAGGGAGTTGATGTAGTGCTCTCCGGACTGACGACCCCGGACATCGTCGATGCCAACATAGCCGCACTCGAAGATTCGATCACCGGCGAAGAGAGCCGGGAACTCGCGACCTGGGTTGCCTCGATCGAAAACAACGGCTGCCGGCGCTGCAACTACTGTTCCTGCCCGGTTGGCATCGAAGTGCCCGACATGTTGTTGGCCGAGCCTCTGAATGCCCTGGACGCCTTCTCCGACGCCGGCCGGGCCACCTGGAACAAAGCAACCGCCACGGTGTACAAATGTGAGGGCCACGCCCCCTGCAAGACCACCCCGATCTGTGAGTCGGCCTGCCCTTACGACCTCCCGATACGAAGCACCGCCCTCCGGCTGGCCGCCAGCGAGCAACAATGATTCGGTCCGGACCACATGCGACCGCCTGAACGCTGCGTTGCGCCGCACCGCAAGAAAACCACGAGCCTGCCAGCCTTCAATCTTCGTAGACTCTGTAAGGCTTCCGGTATTGGCTGGCCAAAATTACTAAGGACATTTCTATGCTCTTGAGCCGAAGGCGCTTACTCGCCACGGGAACAATCACCACCCTTGCCGTCCTCGCCGGATGCAACGGCACCCGGGAGGAGGGCGCCCCCTCGACAGAGGTCGCCTCGGCGTCCCCATTGGCGACCCCGAGGCCGCCGGACGGCGGGAAGATCACCATCTATTCGGGGCGAAACGAGAACCTGATGGCGCCGCTTTTCGAGCGGCTGGGGCCCACCGTTGCGTTCGAGGTCGAAGTCCGGTACGGCAGCACCTCGGAGATGGCCGCGACCATCCTGGAAGAGGGCGCCAACAGCCCGGCCGACCTGTTCATCTCCCAGGACGCCGGGGCGCTTGGAGCGCTCGCCCGGGAGGGCATCCTGGCACCGCTGGCGGTAACGACTCTGGAGACGGTCGCTCCTCGCTTTCGCTCGCCCGAAGGCCTCTGGATCGGTCTGTCCGGCAGGGCCCGGGTGGTGGTTTACAACACCGATAATGTCCGGGAGTCCGATCTTCCCTCCTCGATCCACGGATTCACGGACGAAGAATGGCACGGCCGACTGGGCTGGGCGCCCACAAACGGATCGTTTCAGGCCTTCGTCACCGCGATTCGCGCCACCGAGGGTGACGCTGCGGCGCTGGCATGGCTGCGCGGCATCGTCGCCAACGATCCGGTTGTTTTCCCCAAGAACACGCCCATCGTTGAAGCCGCGATAACCGGCGACATCGACGCGGGCTTTGTGAACCACTACTACCTGCTGCGCCAACTGGCCGACCGCCCGGACGTGCCGGCAAAGAACTACTTCTTGAAAGACGGCGACCCGGGCGCTCTGGTCAACGTGGCCGGCGCCGGAATCCTGGCGTCATCCGGCCGGGCCGCCGCGGCGCTCGAAATCGTAGATTTCCTGCTTGGCGTCGAAGCCCAGCGATACTTCGCCGACTCAACCTTTGAGTACCCCCTGATCGCCGGCGTCGACCCGTCGCCCGGCCTTCCACCATTGGACGCCATCGGCACTCCCGACATCGATCTCAGCGATCTCGACGATCTCGCCGGAACCCTGCGATTGCTTCAGGAAGCGGGCGTGCTCTAGCCGATGCGAAGAATTGGCCGCAAGTAGCCCGGCCTTCGAGGCCCCCGCCGCCGACCTCGCGACCAGCCGGGTCGCCCGGAGATTCCCCTACCTTCTGGCCGGCCTGTCCTCGCTGGTTGGCGCGGCCGTAGCGCTCCCACTGATCTATCTGGCCATTCGAGCCATCCAGGGCGGGGCCTCGCCGTGGGAATTGTTCCTGCGAATGCGCACTCTCGAAACGCTGGTTGCGACCAGTGTTCTCGCGATTGCGGTCACCGCCGCCGCCGTCACGATCTCGCTGCCGCTGGCTTGGCTATTCGCGCGAACCGACCTGCCGCGGCGGCGCGCCTGGCTCGTTCTAACAATGCTGCCGCTCGCCATACCCAGCTACGTGGCCGGATTTGCCGTCATCGCCGGTCTCGGCCCCCGGGGCTTCGTCCAGCAGTTCCTGGAGACATTCTTTGGCATGGGCGGCGTGCCGGGACTGACCGGCTTTCCCGGAGCGCTGTTCACCCTTACGGTCATCTCGTTCCCCTATGTCCTCATCACGGCCACGGTCGCGCTCAATCGCATCGATCCCGCCTTCGAAGAGGCCGCCCGGACCCTGGGCAAGGGCCCCTGGCGAACATTCTTCAGCGTCGTTGTTCCCCAGCTTCGACCGGCCCTCACCGCCGGCGCCCTTCTGGTGGCGCTGTACACCCTGAGCGACTTCGGGGCCGTCTCGCTGATGCGCTTCAACTCGTTCACCCAGGTCATCTACACCCAGTACCAGGCATCATTCGACCGCTCCTTGGCAGCGTTGCTCAGCCTGCTGCTGGTGCTCCTGACCGTGGGGGTCCTGGTGCTCGAGCGTCGCACCCGCGGCCGGGCCCGGTTTCACCGTGCCACGGCCGGCGCTCCGCCCCGACGGCGACTCACCGCCCTGGGACGCTGGCAATGGCCCGCCTTGGTGTATTGCGGTGGCGTTGTCGCGATGGCCCTGCTGATCCCGATCGGGACCCTTATCTACTGGTCGGTGCGCGGCGCCAGCGCCGAGGCCGCTCATATCAACATGTGGGCCGCGGCCGGAAACTCCGCCCTAGCGTCCGGTCTCGCCGGTCTGGCTACAGTGGCCGCCGCCCTCCCCGTCGCGGCATTCGCCGCCCGCTACCGCCAGCGGCTGAGTTCCATGCTCGAAGGCATCGTCTACTCGGGCTACGCATTGCCGGGCGTTGTGCTGGCGCTTTCGCTCGTCTTCTTCGCCGCCAACTACGCGCCAATCGTGTACCAGAGCCTGTTCCTCCTCGTGTTCGCCTACGTGGTCCGCTTCCTGCCCGAGGCCTTTGGAGCGATCCGGGCATCGTTCTTGCAGGTCAGCCCGCGGTTGGAGGAGTCCGCGCGGGCGGTCGGCCGCCGGCGCCTCTCCGTGGTGCGGACCATCACCCTGCCGTTGATTCGCCCCGGCATCCTGGCGGGCGGGGCACTCGTGTTCCTTACCGCGATGAAAGAATTGCCGGCTACCCTCTTACTGGGTCCGACCGGTTTCCCTACCCTCGCCACCCAGATCTGGTCCGCTACCGATGAAGGATTCTTTGCCGCCGCTGGCCCGGCCGCCCTGCTACTGGTAGCTTTGGCATCACTACCCATGATTTTCCTGTTCCCGAAGATTCAAGACAGTCGATGAAGAAATCTGCAATTAGTTGTGAAGATGTCGACAAGCGGTTTGACGACACCGTTGCCGTCCGCGGGCTGAGCTTCGACCTTCAGCCCGGGGAGCTACTGAGCCTGCTCGGGCCCAGTGGCTGCGGCAAGACCACCGCGCTTCGTCTGATCGCCGGATTCGAGACCCCCGATAGCGGCCGCATCTTCGTTGGCGGGACCGAGGTCGCCGGTCCGAAAACTAACCTGCCGCCCGAGCGGCGGCGGGTGGGCATGGTCTTCCAGGATTACGCGCTGTTTCCGCACATGTCGCTACGGGAGAATGTCGCCTACGCCCTCAACGGCAATTCCGATGATCGGGTCGCCGAACTGCTCGGGCTGGTGGGCCTGGCCGGGCTCGACGAACGGATGCCCCACGAGCTCTCCGGCGGAGAACAGCAGCGCGGCGCCCTTGCCCGCTCGCTGGCTTCCGAACCGCAGGCAATCCTGCTGGACGAGCCATTCTCAAATCTCGACGCCGCCCTCCGTGCCCATGTCCGGGCCGAAGTCCGGGGAATTCTCCGCGCCGCCGGCGCCACCGCCGTCTTCGTCACCCACGACATCGAAGAGGCCCTCAGCCTTACCGATCGCGTCGCGGTGATGTTTGACGGGCGGATTGAACAGATCGCGACCCCGCGCGATCTGTACCGACAACCGGCGACCCGACGTATCGCCGAATGGCTGGGCGACGCCAACTTCCTGCCCGGTCGCGCGGACGGCTCTCGGGTCGAATGCGAACTGGGCCGGCTGCCCTCGGACCAGGCGATCAACGGGCCAGTCGACGTCATGGTCCGCCCCGACTGGCTGACCATCGCCACGGCCGAGCCGGGAACGGGCGCGGTGGTGGACCGAATCTTCTACGGGCACGATCAACTGATCCGGGTCGCCCTCGACTCCGGCACCACCGTCCAGGTGCGGGTGCTATCCGACGACGAGTTCCTTCCCGGGCAGCGAGTCACGGTGGGATGCCAGGGACCGAACGTTGTCTTCCAACCGGGTCCCGCCGACGATGCTGATTCTCGCTGACCCGGCCCATCGCGATCACAATCCCGACCCCGATCGTGGCTACCCCGAGATTCCCGGCCGGGTAGCGGCAATTCGCGACTCCCTCTCGGCAGGCGGATTCGCGATTGAGGAGTACCACCGCACCGCACCGGAAGTCCTGCGCTATATCCATCCACCGGAGATGTTCGCTTACCTGGAAGCTTTCAGCGCGGCAATCCCGAAATCCGCAACCCGCTACCCTGAAATTCACCGGATTTCCGCCCTCCCCGACCCCGCCCGCATGGGCTGGCCGCCGGGCCTGGTGCGCGGTCACTGCTTCGATCAGACCCCACTGGCCACTGGCACCGCCCGGGCCGCGCTGGCCACGGCCAATCTCTCCGTCGAGGGTGCCGAACGTCTGCTTCGCGGCAACCTTCGCGTCTACTGCCTCTGCCGTCCACCGGGGCACCATGCCGGCTCCGACTTCTTCGGCGGCTTCTGCTACCTCAACAACGCCGCCCTGGCCGCCCAGCGGTTGTGCCGGGAGGGGGCGGTCGCGATCCTCGATATCGACTACCACCACGGAAACGGAACGCAGGAGATCTTCTACGTCCGCGACGACGTCTTCTACGCCTCAATCCACGCGCATCCCGGCTACGCCTACCCGGGCTTCAGTGGCCACGCCGAGGAAACCGGCTTCGGCGCCGGCGCCGGCCACAATCACAACCGACCGCTCGGCCCGGGCACCGGAGACGGCGAGTTCTTGCCCGAGCTCAGCGGAGCCCTTGAACGCATCACCGACTTCCAGCCTGAATTCCTGATCGTCAGCCTGGGAACAGACATTGCCGACAGCGATCCCATCGCCGACTGGCGAGTGTCCGCCGGCGGGTTCAGTCGGGCCGGGAAGATGATCGCCGGGACCGCGTTGCCGACGCTGGTGATCCAGGAAGGCGGATACTCACTGAGTCGCATCGGCGGCGACGTCACCGCGTTTCTAGAAGGATTCCGATAGGCGTGGATTACGCCTCGGCGGCCATCCTGGCCTTGAGTTCGGCGATCCGCGGGATACCGGTTGGGTCCACTTCGTTCAACATCGCCAGGTAGTACGACACAAAGTCCCCGAGGATCACCAGCGACATCGCCTGACTGAGCCGGTCATCGCCCTCTGCCTCGACGAACATCACCGGAATTCCGGTTTCCTCAACCAGTTGTCCACCGAACCGACCCTGGCGCCGCGTGCGCGAGCCATCCACCCCGGCGGTCAGCACCAGCACATGCAGCAAGTCGGCCGCCGCCGCCGGTAACCCGATGCCCTGAATCGTGTTGTGATTGAACTCGGGCAATTCGTCGATTACCGCCCACTGCTCCGCGTTCTCGTTGAACTGCGCCTTCCAGCGGCCCGCCACCGGACCCAGGACCGCCGATCCCACCACCACCGGGAGGCGTCCGGCCAGCGAGCGAGCCAGTTGCTTGGCCGGGTTGTCCGCCTCGGGCACTCCCACGTCGAATTTACGAACCTGCTCCGCCGCGAACCCCGGCAGTCGCTCTGCCGAATCCTTCATGCCGTCCACGAGCCCGGCCGCCTGCATGATTCCGAGGAGGAGCATCATCGACTCCGCCATCGCGGCTCGGGGCATCCCCCGGGTCTGGATTCGCCCGGCGGGCCCGTCGATCTCGTCCAGCAACCGCCCCCCGCCGCCCAGTGCCACCAGCTTCGCCTCGCGGTCCGTGGCATCACGAAATGCAGCCAGCGTCTCCCCGGTTGTGCCCGAGTAGCTGGACAGGACCACCAGGGT
>MPMF02064497.1_pt1 | contig 10781 bp, 9 predicted proteins | sample 1617271 | NCBI WGS metagenome assembly MPMF02 (sample SAMN05944812, study PRJNA350692) | marine metagenome | biome: marine; feature: ODZ; material: water; isolation source: 120 m water sample prefiltered with 30 um filter, filtered on to 0.2 um... | place: Pacific Ocean | collected 2012-04-09... | reverse complement strand
CCTCTTCAAGTTTCTCTACCGTTTGTTGGTGGAGCATGGCAACGCCCACACGGATGACAATCCATCCTGGCAAATCAGCAGCTAGTTGTTTGAATCGGTTCTGGCGGTTTACCTTCGCGATCAGGATCAGGTCGATCGCGGCTTGCGTGCCGGTTAGTGTGATCGGGGCTCTTTGATCTTGAGAGCTGGCTGGCCCGCCGCTATGCGGACAGTTCGTGGGGTACTAGGAAAAGAGTGCGGCAGGAGCCTATACTGGGGCCGACAGGAACGCGATACCATAAAAAAAGAGAGTTCCTGCTCGCCGGGACAGGAACTCTCAAAATAGGCTGTCCGAATTACCAAATATTTTTGGAGTCCGGAGACCCACAGCCGTAGACTTGGTATCGGAGCGAACGGTGTTCTAACTTTACCCGGCTCATGGGCTGGCTCTTTGAGATGCTGAAATGGGAACAGTGTCGAGGTCATCGGCGGTATAAGCGGTACGGTTTAACATGGCTTGTGGCGGATGATTGACGTTGGACAAACAGGCCAACGAGGAGATGTTGGACGTGATTGAAAAGAAGCTTGCCAAACTCGTGCTCGAGGACGGTACGGTCTTTACGGGCCAGGCGTTCGGTGCGGAAGGAGAAGTCGATGGTGAGGTCTGTTTTAACACCTCTATGACCGGTTATCAGGAGATCCTTACCGATCCGAGTTATCGTGGTCAGATTGTCACGATGACATATCCCCAGATCGGAAACTATGGAGTCAACCAAGAGGACCGGGAAAGTGAACGGCCCCATCTGGCCGGTTTTGTTGTTCGAGAAAATAGCCGTATTCGCAGCAATTTCCGCTCCAGCGAAGATCTCGGGGTATACCTGAAGGAGTGGGGCGTTGTGGCGATCGACCGGATCGATACCCGGGCCTTGGTGCGACATATTCGCAGCACCGGGGCCATGAAAGGGGTACTCTCGACGACCGATCTGGACGAAACAAGCTTGGTCACCAAGGCCAAGGCGAGTCCAGGGCTGGTCGGTCGCGATCTGACGCGGGAAGTCATGCCGAGTGAGACGTACAGTTGGAGTGAACCGCTCAGCAGTTGGTCTCGGCTAGAATCTGATCCGCATGTGGAGGTAGAGCGTGGGGACCAGAGTTCTTTACCGCATGTTGTTGCCCTCGATTACGGTATGAAGTGGAATATTCCCCGGCATCTAGTCAGTTGTGGTTTTCGTGTGACGATTGTTCCCGGCTCGGTTTCGGCAACGGAAGTCCTCGCGCTTGGTCCGGATGGTATTTTTCTCTCCAACGGACCTGGTGACCCGGAACCGCTGGGTGGAGCAATCGAGACAATTCGCGATATATTAGGCAAAAAACCAATTTTTGGAATCTGTCTCGGACATCAGCTCTTGTCGCTTGCCTGTGGGGCGAAGACATTCAAGATGAAATTCGGACATCGCGGAGCAAACCAGCCGGTGCAGAATTTAGCGAGCGGGAGCGTGGAAATCACCTCCCAAAACCACGGTTTTGCAGTTTTGGAGGATTGTCTGCCGGAGATTCTTGAGGTTACGCACCGCAACTTGAATGACGGAACCATCGAAGGCATCCGACATCGGCAGTTGCCCGCCTTCAGTGTGCAGTACCATCCTGAGGCTTCGGCCGGCCCTCACGACAGCCAATATTTGTTCGATGTTTTCAGCGAGATGGTGGGCAAGTCCCTCATCCAGGTCTAAACAGCAGAGTATCTTTCAGCAGCCTGCCAACGCTTGGGCAATGTCGCTTGGGCAATGTCGCTTGGGCAATGTCGCTTGGGCAATGTCGCTTGGGCAATGTCGTTCGCCCCTTCCATCTTGCCGCTTCTCGGATGTGGCAATCTTGATCGGTTGTGGGTGTCTCTCTTTGCCTGCAAAAACGGGTCAAAAAGTGATCGCCGGAGAGCCCGGGAAAAATCGCATCAAAGACGCTCATATGTCAAACTGTGGATTTATGGTGGACCTTGCGGGTGGGGTCAACAGGGGGTTTTTGTTGGAGTACAATATTCGCAGTAGCCACGGGGACCGCGTATCGTACACCCCCGAGTATTTAGGAAACGCATGGTGGCGTTTCCGCACCTAATTTTGAGGAGAGTTTATCTGTCATGAACACGAAATGGATCCTGTTACCAATGACGCTGTTTGTTTTGGGGCTCGTTGTAGCTCCCGTCGCATTCTCAGCCGAGGGGCAAGCAGAGCGTGAGGTCAGTCTACTTGCGGTTGCTGATGAGGGCGCTGCCGATACGGACTGCGAGAAGGATGTTGCTGATGAGTGCTGCGAGAAGCCTTGTATCACCTATCGCCAACGGGGCCGTTGTCGCAAAGTATGTTGCGGTTGCGATCCACCTACCAAGACCACACTCAAAGTGGATGACCCCTGCTGCTGCAAAACCTGCTACGACATTCCCATCTGCCTGCCTGCCTGTTGCAAAGGCGACCCGTGTGTCAAAGGCCGTTGCGGCATCTGCTGTAAGGGAGTTGTTGTTTATGAGTGGTGTTGTGGTTACAAGGTAAAGGTCGTCATCAAGAAGTGTGGCGATATTGTGGTCACCAGCTACCGCTGCTGAGTCGCACAATGCGATTTCTAAAATTTTCGGGCGTGAGAGACCAAACGGTTTCTCACGCCTTTTTTCTTTGCCGCTCACTATCAAAATTCAAAGGAGAGATCACAATACAGCTGAAAACGAGACGGCAATGGGGTAGCCAGAGCAGTGATGCATCGAAAAAAAAATAACAAAAAGCTGACAGCAACCGGCAGGAAAAGCCCCACCCCGTCGGGATTCAGGCCGATCGTTCTCGCCTGGGTCATGTGTACCCTCACAGCGCTACTGGGCGAATTGGCCATGCTCGCCCTCATTCTACTCCGGGCGATTGTCGAACCCTCCGAACGCCTAGGGGCATTGGCGGTGATTCTGGTGCTGACGGCCGCATTTTCCGGAATGCTCGGTTTGACCATGCTGCCCTTTGTTCTGCGGAGCGGCCGGGAGAGAATTCCCCGGCAGGCAGTCATTGTATCTGTGGCGATCAGTCTCTTGCCGCTGCTGGCTCTCGTCGGTCTGTTTCTAGGTGCCAGCGGCAATTAAATTCTGGTAAAGCCCCAATGAATTGCCGGTAAAGACCACCGGTAAAGACCACCGGTAAAGACCATAGAGTAACCGCATACTGAGGCGGGGATCATTTTTCGCCCGAGATAGTTTCGGCAATGTTTCGCGAATGATCCCGCACGCGTGCGTACGCATTGAGTGCGGCCAGATAGGCCACGCTCACTTGCGGTCGAATATTCCCACTAGAGAGGTCGTCCAGGTGCTTGCGCCGGAGCGCCTTGAGCAAATTGCGTATCCTCAGATCAATCGTTTCCAGTTTGGCCATCACATCGATATTACGGTGTTTGAGAGAATCGTTGACCATTTCAAGATGTTGCTCCAGGATTTCGTGCAACTCGAGCAGATCTTTTCTTTGTTCTGGAGTAAACCGAAGTTCGACATCACGTAGTTTACGGTCGAACTTGTCGAGGTTGGCCAGATAGTCACTGACAGATTCATACTCATCCGCCATCCGCAGTTGGCGCCGGGCTTCTTCGGCTGCCGCGTGCGGTACGTTGCCGGACAAAAGTGATGTAATAAAAACCGAAAGTTCATCATGGACCGAATCGAGCACGCGCTCTCGATGATGAAGCCTCTCGGCTAGGGAACGGTCTCGATCATCTTGAGCGTAAAGTGTTTTGAGCCAGTCCATCATCTTGACGCAGCCATCCCCCATCTTCTCGATTTCCTTTTGCGATTGCTCAATCGCCAGCAAAGGAGTTTCCAGGATCCGGATATCGAGATCTGTCAGGTGCGGTTTCTCTTTATATGCCTTTGCCGGTACGAATTTCTCCAGCAGTTTCACGAATAGTGGCAAAAAGGGAAGAAACAGGAGCGTATTGGTGATGTTGAATATCGAGTGCGTTGCAGCGATCGTCGCGGTGGTGTTGTAGGTCTCTTTGCCGTCCACCATGATGACTTTGGTGACATCATCGCCAATGACCCATTGCACGAGATCGATGTACCAATGAAAGATTGCCGTGATCCAGAAAACACCGACGAGATTGAAGATGATGTGGAAATAAGCTGCCCGGCGAGCATTGGTGGTCGCTCCGAGCGAGGCGAGACAGGCCGTGACGGTTGTGCCGATGTTTTCACCGAGGACAAGGGCAGCCGCAGTGGGATAGCTGATGACTCCCTGCGAAGCGAGTGAAATGGTGATGCCGAGGGTTGCCGAAGACGATTGGACCATGATCGTGAGCAAACAGCCGATGAGGGCACAGCCCAATACCCCAAAGTAATCATTGGCCTGGAAACTCTGGAACCAACTCTCAAAGCTCGGATGCTCTTTGATCAGGCTGCAGGCATCTTTCATGAGTTCGAGACCAAAGAAGATCATCCCAATTCCCATGATCACCATGGCCCAGAACCGTAAACGATCCCCTTTGGAAAAAAGATATGTAATGGCTGCGGCCCCCAAAATCGGCAGTCCATACTTGCCGATCTTCAGCACCAGAATCCATCCGGTAACGGTGGTGCCGATGTTGGCTCCCATAATGACGCCGAGGGCTTGGGAAAGCTGCATGACCCCACTGTTGACGAAGCCGACGACCATCACCGTCGTGATTGAACTCGATTGAACCACACAGGTGATGACCACTCCGACACCGGTTGCCAGAAACCGGTTGTTGGTCGCCAGGCTAATGAGCCCGCGCAGGCGTGAACCGGCAACGGCCTGCATGCCGTCGGACATCGACTTCATGCCGAGCAAAAAGATGCCCAGGCCACCGATAAGCGTAAAGATCAGCTTAGTGAGGACCGCCAGTTCCACGTGGAATTATTCCCGGGGATGTGGATTCTATATTCGCAATTCGCGGCTGAAAAATGAATCAGGAGTGTGATTCTAACGGCCACAAGTTTGTTTGCAACGCCGTCAAACCAAAGGAAAATGGCCATACGCGGTGAGGATCGATTTTTGCCCTTCCAAACGCAGAAAAATTTCTCTCGCGCTCAAAATCAGAGCGACCAAACACGGGCTTATTTTTCCGCCAGTAATTCTCGGATGCGGGGTTCGAGGTTATCGAGCGGCTCGCCCTCTTTACCGTCTTCAAAAAGAGGGCTGAAGCGAAAGCGCAGTTTTCCCTGACGGTCGTAGAGTGTGAAGTAGGGGATGGCATCGGGGATCCCAAAGGCCTCGACGACGTCCTCGACATCGGGATAGTTGCTGATAAGGTTGTCGAATGTGGCGCCATTCTGGGAGAGAAACTCGCGGGCCCTTTGTTTGTCGGAGAGTTGGTCAAGGCTCATAGAGACAACCGCAAATCCCTGGCTATGTAATTGCCGGTAGAGGCTCACCGTATGGGGAAACAGGGTCCGGCAGGGAGGACACGTCGTGGCCCAGAAGTCGACCAGGACCACCTCACCGGCATGTTCGGCGATCACACGATCAAAGCCGGCTCGATCGACGGGCTCAATGGTGATTTGGGATGTATTTCGACCTGCAAGGTTGTCGTTTGAGTTAGCGGGTCCCTGGCGATAGGCATCACAACCAAGGGCCAGCATCCCTATCAGGAGGCTCGCTGCAAGCGATAGCACATTAGGTCGCATGATGGTTGTCCTCAAAAAAATAGGCGGGTGGGGAAGAGGGTTTTTTGTGTTCTGCCATACCAATTTCTTCTGTACCGATTTAGTTGTCTACCGCCTGCTGCTCATAGGCTGTGCGATAGTAGTCAATGCTTTTAGCAATACCCTCTTCAAAGGCGACTTGTGGTTCGTAGCCCAATTGTCGGCGTGCGGCAGAGATATCAGCAAGGCTCTCGAGAATATCGCCGGGTCGCGGGTCGGTAAACTCTGGCTTTACATCGGTGTCGAGATATTTATTGAGTACCGCAAGCATCTCCAACAGCGTCACGCTACGACCGGCAGCGACATTGAAGCTTTGGCCGGCCACGCCCTCGGCATCGGCGGCAAGAAGATTGCCATGCACCACGTTCTCAATAAACGTGAAATCGCGAGATTGCAATCCATTGCCAAAAATCACCGGTTGGCGATTTTCAAGGATGGCGGTGATGAACAGCGGAATCACTGCAGAGTAAGGACTATCCGGATCTTGTCTCGGGCCAAAGACATTGAAGTATCGCAAGGCAACGGTTTCAAATCCGTAGGTAGCCGTGAATGCGTGACAATAGTATTCTCCGGCAAGCTTGGCGGCACCATAGGGGGAAATGGGATCGGGTACATCGGCTTCGCTTTTTAAACTGTTCGATTTGTCTCCATAGAGACTGCTCGACGCGGCATAGACCAATCGCCGCACCCCGGCCCGACGGGCAGTATCGAGCAGAGTGACGGTTCCAGTCACGCAGGCCGCATTCGTGTCCAGCGGCGCTTCGACGCTGCGTGGGACCGATGCCAGGGCCGCTTGGTGGAACACGCAATCGACCCCTTCGACCGCTTGGGCCACAGCATCTGCATCAAGTACATCGGCTTCGATGAACTCTACAGAATCGGCGATATGCGCCAGATTGCTCCGATGGCCGGTACTGAGATTATCCAAAACCCGGACTCGGTCGCCTCGCTCGACTAGGGCCGTTGCAATGTGGGAGCCGATAAATCCAGCACCTCCGGTGACAAGAAAAGTACGCATTCGCAGGATTTCCTTCAGGTCGGTTTGTCTCGAGAAACAATATTTTGAGGGGATTGGGACCAATCACCGTAAAGGACGCAGCCTCTACAAGTTTACGTGGGGGATGGGTGTTTGTCATCCCAGGCCAGAAAGGGTCTGTGGCGATGCAACATTTACCGCAGTGAAGAGGTGCTCCAGAAGAGGTTTCGGAGCAAAAGGAGTTGGTCACCGCTCCACTCTCTCCGCTCAAGCGGTATTCGTGGCGGGTAATGTCGTGATGCAGCCGATGGGTGTTCCGCCCCAGGCCATAATTTGACGGTGGGTGCTTTTGGCCCAGCTTACAGATGTCAGAGCAAGCCGCAGGAGAAACAACGCTCCTCCCGAAAAAAGTGTAAGCTGATGGAGGGTTTCTCGATTCACGTTGCCACCATCGATAACAATCAAACCAAAATGTACATTCATCAGTTCCAATTGGCTTTGAAAATCTGATTTCAAGATGGATGGTTTTCCTAGCGAGAGTGGCATCAGACAGAGGCCAGGATGGTTCGTTTGTGTGATCGAGCTTTGCCAGTCGTTGTTGGATTTTGTAGGCCGTTTTGTTGCTGTCCGTCCAAAACCATGGAAATATTTTTTGAGTCGTCCGTCGCCCGCGTCGATCGCAAGGACCGGATCCTCACTGATTTCAGCCAGAGCGACCAGCAATTGTCCTAGAATGTCGACCGTATCGGAATATCCATCCTCAGAGAGCAACAGTAGCGGGCCTGCCGTTTTGGGAAGGTGCGCAAGTAAGTTGTGGCACGTGCGGTGATACTCATTTTCCGGTGCAGGTGCAGATAGAAACTGCGGCGATTCACCGAATCGATGGAGAGGCGCATCAACAGTAGGTGCTGCGGAACGATCGAGAGGCAGTTGGCGTGCAGCTTTGGTGACCGCCTGCTCGCCGCAAAATTCCGGTTTTTCGGAGAGGCCGGGCGACTGGGCCTCTACAGGCAAAGCTTCCGTTGGCTCCTTTGCCCTGCCGGCACCGGTCGCGGCAAACGCCGCTGCCTCGGTTTCCACCTGTTTGAGTACGTCATTGAGTTGCATCATTGCGGATATCCACTCTCCGCCAGAAACTGCGAAGAATTTGGAGTGTTGCAGTCGTAGAGTCTGGCCAACAAATCCCGATAGTCACGTTGTCGCACCGGAATCATGGGATGCTCTCGGATCTCGGGCCATGGCTTTTTCTCTGCCGGAGACTGCAGAGAAAGCGCATCTGCCAATATGTGTTTCTCGACCGTCTCTTCAGGCAATGACCCGGAGACATCGGTTGCCTCAAGCGGCTCGCTCGGCTGCATCCGACCGGTTGCCGTTGCCTCGAACGATTCGTTGGGAAAGTTTGCAATGCCTTCCGGGGCGCGCTCGCCAATGTCCAATCTACCCTCGGGGGCGATTTGTATGATATTGTTCGCCTCCACCCCTACGAATTGGTCAATCGTGATCTTTTCGCAGCAAGGCACTTCGCTGTGCGGGGGCGCTTCGGTTGCGTCTGCCGATAGTTCGGTCTGTTCGAAAACAGCATGCTCGGCAGCCTCTATGGGTGCGGCAGTCTTTGCGCCCATAGTACGATCCACAGGTGATTCGGTTTCGATATCCAATTCTGTGCTTGGAGAAACGTCTAGAGGAGTGTCGGTGATTTCAATCGCCGCGCTTTTGCCGATAGCGCCATCAATTTGCACGGGGTCTGTTTCCATTTCTGCAACGGCGACCGAATCTCCATCAAGGCTGCCAAACTCGATAACGGCTGTGTGGGTCTCTGGGTTTTGATCCTCGCTGGAAGCGACCGTGCCACTGCCGGTCGGCAGAGGAAGCTGCTGCAAATCTGCCCAGGCAGCATCGATTTCGGTTTCTGTTAGCTGCCTGCAAGACGTGCTGGCCGCTAAAACTAACGCCTGATCGCAAAGTTGGTTGATCAATCGTGGACAGCCAGTCGCATGCCGGTGGATTGCCCGCAGCGCGGTTTCATCCCATAGGTCGCCGTCTCCGCCAGCACCGGCCGTTTGTGCCCGTACATATTCGCTCGATTCCTTTGCAGTGAACGGTTCGAGATAACAGCGGGCGGAAATCCGTTGATTGAAAGAAGCCATTCTCGGTTGTGCAAAGCGCTCTTCGAGTACCGGCCCGCCCGCCATGATCAAACGGATCCGGGGATTTCCATTCCGCACCATATTGGTAAGCAGTCGCAATTCTTCAAATAAACGAGGCGGCATCGTATGGGCTTCGTCGGCGATTAGCAAGATGCCGTTTGGATGGGCCCCTTCCGGATGCAGGTGGTCAATCAGCGAGAGTCGCAATTCGCCTTCTTGAAGGCGGCGATGGGGGGCTCCTAATTGATACAGCAGGGCTTGAAGAAGTTCTTTGCAGGTGGTCAATCGCAGGTTGGCCAAAAGCAGCGGAGTTAACTGGCCAGAAAAATGTTCCGCCAGCACCTCACAAAGAAGGGTCTTCCCCATACCGGTTGCCCCGATGAGGAGTCCACATCCCTCGGCCCGTTCGATACAGCGGGTTAGTTTGCTCCTGGCACTTTCAATGGCTGCAGCAGGAAAATAAAGACTCGTTTGTGGCGCAGCAAGAAAAGGACGTGAGGAAAATCCAAAAAAAGACTCGTACATCATTTAGCTCCATGGAAGTTTTACGAGGTGTCGCACAGCGTCAGCTAACGCGGAGACAGGTTGGCTGAGAAAATGGTTGGCAAAACTTTTGTCGAGCACAGATGCCAAAAGGACGGCAAGGAGCATCCCGCACAGAATCCATTCGCTCATCGATAACAAGACGTCAAACAATTGTGATCGGGCCGCTGGCGGACTTTGCCGACGTGGATTTGATTCCCCAATGGTTCCTAGCAGCGGTACTTTCCAGAAGGTTTTGGCCATCTGGTTGGTCTCGACCGTGGCAGTTCGGCCGTTACTGTATACGGCGCAAATCGCGGCTATCACACCGGCAAGACTGGCCGAAAGAAACGTGACTAAAGGGGTGGTGCGGTATGTTCGCTCGGTGCTCGAGGCGGGAACGATGTGCCAGGCGGTTTCCCCAATCGCGATCTCTTGGGCAAAGGCACGATTTTCAAATCGCTTACAAGTCAGCCAGTTGCCAAGATGGTTGACAAAAGCGATGGAGGTGTCGGGATTGTTGCTGGTGAACGAAAGAGAAAAATTGACAAAGAGGGGTGTGGAATCGGGCTGTATTCGAAGAGCAACTTGGTCCCTTAACCGCGCTACATCGAGACTCTTTGCGCCAGGGATGCCATCCCGACACAAATCGGCGGCGGTCTGCTCGAGGGGAAGCGCGCGACAGATTGTCTGCTGTAGGCGCAATCCGTCAGACCAGGGGTTTTGTCGGTTGCTGCAGACCGCAGTCAATTGTGCTACGGCGACAAACCGATCTGAATGCAGTCTGCCAAAAGCCAATACCAGCAGAAACGCTGCCAAACCGAGTGTGATGGCAATGTATCTGCCGCTCCGCTGCGGACTATGTTTGTCCGACAGATGCCGTTTTGTTTTCGATCTGCTAGCAGTCATAGAGTGTTTGTACTGGAAGGTCTGACGAGATCACTAAAAATAGAAAGACTTATCCTCCATCGTTCGACATCGACCTGACTAGAACGCAACTTGAGAGCGAACAGACGGTCTTGAAAGCTAGCACTGCATGCCTGGAAAGGGAGTTAATGTGCGTTAGCTGCGCACTTGGAATTGGGTCTTTTCAGCCCTATAATCCGACCTGAAATGAGTACGTGGAACTCGGTCCATCAGGTGAGGTGCAACGCGAATGTTTCAAGTCAAAATTTGTGGTATCCGCGATGTATCGGATGCTCAGAGTGTGGCTGCGGCGGGTGCCGATGCGATCGGCCTCAATTTCTATCCCGAGAGTTGCCGCTACATATCGATGGAAACGGCAGAAGAGATTGTCGCGAGCTTGCCGAACGGTTTGGCCCGTGTGGGGCTCTTTGTCAACGCCACGGATGACGAAATCTGCCAGCGCTTTGATCAGTTGGGACTCGATTTTATCCAGTTGCACGGCGATGAGCCGCCGGAATTTCTTTTGAGTTTGGGGGGGCGGCCGGTGATCCGTGCCTTCCGGCTCGGGCCGAGT
>MPMF02210247.1_pt1 | contig 10790 bp, 10 predicted proteins | sample 1617271 | NCBI WGS metagenome assembly MPMF02 (sample SAMN05944812, study PRJNA350692) | marine metagenome | biome: marine; feature: ODZ; material: water; isolation source: 120 m water sample prefiltered with 30 um filter, filtered on to 0.2 um... | place: Pacific Ocean | collected 2012-04-09... | reverse complement strand
CAACGGAACTGACTGTCCCCGTTTACGATGCTGGCTTCATGCAAGGCGTCACGGTCAGTGAGCAAATGCGGACGTTTCACGGCAGCCTATTTCGGCTCGACCGGCATTTGGAGCGGCTCAGCAATTCTCTGGCGATCGTCGGGTTGGAGCACAAGGTGGCGATCGGGCATCTGGCCGAGTGGGCGGTCGAACTGGTCGCGCGGAATCATGCCTTGTTGGAACACGGCGACGATCTGGGCTTGTCGTTATTCGTCACGCCCGGGCCCTATCCAACTCTAGCACCAGCAGGTGTAACTGGGGCAACCATCGGAATGCACACATACCCAATTCCGTTTCATCAGTGGGTTGATCTCTACGATCAAGGTCAGCCGCTTGAGGTCACCGACATCCGACAAGTTCCCGACGCTTGCTGGCCCGTGGAACTGAAGTGCCGCAGTCGGATGCATTACTATCTGGCCGATCTCCACGCGCGGCGGAAAGACCGCGCAGCGCGCGCGCTGTTGCTCGATGCAAGCGGATATGTGGCCGAGGCTTCGACAGCAAATCTTGTAATCTATCGGCGTGACGAAGGTCTCGTGTCGCCGCCGCGCGAGAAGATCTTGCCAGGAGTCAGTGCGGCTATGCTAAAGACGTTGGCTGCCGACGCTAACGTCCCCTTCAATCATCGTGAAGTCACGATTGACGACGTGCTCTCCGCTGACGAAGCCATGCTCAGTAGTACGTCGCCCTGTCTGTTACCTGTACGTTCGTTGAATGGCCAAGAAATTGGCACGGCCGGGCCTGGACCCGTTTTTTGTGATGCCATCGAGCGGTGGAGCGATCGGGTCGGCGTGGCGATTGTCCAGCAGGCTCGCACGTTTGCCAATCGTTGAATAGTCGCTCCGTTCGGGTGGAGGCTCTCCACGACCGTTCAGCTCGCTCGGGCCTTTTGACGTTGCGCGCTCTTTGTACCGCGTTCTTCCCGCTCGACTGATTTTTCGATCTCGTCGTCGAATAGCCCACGTATCTCGAGGCATTACGTCTCTGTGTTCTCGGTTGCGGCCCCGCCTTCGCGGCGGGCGGTGGCATTGGCGCTTTCCTCGACGCGTGCGGGCAAATCGAAAAGGTCAGGCCGGAGGTTGTCTTGTTCGAGGTGTCCGACTTGCCAACCTGAGCTCACCGAGCGAACGACGACTGCGATGCTTCTGTTGAAGTTCCCCTCCATTGTCAACACTTCATGACGCTCCGCGTCGTACGCCAAGAGCATGAACGTGTGGCCCGGCATCCGCACGTAATCGGCGTGAATTGGAGTTTCTTCAGTGATTGTTTTGATGTTACTGCCGTTGCGATAACGCCCGTTGAAAATTCGACCGAGATTCGCTCGGCCATAACTTGCTCCAACGGTGCATGAACCAGTCGCCCAACGATAGTAATCATGACAGTCCATCGAATACTCGCCGCATCGGCTCCAACCGCGCTGAGTGCAGTACCACTCGCGGAACGTCCGCATAACGATATGTTGACGAGCCTTCTCGATTGGGGATTCGCCCGACGTCGCAACATAGTAAGGAGTCGGTACGCGGCCGATTGCGGATTCCGCATCATATTTCGCTGACTTACGATGCAGATTCACAAAGAGTCGGTAAACCGTTCCAGGCTCGACAATCGCCTCGTCCAAGTCGTCGTTTGTCACGTCGATCACGCCGCGAGTGTATTTGTCATCCGAACCGTGTGTGAGTGAAACGGGGTAGTGCAGTATGTGCGTTGTCTCTGGCTTACTCACGTCGGTGAGCTTCACCTCGGCAACCAGTTGCTGCTCGTCATTCTGAAACTCCTCGTCGTGCAACATCAAGAACACTCGTACCTTTTCTGAGAAAGCAACCTCCTCAGACTCGGCCTGATCGTAATCGTAATAGGCCGATAGCTCGCGGTAGTCGGCAGATCCTTCATCCAAAGTGGACGCGACATGCATGTAGCCGGTTGACCGGTAGTTATTTCGGCGCCGTCTTCGAAACGCATCGGCCGAGTCGACAGACAGAAGAACGACACTTGCGATTAACGCGAACGAGATGAGCATTCGACGAGTCATGGAAACAGACATGAATACACCTGATTACTGTTGGTAAGGTTTGGGAAGACTGACTGAGCACGGTCGAGGGAGACCTTGGTGAGACCCGCAGAGGGCTGCTCAGCCATGCGATGCAACAAACGCAGCGCACGATGAGAAGCCTACACGTTGTGAACGGGATTGCAACGGGTACCGGGCGATCAGAAGTTGCACGCGACGAACAAGAGCGGCTTCCACCCATAGGTGCGGCAAGGGAAAAAAAATAGTTATTCCACGAAACGGGCGGCTGTTCGTTCAGACTGACAAAACACTGCTTTTCGTCGGCGAGTGATGCTACAAGACCCGCATTTCGTCGCCAAGAAAGTCGTGTCCCCCCGTTGCCTTGTGAAAATGGGGCTCATACAACTGAAGGCGCCGATAAAGTAGCGATCCTGACTAGGGTGGTTTGGAGACTCTACTGGAATAGGCAAAGAAAAAATGTACGACGCGAACACACTGCGGTCACCTCGTGTGACTGCTCACGACCCCCGCCGACTCTTTTCACTTTTTCCAAGGAGGTATGCTATGCGTTTCTTTCTCGTGGCTGCTGTTGTTTGTGCAGCCTGTTTGACCAGTTCGGCTGTCACGGCTCAGAATCCTGACCAGGCCAAGCCCGATCAAGCAACACCGGACCAAGCGAAGCCGGATCAAGCGAAGCCGGACCAAGCGAAGCCGGACCAAGCGAAGCCGGACCAAGCGAAGCCGGACCAAGCGAAGCCGGACCAAGCGAAGCCAGATCAGGTGAAGCCGGACCAGGTGAAGCCAGATCAGGTGTCCGACAAGGGCGGCGCTACTCGCAAGAGCCGAACCCGAGGTCGCCGCCGCAGGTAGTGGTTGGCAGTAACATGCCGAAGCTGATTGTCCCGAAGATATCTCCCCGCATCACGCGGGGGATATCTTTTTTCGAACGTACTCGTTGAAACATTCTCCAATCACAAGCGGGGGCACGCCTCGCTTCTCCAAGGTGAACACAATGCACAGGCTTGTTCTCTGCGCCCCACTGGCAATCCTCATCGCAGTCGCGTGCGGATCCCTTCATGCAGCTGAACTTGCGTTTGCCGAAAGCAACGTTGAGGAGCGGCAAATTGGCGAACAGGTAGTCCAAAGTGAAAGGGACGAACAGGAAGCTCTGTACAACTACTATTTCAACGATCAGGGATATCGTTACGAAACCAGACTCGAACATCTGAAGAAGGAAGCCTCGGTTCCCAGCTGGCGAGTGCCATATTCCGCGGCCATTCATCCTGAATCCAGCGGAGGTCTTAGCAGTGTCGGCCGCGGAAGTGTCCGCCGCGGAAGTGTCCGCCCCGTAGGATTATTTGCAGGCCGTGCAAGCCAAGTCGATCGACGGGCAGCTCGTGGATCCTCTGCATTGAGCGCTTACGATAGAGCGTTCAACGGTGGCGAAGATTTGGCGAACGCTTATGAAGTCCGAAGGATCATGGGCACGGACCGAGCTCTTTTCCCATTGCTAAGGATGCGTCGTAACTCAGAGTCTTGGGAAGGCTATTGCAGTGGTTTCACAGCTTCGACGATCAAGCATCCCGAGCCGGTTAACGCGGTGGATGTGGGAGACGTTGGTGGAACCCCGGGCGTCGTGCTGCAACCTTCCGAGATTAAGGCTTTGCTCACCGCGATTTACAACAGAACCAGCGATGACAGTTTCCTGTTTCTGGCACCTCCAAGTGGCAGAGATGGTGGCCCGAACATGGGTACGTTTCACCTGGCTTTGGCCAATTATGTTGGGCAAGCCGGGTGTCCTGTAGGCATCGATAGAACGAAAGGGCGAACATCCTGGAATAACCCGATCTATGCTTACAAAGTCGCATCGATTGGCGATGCCGTCACTAAAGGCGGAGTGCAATACCGCGACGTGGTAACGACCGTTACCTACAGTTTCTACGGCCTGGATTCAACTCGCCAAACCAATCGCGAGACTGGGGAAAGGGTTGGGAACAGGACGCAATCGATGACCTTTCGGTATACACTGGCTTTGGATGACGAAGGAAGAATCATCGGCGGACGGTCGAGAAACGACAGTGGGCATTTTCTCTGGATTCCCTTGTATCCAGTCCAAGGGACTGCAGACGGTTCGGTACCCGGGAATTTGCATCTCGATGTCCGGCAGGTGATCGCTTTGGCAAGAGCATCAGCAATTCCCAAAGTGCAGAAGCTTTACGATGGTGTCACAATTGGCTCGGCGATCGATCCAAAGCTTGAAGACGAGAGCAACTAGCGCGTAGGGAATCGGTATCCGCTCTAGCTCAGCCCTCCACCTGCACTAGAGCCACACGCAGGCCAAGGAAGTCGAAGCGATTGTCGGGCACACTTCGACTACGCGAAGCAGAACGGCAGATGCCGGCAACCACAAGCCAACAGCCGCCGCGTACCACTCGATGCGATGTTGGGATGGTCACTTCGGGATCAACACCCCCTTGAAGCCCTTCTTGATACCAATCGCTACACCACTCCCAGATGTTGCCATGCATGTCACACAGGCCCCAGCTGTTTGGTTTCTTCTTCCCGACTTCCTGGGTCTTGAAGTCGGAGTTGTCTTCGTACCAGGCATAATCGCCTAGCTTCTTTGCGTCGTTGCCGAAGCAGTAAGCGGTCGACCAGTCTGCCCGGCACGCGTATTCCCATTGCGCTTCGGTTGGCAGGCGATACTCCCAGCCCGGTGGCAACTCGCTAAGTTCACGTACGAGCTGAGTGAGCTTCTGACCGAAGCCTGTTGCCTCCTCCCACGAGACCATTTCCACCGGAAGATCAGTTCCAGAAAACTGGCTTGGCGCGGACTCGCAGATCTGTTGCCACTGGCCTTGCGTCACGGGAACTTTCCCCATCCAAAAGCCACGCGAAATCGTTCCGAAGACTTGCTCGACGATATCCTCGCCATCGTATTGCCCGTCTTCATGCGGCGGACTGCCCATGACAAACTTCCCTGGCGGGCACCAGCAGAGCTTCAGTTGCAGCGAACTGTCCATCCGTTCCACGCCGGGTTGGTTTCCGGCAACCATCTCATCAGGCTTTCTGTCTTGGCACATAGCGGTTTCCCACTTAGCGGTCTGCTCGTCTTGCTGAGGCGTATAGCATAACCCGGCCGGAAACGAAATCACAATGCGTGCCGCATTGGAACGGACTGACCCAAGAACACACGCGGCGCCGCCTACTTGGCGTTAATCCACCTGTTATCGGAACAACTTCGTGATGGAAGGGCTTGGCCTGATCGAACTAATTGCCAGACTTCCGAAGGGCTATGTTCCGTAACGCACCTCGATTCCGTTGCACCGAGTCGCGTGCCAACAGCTGGTTGGACGAACGCGGAGTGAGAGTGATGGCGGCATTTGCTGGCTTCTTCTGAGGCTGGTCGATGTTTCGTGCGACTGCCACCAGAAGGAAGAGTGGGTAGGCGAGAAAGAGAAACGCGCCGAGGCCAAAGAGGGTCGCTCGCATGATACTCTCCTGGAAGGACGGCTGACTATGTGAGTCGAGATCCATCTCGAGAGCTGGGCATTCTTATCACACGTCATCGGCTGGCGGTGGCCCGGACTTCGCCCTTTTGACAACCGGATGGACAAGCGGAAGAAGTGTTACATCCTCCTCCGATCCAAACGGCCCATTGCCATGTTGCAGACCTGTCGTTGGGCTCTGGGAGGGGGTGCTAACTGTCTCCATCCAGCCAGCTGTTCGAGCTTGTCAACGTGCCCTAATCCAAAGAATTCGCCATATCGGCGGCAGCCGTGATTACGGGGGCTTCGCGGGTCAATCCCATTCGCCCAAGGTAATCTTCTTCTCAATGATCAAGTTCCCGCGACGAATACCGATCGGCACGGTGCTGCCCGGCGGGTGCTTCGAGATCAAGGCTGTGAGTTGGCTGAAATCGGCCACTTCCTGGCCATCGTAACTGACGATCATGTCGCCCGCTCGGATCTCGGCATTCTCCGCCGCGCTGCCCACGGTTATCGTTCGTATGAACCAATTTGCACCCAAATGACTGGGCGAGATCCCCAAAAAAGCACCATCTCGGCGATCCACTTCCGCGACCATAGCCCTGCGTAATCGATCGGCGCCTGGTTCAGTGACCTTCGTCCCGTAGAGCATGACTTTTTCTAGCTGTTGGCATTTCTTTATATGTTCAAGCCCGTCATTAGTGACCGGAACATACAACAGCTTAACGAAGTGCAGGCGAATCAGTTTGGTCAGATGCACGAGTGTCTGGTCATTGATCTTGACGCGTTTGATCTTCACAATCGAAACGTTGGGCATCTTCTCGACGTGCCGAATCCACTTTGGGTCAACGCGTTTTCCCTCGAATGTGATCTGATCCACATCGATCAGCCATTTCAGCCGTTCGAGATCCTGATCCGTGCCGCGCCAACTGTTGGCGATTCGCAATTCGGCCAAGTCGCTGATGGCTGGCAGCCCGGTTTCCTCGTGTTGTCGTTCCAGCCGCGCCCCCAAGTGCTCGAGCACGTCCAGTGCCCGCTGCTGTCGCAATACAGGTAGTTTGTCTAGTGCATCCTGAGCTCGACGCGCAGCAGCGGTGACGCGCAACTCGGCAACTTTCTCGAGCGCCTTGCGGGCGGCTCTTTCAGTGTCAAAATCGCCTGACACGGCCAACTGTTGCAGGATGCTGGCGGCTCGCATAGATACCTCCAACTCGCGACCGGAAAGAGCCTCGCCAACTGGTCCCACCGCAGCCGCACCGGCTGCCTTCAGCTTGCGCGAGGCGGCGTCGCGCAGGAAAAACTGGTCAGCACCGAGATCCTCGACCCATTGTTTGATCTCGCGGGACGAGGGCGGTTCCTGCCCGAATACCTGACGTTGCTGCCCAGCCGCTGTCAAAGTCCCAGCCAGCGACAGCAACAGCAACAACAACAACGACAACGTGGTGCAGGCGAACCGGGTCAGAAAACTCGAAGCAGATCCAATCATGCCTATTATTGTCGCTTGTTTTCGTTTCTGACGCCAGTCGAAAGACCGAGCGACGGACGGTCAATGAAGACCTAGCTTTCAGCGCGAGTGGCCTTCTCTTAGAATGCCATCTGTCGAGCCCAAGTGCATCCATTCCAACCGTTGGATTGCGGCACTTGGGATCCTGGAGCCCGTGTTTGCCAGTGCCAGTGTTTTCCTCGTCATGCGTGTTCATTGTTCAATCAGATCAGACAGCGTGGCAGCATTGGACGACCCAAGACCAAACCACTTGAGGATCTGGAATGAGAACCCTTGGTATTGCCGTCTATCCTGGCGATGGAATTGGGCCGGAAGTCACTGACGAAGCGGTGCGCATCCTGCAAGCCGTGTCGAAACAGGATGGGTCGTTCGCGCTGAATCTGACGGTGCTCCCGTGGGGCTTCAGCTATTGGGAGCAGCATGGTCATGTCGTACCGAAGGATTTCATTGACGTTTTGCGGCCTTTCGATGCGATTCTCCTGGGTGCCGTCGGCTGGCCGGAGAAGCTGCCCGATCACATCACGTTGGCACCGCTGGTCGAGATTCGTCAGACGTTTGACCAGTACGCCTGTGTCCGACCGGCAAAGCTTCTGCCAGGCGTCAAGAGCGTTCTCGCTGACAAAGGCCCTCAACACATTGACTTTGTCGTGATTCGCGAAAACTCCGAAGGCGAATATGTCAATATTGGCGGTCGCTTCAAGCAGGGGCAGGCCGGCGAGGTCGCAGTGCAAACCGCCTCGCACACTCGCCGTGGCGTCGAACGGATCTTACGGTACGGATTCGCCATGGCCCAACGTCGTCGCCGGCATTTGACGATGATCACGAAGTCGAATGCACAACGATTCTCCTATGTCATGTGGGACGAGATATTCGAAGAGCTCGCACCTGAGTTTCCTGACGTCGAAGTTGATCGGCAACATTGTGACGCCGCAGTGATGAACATGGTGCGCAGGCCCGAACACTTCGACGTGATTGTGGCTTCAAATCTGTTCGGCGACTTGTTGACTGATCTGGGCGGGATTATTGGCGGTGGCCTGGGGCTGGCCCCGAGCACCAATACCAATCCCGATCGGACGGCACCATCGATGTTCGAACCCGTGCACGGTTCGGCGCCCGATATTGCCGGCCAGGGAGTTGCCAATCCAATCGCCGCCATTTTAAGTGCTGCGATGATGTTGGATCATCTGGAGTTGAACGATGCGGCGGAACGAATTCGTCGCGCTGTAGAGCGGACCATGGCCAGTGGATCCCATACAATTGATTTGGGGGGGGCACTGACCACGCGCGAGGCGGCATCCGCCGTGCTTGAACATGTCGAGTCGGGCGTTTAGTGCGAGTCGCACGAACGTGTAGCGTATGCGGCCGCATCTGTTCAGCGTTTCCTTGACGAAACGACGCTGTACTGACTAGATGACCGATCCGGTCTGCACCCAACCATGATGGCCGTCCAGAGCCGTCAACTCGATCGTCTTATCAGTTTCCGATTCCCAATGACGCAGGCGCGCATCCAAACCGCCGGCCACGAGTTGCCGTCCGCAGGGACCGAACCGCGCAGCGACGACTTGCGGTTCGGCAGTCACGACGTGCCGCTGGTGCGGCTCGAAGCGGGCCTTCAACGTCTTGATGCCGGCTTGTTGTATCGTTGACCAATGGTCCATATTTAGGGAACGATCGGATATCTATGGCATTGCTTAACTCAATAATTCCTTGATCGCGCTACAGTCGTCATGCGCGATCGGCAACGGTTGACATTGGTTGTCGTACTCGGGATCAATGCCCAGCACGAGGTCCAACGGCCCGCTTGCGGCCAGATCCTCAGCGATGGCCGCAAACGCCTGGCCGAACTTCGGCACCAAGCTCGCAAGTCCGTTGAAATTATCGCCGTACGGTGGATGTTGTCTTTGGAGTGGGTTTGTTCGGTCAGCGCAGGATCTTTTCGACGACGCGTGTTGTTTAGTCTAAAATGTTGTCGCGCGGGATGAAAGAGGAATTCATCCTCGCGGCACCGCGTGCAACCCGACTTACAGCGAGAACAGACAATGAAACTTCTCCGCCAAACACAACCGACCACGCTGATTACCCGCCGTCAAATGCTCGAAGCAAGCTTTGCCGTGAGCGCAGGAATGGGACTTTGCGAGTTTTCTGCGCGCGTTGGCCACGCAGCACCATCCAAGAAATGGCTCACGATTACAGACATTGAGCGCACCACCGTAAAGCTGCCATATCGTGAAACGTCAGGGCGTAATATGGCCCGCGAGCTGCCGCATTGGGCCTGGACCGAGATCATTGAAGTAACGCTCAAGTCCGATCAGGTCGGTATCGGCGAGACACTGCTATACTACACCTGGGGCGCCACCGGAGATGACGATGTCGCGCGTGCCCGCGGCAAGAACGCCGCCGCAATGATGTGGGACGATACTCTTGGTGCTGGATTGCAAATGGCCCTGTTCGATGCCGTCGCCAAATCGGCCGGGGTGCCGATACACGCGCTCTTGGGCACCAAACAAAATGAAACCACACCGGTCGGTTGGTGGAACATCGATACTTCGGCGGCGGACATGGCGTCTGAATGCCAGGAGGCATATCGGCAGGGCTATCGTGGTTACAAAACCAAGGGTCGCCCGTGGTATGACGTCTGGCAGCAAATCGAAGAAGTTGCCAAGGTCATGCCGGACGATTTTCATTTCGCCATGGATTTTAACGACACCTTGCTCGATGCCGAGCGTGGCATCCCGATCCTCAAAGAGCTGGAGGCAATTGCGCCCAAACACCTGATTTGGGAGACGCCGATATTCCAGAGCGATGTGCCTGGCAATCAAGCCATTCGAAAGACCTGTCGGGGCAAGGTGGCCATGCATTATGGCGACCCCGATCCACTCGTAGCGATTCGCGAAGATGTGTGTGACGGATTCGTTGTCGGTGGTGGTGCGACAAAACTGATGGGAATCGGTCACGTTGCCGAAATGGGTGAAAAGTCGTTTTGGCTCCAACTGGTCGGTACGGGGATTACAGCGGCGTGGTCGTTGCAATTCGGCGGCGTGTTAAGGAATGCGACTTGGCCGGCCGTCAACTGTCACCAGTTGTACCGGCATTCACTACTGGTCGATCCAATTCGCATGGTCGAAGGCGTCGCCGATGTGCCGGACCGACCTGGTATCGGCATTGAACTCGACCGCGATGTAATCGCTCGCTTTCGCGTCGACAAGCCGAAATCGCGCCCCGATCCACCACGCCTGATCGAAACCCGCTGGCCCGATGGGCGCACCATGTATCTGGCAAACACCGAAGTCAACTTCGTGCTCAACGCCGCGCGCAAGGGCGTCACGCCGTACTTCGAAAGGGGCGTCGATACGAGATTGGTCCCCAATGACGGCAGCAAGGTCTGGCGCGAACGATACGAACGCGCGCGGACGGCGCCGTTTATCGTCAAGCAGTGAGTGCCGTAAGCTAGCGCTACGTCCAGTTTTGATTTCGGGGTTGAAGAAGAATGGTCGCCTGGCGAGATAGTCTTGCCATCTGGCGGATCTTTACCCTCGGACGTCTTTGCGTTCGAGCCCTCTGCCGCGGTCGGACCCGTCTTTGCGTTCGAGCCCCCTACGGCGCGCGAATTCCTTTCTGCGCTCGAATTCCTCTTTCTCCTTGGAGTAACCGTTCACGGAGTTACGTTCAATAGGCTTGGGGCCGGTTGATTTTGCCGTTTGGCCCTGATGGATTTGTGAAGAAACGAAAAGAAGTTGAGGTTCTGTTTTCT